>JAABUV010001207.1_pt1 | contig 37744 bp, 34 predicted proteins | sample 5559971 | NCBI WGS metagenome assembly JAABUV01 (sample SAMN10711881, study PRJNA513362) | rock metagenome | isolation source: Antarctica rocks | place: Antarctica: Victoria Land, Knobhead nord | collected 2015-12-19
CCCCCCCAAAACCCCCCAAAACAGTAGTACACTACAATCACCCAACATACAAGAAAGAGCGTAGAACTAGAGCCGGCCGAAACATACAACGTTATTACTAGCGGAGGAGTATGTACATATCTAACTTATAACTTATAACTAATAAGCTTTGCAGTAACTACTACCATCACGCATCTAGGACGAATTCGTTCCTAGGATTTCTATGTCTCAAGATCTGAATTGGACTTACTAGCAGACCCGACCAAACCCGACCTGACCTGACCACTATGGCCTTAGGAAACACGTGATTCGCCTGCGTCTCCGATACTGAAATCCGTCTCCCGCTCTACCCCTCAGCTCCTTTCTTAATACTCAACTTCCTCTTTCAAATTCCCCCTCCCATCTTCCCCCTCCCATCCCACAACCCCCTCCTTTCCCCAATCACCAGAACCCCATCTCACTCCCCCTCCCCCGTTCTTCCCCTCTTTCCCATTTTCCCTCGGTCCCTAATCCCCCCGCCCTACCTCGAAGTGACATCCAAAACCGTCACCGTAATTCTATATAATGAAACATATAGATTGAGATCACGTCCGTTGTTAATAAAGACGAAGACGAAGACGAAGACGACAATGAAGACAAAGATAAAGATGAAAACGAAAACGGAAACGGAAACGAATACGAAGACTCCTCCCTGGATATATCGAGGGTAGTAAGTAGCATGTCGAAGGTATATGTTTAAATGAACATCAACGAAAACTAGTCGCGAACAGGGGTATTGATCTATCGTGTAGTGATAGGGAGAAGAATTCTATTAGAAAAGTCCTAGTCCACAGGGTGTCGTCTATAAAATGCGTACATTGGTGAAGGATAGAAGCCGTCCTTAGCGAAGTGACGTTCCAAACCAAAGTTTTACCGTGTGCAAAATCAATGTCATTGGTGTGCTGCAAGACCCTGACCCCGACCCCGCGAATTGCAGCAAAGTTGCTGACTTTGTTACGCCTATATAACTATGCTACCTAATATTCAACGCTTATAATATATAACTAAGTAGGCTAAAAGATACGTATTTATCTAAGGTATCTAATACTTTAAAAATTATAGAAATCCGTCTACATACGTGGAAGATATAACTGATTTTATAAGTATGTCGAGCCTACATTTTTGCTGCAATTCGTGGGGTTGGGGTCAGAGTCTTGCAGCACACCAATGACATTGATTTTGCACACGGTAATTTCCGATCCTTCTACAGCTTTACCGGCCTGCCACCCCAACCCTGCCTATTCCCATCCTGCCCGTCCTTCCGTCCAAATCCATTGCACCGTTTTCCCCTTTTACTTCGAACGCCGAAGTCCCCGCGATTCACTTCGTGATCGGTCATCATCCTGCATATGGAGCATGATGTCGTCGACATCGATACCCATTTTCAAGCGCGAGAACCTTCTCTTCACGTGTCCGACGATGGAGGGGGGCTTCGCGGAGCCTGTCGCAGTCGTGACTGTGCTGAAAGATGGGTTGTAGCTCTTGTTGGCGAAGGGCAACGGTAACGGTCCGACTGGTATCTGTTGGGTATTCCGTGGATTGAAGCTATGTGTGAAGTGAGAAGAGTCGCATTGCGAAAACTCAGGGTAAACTAGACCTTTAGAACCCAGCGCAGTCCTGGAATGAGAGCCACCAACCGCTTCGATGTCTGAGGGATCTGGAGAAGGTGGAGCTACAAGGCTATCGGTGGCTCCATCTTGATGCCAAGATGAGTGGGTCGTAGCGGCGGCCTCGAAGTCGCTAGCGACTTCCAAGGCACGAAACGCATCCATACTCTGAGTCGGGCGGGTATGCATCTGGACAAGATCGATCGTATCGCTCTTGCTGATATCGTACGGGGAAATGCGTGCTTGATAACATGAGGAAGAAATGTCGGTATCGTGTGTAATAAAAGATGGGTATGATGAAAGGACAGGGTCGCTTATATACTGTTGTCGTCCGGCTGACATGATTGCACCACTGTTCGTCTGTTGATTCGAAACACTTCCGATGGGTAAAGAATATCTCTCGCTACTTTGACAGAGCGCATCATTTGCAAGCTGATGGGCGGGCTCCTCGCTCAATTCCAGTCTCTGTTGAAGGGCGGCAATCGCATGGGAATCCCATATGAGATCTGCGGTTCGAGGGTCAGGGTTCCATGGACATACTTGTCGCCAGAAGTCGAGGACGCTGGGTTGTAACAGAAGACCCCGGATGACTTTATTGGGGTCCCACTCGTTGATGGTCTTGAAGTATCTGTAGTGCTGGCTATCGATATGGTTGAGCCGGTCTGCATTCGTGGTAAAGACTGAGGTGCAGAACCCACACCCGTAATATCTTTTCTTGAGGCAGATTTTCCATTTGTCAGCGAGGGCGGAAACCTCGTACATACCATGAGTCTTTAGATGATTGGTAAGCCCTAACTTCCTTGTGTACCTTCGATCCTTGTCCGGTTTGTCGGCACACAGCTTTGCATCGTGTGTTTCGAGATGTTCGGAAGTTGGGTTGAGAAAGCCGCAGAAAGCGCAACACGAGACCGAGTCAACGGTCTCCAACGGGCCTTTCGGCATACACATGTAGCCTCTTTCATGCTTCTCCTTCTCGTGCCGCTTCCAACCATCGCAGGTGGAGATTGGTGAGGGGTTTGTGCAGACAGTACACCAATGTCGATGACCTGTCCCTAAGGGTGGGTGTGAATTTTCTCTCGATAGGTCAACGAATGAGTTGGCGCGGCTCAATGAGCTTCGGAGAGTGTTTTCGCTGGCATTGGCGCTAGCGTAGAGGCAAAGCCCACCAGGAATGCTACCGGCCAACCCTATCACTGGAGCTGGAGTATCTAGCCAGGACTCCGGGGTCAAGCTTGCCGTGTATTGGTGAAAGTCATTGTCGGCGTTCCCGGGGGAAACTTGAGAATTATCTAGACTCCCTGACGGCTTTGTCAATTTCAATTTTCACCACAATGGGTGAAACGTCAAGCATGTACCTCGGCGACAAACTTTTAAGCAGGCGAGGATGTCTGCATCTCGGCAGTCCTTCAGCGTCGACAGCGCAGTCAGTTGTTGTATAGAGAGCTCTTTCGAGTGGGACGATTGTTCATGATTAGGATCTAGAAATCGTAGGACTGATAAAAAGTTGATGATCTTTGCATCGTCGAAGTCTTGGAGGATCGTAGCGGCCGCTTGTTGAGACGATGAGGGAAAGATCTGACAGTTAGAATCACCTGAGGAGACACTGGCTTTGCGCAATTCGGCGCCTGGCTCTAATAGCTTAGAATGGACCGAGCCGCTACCCTGGAAATTGTCCAGGGTACCATTGTCTTGTAAAGATCGTGAGGTCGAAGACACGAGTTCCAAGTTGTCGGAGCCCATAGGCGCCGACTAGATACTTCAAGAAGCTGTCGAAGAAGATGCAGCATGTCCTGACGATATATACTATCCTGACGTCCATTTGGGACGCGTAGATACATTCTGAATGGACGTCAGATCACCTCGTTGTTAAAAATGTGCGTAAAGTGGGAGATGAGCATCTTGCGGTGGGGTTTTAGTCTTCCTTGATTGGCCATGTCATGAGCATGGCAGGCACTAATGCATCCGACGTTTTAGGTCAGCCCCAATACCCAGCCCTGACAGGTTCTGCGGACCATTGACACTACCTTGGTGGTCAATGGGGGCTAGAAAATAAGGCTGTAGAATCATACTTGTATGGTAAGTTAGCCTTTCATACCAATTCCATGTCAATTGATCAAATCGCACTCACAGAATGCGTCATCAGCTGGCTATCGCGAAGCTTTGAGTGCACTAGTATGTCATGCGGTCAGATGTTGATTGCTTGGGTAAAGGACAATGAATATTGTTCGGCAGCCTCAATCTCTGATAGCGGCGGCCAGAGACTAGTTACCGGTCTGATCGACAATCCATGCCCCTGCATTTCTTACCCCTGTATGCCACGTTGTTTGGCGCACCCTACTCATGGCCCTGCATTCCGCTGTGTCGATAAGGTGAAGGCGTTTAGAATCCGCACTAGCCTCCAAGTAAGCAATGGCCACGTGGAAAAAGGCTTTCTTCCGATCGCAGTAGTAACGCATTTGGTGTGGTGGAAGTGCTCCGTACGGATTAGAACATTCTCCCATGCCCGAGACTTATTGGCCAACAGATCTGCATTCAGTGACGCCATCAGCGAAAGCTTTCCTGGTACGGGGACAGCCCGGTCTCTCGCTTCCAACTCAGTCATTTTACATCAAGCGACCAATCCTGCCAGATGATCTGAATGATCTAGGGCGAAAGCAGTAAGTGAGAGACAGCTGTGGGTACTCCATCGTCGAGTGTTGCCCGCTCCCTCCGCGAAGTCCGAGAGTAACGTGGAATGTGGCGCCGATGTTGGCTGTTTGATATCTATGCATCAACCTCATGCAGGTTCATCCCACGTCGATGATGCATGATGATATTACCAAGACAAGACGGTAAACGTAAGATAGGAACGAGACCGTTGTCAACTGTCCTTGTGATCAAGTCAAGATCCTGACCAGGTCAAGCTACCGGTCCATGGTGCAACGAGATCAATCTCCAATGACGAAGAGTGACTAAACATGACTGTCGAGTCAGCGTTCGCGTTATCAGCCCAGCCTGTGCAAGTCCTCTCGCACTATACTTTGATATTGGGACGATCCAACTGCTCCAATGGAATACAGAACCATCAGATCCTTACTGCGCATACTGTATACCACTAACGGTCAACCACCTGCCAACTCTTTCTCTGGTCTCGCTCGTAATTTGACTGGTCAAGGAAGCCTCGCTTCCACTCATGTCGAGAGTGCCGTATGAATTTTCGGTAAGGCGAGGGGAGCCGGTGGGACGGCATTTGTCTCTTTGCCCCTATCACGCTTCTTCCATCCCACGCACCCTTGATAGGAGAGCGGTGTCACAGAGACTTTGCATCAACAGCGACTATCCACTTTATAACTCTTTCCCTGGTCTCGCTCACAATCTCTCCAGTCCAGGAAGCCTCATTTCCCATTTATACCAAGGGTGCCGTATAAATTCTCGCTAGAGCGAGAGGAGGCGGTAGGACGAAGTCTGTCTCTCGCCACCAATCGTGCTCCTTCCATCCTTCGCACCCTTGATATGAGAGTGGTATCATGTAGACTTTGCACCAACAGCGGCCATCCCCACTTCTGCTTTCCTCTTTGGTATTGTTCGCATTCCAACCGGTCAAGCGTGCCTAGCCTCCCACCCACGTCAAGGGTGCCGTATGGATTCTCGGTAAGGGGAGGGGAGGCGGTAGGGCAGGCGGTGGACCAGGCGGTAGGGCAGGCGTGAGCGCAGGCGGTTGATGAGACAGTGGACCAGGCGGAGGGCCAGGCGATAGTGGAGGCATTAGACAGGCCGCTTTCGTCTCGGATCGGATCAAGCATGCTTCATTTGGTGAATCGAAGACACGCGGGCTCACCGCGTGGGATTTGGCTGTCCACATAATCATCTGCACAGATCAGTGCGTGCGCCATCCCGCCCTCCACGCTACACATCTTCTTCACATACCATACCATAGTCACACCAATCCCCACTGCGCCAGCTACTAACCCTTCCACAGCAGTTTTTTCCTCATCCCTACCTCATTCCCGCATCCCGCACCACTATCGAAAGACTATCACATTGCCGCCAACACTGGTATAATTCCAAGGAACGTGCGCTTTCCAGCCATGCGAGTAGATCCATATCGTCGAGTTCCTCCTGGAAGCGGCTAGGTAATAGAGAGTTGGGAGTTGGAATGCTGGAAAAAAGGGTAGAGCGATGAGGGTAAGTGGGCAGGAATAAGGATGATATTTCAGACATCGAAAGTAGCAGATACGGTACGCCGTCTGGAGAGACGACTGAAAGCTGAAGCAGACGTGAGTTGGGATGGGGTAGAACATATTGACTGCCGCTAGATAGAATCAAGCTAGCTTGTCTTGGCACTACATCTATCAATAGGTAAGGTACTTAGAAGGAGACCGAGATGGGGTTGATAAATGTATGAGAGAGATAGTGGATGGTAGACTCATTCAAGGCTCCGCGAAGTGGGTGAGGGGATGGATACTAGATACTAAGTAGATAAGCGTCGACGAAGACCACGTGGTATACAGCAACACTGCATAAAACCAAACAAGCAAAAACCCAGCTCAAACAATTCCGACTCTGCCTCCTTCACTCCCAACTAGTAACAACCCTCAACTCCGGCATCCCCAACCCCACCGCCTCTCGAATCACAGCCTGCGGACAAACCTCCTCCGGCGCACTCCCACCGCCAATTTGACCCCTATACCTCTCATGCATCAACCCACTCACATCCCTCTTCCGCTCCCTCACCAACCACTCCATCGCCGCCGCAAAATCAATGCTGTTCCCCGTATCCGTCTCCGCGAGCGCCTTGGCCGCCTTTCCCCCGTCGAAACCCATGCCCACGAAACGTTCGACAGCCAAATCGACCGGGTCGCGCACTTGTGGCCCAGAAGGCACCACGGGCGTTGAGGCAGGGGATACCGCAGCGTTGACGTTGGAGGTGGACCGGATGTGGAGGGGTGCGATGGTGGATATAGGCGGCATGGGTGGGGCGTGGGCAGGAGTGGTCGAAAGGGCTTCGAGAACGGCGGGAAATTCAGACATGGGGCGGTCTTCTGATGCCGGCAGGAAATTGAAGGATGGATCGTTGCGTTTTGCGCGGATCTCGGCGGCGTGGCGCGCGCAGCGCCAGCGGGCGGCGATGGTGTCAGTTTCGCTCGGGACTTTGGTTGGGGTTGAGGTGGGGATGGTGGGAAATCCCAAATTGGGATTTGGTGAGGAAGAGAGAGGGCTGCGTTGGAGAGAGATCTTCTCTTGGTAGACGCGCGAAACAGCTTCTTTGAGGAAGGTGGCGCGCGAGACGGACGGTGGTGTCCAATTTGTGTAGCCGCGAATGCAGGCGTGGGCGAATGTGGCGGCGGTGGGCGAGGTAGGCGAGGTGACGTCAAGGACGGTTGGGGGAGCGAGGGTCAAGAGGTAGTATGTCCATTCCTCTGTCACGGTTTAGTAAGCTAATACGGCGGAGAACGTGTGAAGAGGTGCTTACCAAGAACAGAGTCTTCCTTGTCAATATCGCCCGCTGTGATTTTCGCGTTCTGGAAGATACCAGAATCGCTCGCCTCTTGACGCTTCCCGTGGAATCCACGGACGAGGACACCTAGGCAGGTCCAAATTTCGGTCATATCGTAGAGCTCCTCAGCGGAAAGTCCACCCAGATTACCATGACCGAACGACCTTGGTGAGCTGCAAATACTTGCTTTGTTGATCCCGCCTTCAATATTGCTAAGATCGGGATTCAATCGTTGCTGAGAAGTCAAAGGGCCACCCCGCAGCCAGTCCATCTGACCTACAATATCTTCCTCGCGGTTTGATCCGCAACCGAAGACTTGGCAGAATGTCCATACGCGCCAGAAGGCATCATCGATCTTGGAAGCACGCTCAGTCTCACCACCAGCTAGGGCGGTGATAGTGTTGGCTCGGAGGAATGATTCACAGTGAATCAGAATCATCGACTTGAGAGCAATCATGGTGTACATGTCCCTCATGTAATGTTGAAGATAGAGTGACGGAGTGTATCCAAGCATCTGAGAAGTAGCGTCCAGACCAGGGTAAGGCGGGCTCATTTCACGAAGTTCCCACGCGGCCGGTGACATACCATAGAGTGCGCTCTTCATCAGAGGAAGTTCATGTCGCTTGAAGGTACGGTAGAACCCTCGGCTGACTGTAGCAGTAGCAAAGAGGTCCTGGAGGTTGTCTAGATTTTGCAGAATGCGAAGAAGAACCAGTTCAGCAGCGTTCGCGGAGATGGTGCGGTCGATTTCCTCCGCACACATTGATTGTCTTACGGTATCGGTACCGGAACCGTGCGGTGGCAGGGCAGCATACATATCGGGAATCTCAGACATAGCAATAGAAGCCAACGATCGAGGTCGAAGCTCTTCCGATCCTGTACGGAGCCTGAGAGATGGATGAATGTTGCTCTCATCGTGTAAATGATCGATGTCTAAGGCGATCTCCACCTGGGCCTCTGTCGGCTCACCAGTAGGGGTCACGTGGATTTCTGGTGCGATCGAGTCCTTGCGAGCCTCACTGTCTACATTCGGCCCGTCCTCCGTATTAGACTTGCCAATGCGCTGCAGCGGCATCTTGAACGTGGAGTTTGATGTAGGTGTGGCTTGACCATAATGAGGATTGAAGGAGTTGTAAGCTACGAATTGATGTGAAGCCTTCTTGGGGCTCAACAATTCCAGCCTCGCGCGGACTTCCTCGAAAGCATGATCAGTCTCGGGGATAGAGGAAACATCGGTCTCGGGGGTGGATGAATCTTCCCTCGACATGGTCTGGCTAGATGAATCGTCATAGTCTGGGGATCGGCTGGAGCTAGAATCAAGACTTGTCTCCCTTTCCATCAGGACAGAGACATGCCCCTCTTTACCAAGGATTTTGTTCGCTTTCACCATGCTAGCTGTGCGTACGGGCGCGGAAGTAGGCTTTGGTCGTCGTCTGTTGCCAGAGCCGCTTTCGAGTGAGTATCTAACCGAGTCGGCACGCATTTGTAATGCGACGTGGACTGGGGATTTTTTGTGAAGTTTGTTTCGTCCAGCAACGCTTCCGTCGCTCAATTTCAATGTTGATGGTGGCGGTGGTGCATGTCGAGATGGAACCATAGTATTGGGTCCGCGGCTTATCTGCAGCGGATCATTTACTGCAGGTGCTATATTCGGATTATACAGTGGCTCTTCGTTGATGGTACCAAGATGTGCCTCAAGCTCCATTTGTGCTTGCGATAACGATGATTCAATATGGTCGTAGAAGGCTGCTTGCACGCTTGGGCTTGGGACGGTCTTTGCAAATGCCGCATCGAGGATGTCGAGATCCGCAGGTGTATACTTGGACCTTATCGACGAATTCCGAGATGGCAAGTATGATGTGTCCATCGGCAAATTACCTAAGATGGTCAGAGATGAAGAAGCGTTGCACTTGTACATGCTTCCTGGCCTCGCATTGCTAGGTACATTCAATGGTGCCACCGGATCTATTCCTGGCTCTGGCGGTAGCGGCTTGTTCATATTAGCGCCGAGGAAATTAGTGCTCTGAGAAGCCTTCAGCTTGTTAGGAATCTGGGGGTTGAGAGGCACACCATCGAAGACACCAGCCGTGATAGGTGACAATATTGAGAAGGCGATGCTGTGAGTCCGGGCATTGGGCTTTCCCCGTGCCTGGTCGTCGGATAAGCTTGACCTCGAGGAGCGGCCACTATATATGGATGATCTGTCATCATGATCGCCAGCCTCGTCTGAGGAGTCTGAGCTGCTAGATTTTTCCAGCACTTGAGCCTGAGGTATATCGGGGTTCTCGTTTGTCATCTCCTCAAGGGAGAAGGCTGAGAATGGTCGTCGCGGCCGAGGCATCTGCACTGAGGACAGTGGTGAGACTATCGACATCCTCGCTGGAGCTTCGTTGACTTGACCTACGGTCGAAGATGGAGGGGATACACCTGACTGTGGCTCCTGGAATTTTAAGCGTCGTGACCTCCTCTTCGTCGTCTGCCGATTCATCTGGTGTACCAAGTGTGCGGTAGAGCGAGGCCGTTTGGTGGGCATGGGACTTTCAGGGATAGTGACTTGGATCTTCGGCCGTCGATCCTTGGCTGAGGGTGCGAGGGTGGAAGCAGGTGCACCAGGTAGGTCGCTTGGGCTGAAGTGGAAGAGCACCTCCATCGAGTCAGTACTTTTTGCACTCATGTCGGAGTCGAGTCTCAGCTCTGAAGCCTGGGTTGGGTTGAGCCTCTGTACTGCAGCAGGCTTTGGTCTCTGCTGTCCTTGAAGGCCGAATGCTTCTGACAGGTATTGATCGTATGCAATCTTGCGAGAGTCCTGCTCCATCTTGCTGATTGCTGGTCGTGACAGCTTGCAGTCGGGCGTCCCATTCTCCTTCCCAGTTCCGATATCCTTTTGTCCTCCATCGTATTGTCTCGGACGCTCTTGCTGTGTCACCGCTTCCATCAGATCCATATGTTTTGGGGGCCTCTTCACAGATGGCGCAGCCATGACAGGTTGCTGTATCTTCGACGAGGCATTGCTCTCGTTGGAGTTCTTCTTCCGATGTAAGCTTCTCATCTTGTCAGACAGAGTTCGTGTGTGTGTGAGCGAGACGCCAGTATTAGCGCTCTGAATGGTAGTCATGGGGGGTCTGTTTCCAATATGGTTCTTGGGTTTCGAGTTCAGGCTACATGTACGTCGCAGGTCCCTGATGCTGCGGTCAGGTCTTTGAGAAGGAGCAAAGATGATACCACATCCTGGTGCGGCCATTGTTGGGGGCGCGGTGGGTGGAAGTAATCGCGGAGATTGGAGGTGTTTCTGAGTGACGGCACAGCCCACCATCAGCATCATGACAATTTACCAACATCAGGCCCCCAGAGCTGACCGTCTTGGCTGGACGAACAATATTGAGACTCACATATAACCAGACGTCACCGTCAGCAGGTAGATTGTTGTGGTCTGCCTGAATTGTGGCCTGCCTCAATGCGCTGCTGAGTAGCAGTGCACGTCGACTTATCGCTCCGAATCCCCGATATAGGAATTAAGCGACGACGAGCGTCAGTGTCCCCGAGCGCCAACGACACGGCAAGCATAGGGAGATGAACGAGCACTTCGCAAATCGACGAGGAAGAAGAGAAGAGCGAGAAGAGGAAGAGAGAGAAGCAGGTCGGGATGAAGTGTACCTTTGCGCATTTTGCCCTGTTGTCGCGACATGGCATACATGGAGCGGCAGCTGGGACGGACTGGGGAAAGCAGCCCAGCAAAGCTCGCCCTTCTCACCCGTCATGGTCGCATAGGCAGATCTGAGCTACCCTTGGCCACTTGGCCAGGGTACCTGCGCGATGTGACGAGCGGATTCCGCATGGATTGGGCGCATCACAGTGTGAAACGAGCCTATCTTCCTGGAGGCTCCAGGAGGCTCCTTGCCTTGGCATTGGGGTCAGTAATTGAGGACACACGAAACTAAGGTAGGATACTCCGTAGTGAGCAGAGGACACGGGGCACAGAGGACAGAGTTTCAGAGGGGTGGTTGGGTGTGTGCTGCGGCAAAGGAATTGGAAAGGATGTCGTTGGTTGGTGAGAGGAAAAGAGAAAGTAAATTTGGCTGACTGTCGTTTCATCTGCGCGGCACGTAGCACGCTAGTCCAGTCATAGCTTAGCGTTTGGGGCTGTTGTACCTTTCTGCGGCAAGCTCAGGCGAGCTGGTACTTCCCATGGTGGGCTTCACTGCCACAGCTAGGATTACTTGATATCGATCCAACAAACAGTCATATGTCACCTTGGTCCCTGGCGACCAAATCCAAAAGCCTTCCCAATAATTCTCTCTGTCAAGTGACCATGGTATCGCAAACCATGAGCCAAGGTACGCTTCATGCAAGTATGCTTGAAAAGCGGCTCAATTGATCTGTCGGCTCATATCCGAGACGCTCGTGCTTGCGCCATCTGCAAGCGTGGAAAGATATACCAACCGTCTCGAGCACGACGATCACCTAATCCATTAGCTCTCGAGCTGTGCACCATGATTCGTGCCGTCACGTCTGTGCTTCTTGATCACAGAATCGACGGTGTCAACCATCTTTTTTCTTCCCTTTGGACCATGGACTCGACCTTCACATGGCCAGCCTCGACTGGCTCTTCTTGCCCATCGCCTGCTCTGATACCCCCACGGCAATGTTCCAGGATCGCATGGACGTTGACGTGGGGTCGCTAATCAACTCTTCACAGGCGCGCTTCATCTCTAAAGTATGGTAACATCCATCCTCATTGGCGTCGATTGGCGACAGCAGCCTGCAAATACACTGGATCTCTTCTCCCGATCTTGCTGCCTGGTAGTCCAATCCTCAGGCATCTGAACATCTGGAGCGGTGAAGTCATTCAGATATATGGGTTGCCCCATGGTAGTGTCTGCCTTGCTCAACGGCCACGTGGAATGGCCCCAAGAGCCAATGAGCCCTTCCACCGCTATCAGTGAAAGCACAATGTTAGTATCAGTTCCGAACAGTGTGGCGATCGTAGACAGTCATGATATGTAATACCAACGTCATCACTACGCTGCTGTTATATCAGCCTCCCAGTTGCAACACAGTAAGCAGCCCACATCCTTACGAGAGCCATATGACTACTGCCATACCGTTCCAACAGCTAAACGAACCTCTATGTTGCTACCATCCTTGGTTGCTTGTTCAATCGAAAAATCATCCCTACGTCGCAACGTTTGTGCACAAACAACAGCTTCTTCCTGGGCCACAATTATAAGTCGGTAAAGCTCGCTATGGAGAAAGTCACAATTCGAAGATTACGCTTTCGGAAGTAAGGTTTTTGGTAGCTCTGAAATTGTATCGGAGTTTCTTTCGGCATGATAATCACTAATCCTCCGATACATCAGCGCATGCTGGTGCTATACCACTGCCAAATATGCCCATCTTATCGCGCATGTTACCCTTGTTTCGACAACTTTCTCCGCATGCTAGAGTCTAAACGCCGTCACTCCGCGCGTCCTTCGGTAGACCCAGACGACTTTGCACCCCATGCCTTCGTCGCCGCTACCCCTGCCCTCTCTGGAGACGTTATCCCACCCACTGCAGGGTCTGTTGTTTGAAGCCCAGATACAGGCTCTGGTGCCGTGGCCGAAGTCCAATAGCGATATGTCTCCGCGTTCGACATGAACCAAACGTTCCCGTTCTCGTATTCTTGCCGTTTCTGCCAAATTCGCTTATGGAGGTTGGTCACGTATTGAGCGCAATACCCAGCTTGGGCCCATCGCATGAGGGCCTGATGGAACTCCGAAAATTGTACAATGTCTTTTTCACTTCGGAGATCTAATGCCTTTACTAAGATCTGTGTGAAAGGTAAATCCTGGATTTTTGAGTTATCGTGTCCCACGGAGCGATTACTGGGTATTGAGGACTTTTTGCCCCCAAGCGGTTGAGATTTCTGGTTCAGCTTGGGAATACCGCTGATGCCTTGCTTGACATTTGCGGTGTCCCCCTTGCGTTGGGACTTGGTCCCAGGCTCCGATTGAGATCGAGGCTTAGCGGATGGAGGTTGAGACTTCGAGGCCGGAGATGGATCTTGTAGGTTGTATCTCATCTCCCACATCTCAAGCTGCATACCGGTGATGAGATATCCGTAATATCGTGTGTTTGTCAATATCTCCCATTTGTCTTCATTTGCATCTGCTCGACGAATAGAGAGTTGCTTTGTCAATGCCTTCTTTGCTCGATCGCCCCACGTCTTTCGGAGCGACTCCATTTTGTAAGACGCCTCGCTCAATCCGATGACAGCAAGAAAGTCCGAGCATGAGAATATGGGTGACCAAAGACCAGCTCCTTGCAGCAGTGATGGGTATTCAAGCGGAATTTTGTCGTTCCATGTGTCATCAGCCGCCAACACAAATAGGATACCAGCGATCCGGGGATTATCGTCGGAAAAGCATTGGAAATCAAGGACTAATTGTCCGACTGACGGGGCGTTCATTCTATTAGAAGGGTCATGGATGGTCTTTTCTGGCATCTCGGGTTGTTGAAAGAATGTAAGATTGAGCGCCACCATGTACGCCGATGCGTTTGCGCCAGTCTTGATCTGCTTGGCTAGCTTTCTGGATACTGATGGTGCTTCAATCAAAGACACCACAGTACAAAGCTGAGGATGGAGCTCGCGTTCCAGCTCGACCTTGAAGCTCTCAAGAGTACTCTCGAATTGGCTATTATCATCCGTCATCTGAGTCCCCGTGACCGACGGCATCTGAGACGTGGCAGTAGGATCGCTCATGGTCGATACGTGAGCGTGGACCTCACTCCAAAGGCTTGCAATGTCGGAATCGGGTGGTGCGGCTTTTGGGTTGGGCAAACCTTTAGGGATTGCTCGAGGGCGAGTTTGTGTGGATCTGTGATGAGATACCGTGGATAGTGATGGATCAGACGTGCATCGAAGAGACCCCGGTATAGGGAGAGGATCCGATGGAATCGAGCTGCGGTGAGGAAGGTGAGACTTGGAAGCAAAGTTCGAAAGTGAGTAGGGCTTGTTGAAACGTGTCTGCGAAGTCGAAGCATCGAGAGTCTTTTGATGTGCAAGTTGTCGAGAGTGTTGTTGTGTTAACGACACAGCTTTGTTGTTGCTCTGTTTTGGCATTTGGATACCAACACTTCGTGAATAGTGTTGATCTCGAGGCGCCACTTTTGTTCGAGCGGTCTCTCTGCTGGCTGTTGTTGCGACATTGTTGATCTCTCTGAGTGGTGGGCGAGAGGAGCGGTGGGCTGTAGATGTGGTAGTTGAGGTCTCATTGTTACAAGGAAGATTCTGCTTCAGCAAGATATGCTCCATTTTCAACGATTATAGGTCAGGGAATTCGCATTATGGATGCAATGTATGAACCGTGTGTATGTTTTTTGACTTGGGAAGGAACCTCTTTGAGGAGGGCAACTGCGACGGGGGTATACTTCAACGCTAGTGTTAAATCCGAGTGCCTGCCAAGCCTTCCGCTCCCAAAACCCTTTCGATTACGACGTTGACCTCGACCTCGTCTACGCTTAAGCATGATGACTTACACATGATTGCCCACTTCTACGTATTGCCGAACTCCGGTGCGTGATGTGAGCCTGCTACCACTCGTGCCAGCAAGACAGTGGAGTATGGAAGAACACCCGCCGGGAGAATGCGGCAAGTGCGTATTACCAATTCATGCAACTTTGCGTGTCACCGAAGATGGAGGGTTCCATCGTCGACGTATACCTGGGTGCTCAACCCTTCACTGTGCGAGTCTTTCGTCTCGAGCACTCAGTTCTTGAAGATAGCCTCACCCGGGATATTATGGAGGAGAATAGTTTATGAAAGCAAGTGGTTGGGAAGGTCAATATTCTCGAGAATACCACGAGCTTACCCAAAATTCCTTCCTTCGGACTGAGGGATATCTTGCATTTCCTGGTGAGCTTAAAAGCGCATGGTGGCATGGTTGCTTCAGTATCCCCTTGCTACCAGTGACCAGCTGTGCACGATTCGTCCATACACCGATGCGTATACCAATCTTTCTGCGTCTACAAATCATCTTCGGCGCTAGTATCTGGATTCGTTCTGAAGAGCATGTCGACATCCAAGTTACCCAGCGCTAAAGCTCGAAACGCCAATCCCACAAGGCTGGAGAGTGGGGAGTTGTTATCTCGAATGAAGACGGAATTGGCCATTGGGTCCAGTTGCCTACAGCTAGACAACAACGAAAGTGCCTTGATCCATCGATCATATCCGTGTTTACAAATGGCTGTCGACTTTCTTGATTAAAAGAAACGGGATCTTCATCTAAGAGTAATCTTGATCAACTACGGCCAAGTCTCTATTCTGCGACCATTGTCCTCTACGGCTCTGCTTATTTTTAGAGATGTTAGTCGAGCTCGCCAAGCTTGATAAGAACTCCTTTCTCTAATATCGTGCTGATCGTTCGTGAGTCAGGTCAGCCAATGACAAAACTCCGTACGTTGGCGTGGAAAGTTGGGAGGATCTCAGATCAAAAATTGGATATGAGACATACGTAAGTTGGTTGCATGCCTACACAGGGCATTGCCCCTATCCTACCTCCTTGGGACGGCTCAGGGAACCGGGAACTCAGCCGCCTTTGAGCTGCTCCTTGGTTGATTTGTCAAGGTGTACGATTCGACAATAGCCATTCGCATGGTTGACTATGTCAATCCCAGTATTATGATCTCGTGCACCGCGCTACTCGATGCTCTGCGTCATCCAATGCCAAGTATTTGCTTACGCCTGGCTGGAAAGGTCGTAGTCGCTGGCGTTCTCCGTCGTTAAACGTACATCGGTCGCCTAAGTCCGCCAGAATTTCGAAGAATTGGGGAGCAATCTTTAACCCTAAGACACAGCCATCTAGAAGCGCGGGTGTTATGGGAGGATCTTTTTCACTCACCAAAGCAGCACCCCAAGCTCAACATCATATGACTATTAGCAGCCAAGTGGTAACAGTATCACGCGAGTAGATCTCAGGCCATGCAGGCACCCCTTCAGTGCTTGTAATCGTTGGCTGGGACAACAAGAACTGGGACAACGGTGAAGTTTCGATGCCTACTGATCTAAGTGATGCGAGAATGAGCTGGTGTCTCAATAAATCCCGCCTTTCCAATTTCCCAAATCAACCGAATTTTCGAGTAACACTACAATACTAGAGACGAGATCTTCGTACAGCGCTTATGTGAATATCTTTGTTCAGCTACTCAAACACATTGATTGTGCGACTATCATGGCTACGAATCTCCTAATACTGCTATGATGCCTCTAATACATATAGACAATCTCTACATGCGCGAAGCCGACAGCACTCAGACGTCCATTCTGAATACATTCCATTCTAAGGTATCAGGACTGGCTAAATATGATTTGGTGAAGAAAGAGTGCTACGGGTTGCGCCATTACATTGAGGACGCCGAAGCTGCTAGGACAAAGTTCTTGACATATCGCTTTAGACCGAAATCAACAGTCCTCAACTTGGCCTGTATCTTTCTTCAAGGTCTACCACACGAAGGAAGCACACCTCAAACTTACAGATTCATCGGGCCAACACAGCTTGATACTTCATGTTCAAGGAATTGAACGCTCTCTCTTCGGCCGCGAACTCTTTGTTACCCTCCATTCCGTTGGGCTCTTTGTCCATGAGGTCACTCTCCTCTCCGGTCTACCTTCCGTCTGGGGGCTTCCGAAGTTCTTGCAACGCTTTCTCAACCAGAATTCATCATGTATCGACATTTCAACCCAACGGATGAGATTGATCCCCGGATGCATAGGAACGCTGGGCCAATGATCTATGAGCGCCCATACAAATATTCCGCGATCTCTGACAGATGCTGAAACAAGGGAACGGGCCGTGATCATATCTGGGGTACATCACCGCAACAAGCGCATATCATGGGATGCGACGAATAAAAACCTAGGTGTTCCAGGTATGACTATAGGCGCCAAGAAATAATCCACTTTTCATATGCAAGATACACATTCTCCAACATTCCTTGCTAAATACAGGGATTCATGATAAGATATCCATAATGCCATCCCCCAACATACATCATCTCCTTCTCCTCCTCTTCACACACCTCACGCCCCTTCCCACATACGCACTCACCCTCCCCATCACCCTCCCCATTTCCGTCTCGCCACCCACCACCAACACCACCTTCCCGACCTCCATCGACCAAATCATCAACCAAGACCAACCTCAAAACCTCACCACACCAACAATCCTCCAAAACTCCCCCACCTATCGAGGCCACTGCGTAGACCCCTCCCTCTTTCCCGGCTGGGACGGCGCCATCACAGCCGCCGACTGCGTCATTGCTGAAAAACAACTCGAAATCCACTTTCGCTACAGGGCCAGGAAAATCTATACGTTCTGGTCGAGTTTGTATACCAAGACGCCTCCGCGCGATGGATGGGAATTGCCGGTGGCGGCGCGATACAGTCTGTCGACCTCCCCACCCCCTCCCCAATAGACATCTCAAAACCTCCGTCCCTCAGCCTCACTAAACCCCGTACCTCTAAAACAGAAACATGCATCCTCCTCCTCCAAATCACCAAGACTTTCGGCGACGGCGTCCTACCCTTTTACCAAGGCGGCTATCTGCCTACGGCGCGGTTGCCAGAGACTGTGAGGGGGACTTGGGCGGGTGTACTGGGAGCTAGCGAGGCGGTAAGGGGGCAGTGTTTGGCGGGGAGGGGGAGGGTGGGGTGGGCGGATGTGGAGGGGGGAGGGGGGCAGAAGGGTGGGGTGGTGGTTGTGTTGCCGGGGGGGAGTGCGATGGCGAGGAAGTGGGCGGAGATGGGGTGGGGGGTTGTGGGAGTTGATGGGGAGGGGGTAGGGTGGGAGGGTGGAGGTGGAGGTGGAGGTGGAGGTGGATCAGTATGGGGGAAGGTGGGTTATGGAAGATTTCGTCGTGGAAGCATATATTGAGATACGCAGCTTGTAAATATAACTTATGTTTTCCGAGTCATGCAGGGCCGAGATATCCTGTGGTTGCCTATCCATACACCCTACTCGGCTACCGGAGCTCCTCGTTGTTGTTAGTTCATCCTGTTCATGCCATGTAGGTATCTGGCAAAGTCTCTCCCGAATATCCAGGACAGCTGAGTGAAGATGGCAGACTCTGATTAGATAATTTTTGACCTCAGCACTTGCTTAGTTTTCTCCCACCTTTCGATACTTTGTACGATACGTTGATGTAGCGCTTGATACCGACTCTGCAAAGTGCTATGAATTGGATGAGTCGTCAAGCTTACTATGTATACTCATTGTGGATAAGCTGCGCCGCACGCTAGGAGGACAGCAGCAACGCTAAGCTCCTTCTGTACCGCTAGCTCTAGCTCCCGCCTTGGCAGTGCCTGAGTATGAGAAAGTCGGCAGAGACTTCTGTCACCAACCCAAGATTCTCATATCCTCGTGCCAAGCAGCTCAAAGATGAACATCTCGACAGCTGGATCTATGATGCCGTCGATCATAGGGCTGCTTCACTGGAATTGAGAACCCTTTGCAGCCGAAGGGGTTTTCAAGCATCTACGATAGCTCAAGATAGCTTCGATAAGGACAGAGAACGGCAGCAAGAGGGCTGCTGTGACTTATGTCGAAATTGTTAATACTAAAAATGGTCCTGAGCATGTCGAATCAGGGCGTTCCACGTGCGAGGAGGGTTTTGTTCCAGCATTACATTGTCGAATGCTCGACTCATGGAACAGCCGGGAGTATCTGAGAAGCAATAATTAACTCGCGTATTGATGGTAGCAACGATCAATGCACCAAGCATAGCTGGATGAAGATAATCACGCACACAGTACGCACGGATTGATCTGTTGCTACACGCTGGCTGTGACAGGCAAGAGGTGTGAGCGCAGGTATGAGAACATGACAACTATGAGAAACTCGAAAAAGGAATCATCTCCAATATTGAGGAGATCGGCAACCAGTCTGCCTGGATGAATGCCATTGTTGATATGCAGCCATCGGAGGGAACAGTCATGATTGTCAACGCGGCATACGTGCATGAAATCCTTGGAACAGGGTGTCAAGTACTATACCCAGTGCAGAGGCTGTCCGTATGAAGATACAAGGATCCTTACTATTGACGAATCAATTATGATACTGACGGGGAGAACGATAAAGACGATTGCGAAACTATGAGAGACTCGATTCGAGCCTGTTGTGAATAGCATTAAGGAGCGTGTAGAGAATATCAGATGGCTAGCAGATGTTGGCCACAACAGAAACTCAAGAAGTCACTAGAGTTCTTGGACACGGCCAGACTGTCATCTATCAGACTCAACAATGTATGGGTGAGAGCCAATGAAAAATCTCCGAAAAGCAGTAAGATACTTCTGAATAATTCCCTCGCACATTCCACAGCTTTCCAAAGGTATGAACTTCGGAGGCGCTTTCTATTGCATGCCAGCTACGGCAATTGGTTTTGCACTCGTACAATACACAAGTGGGCCTTTTCTCGATGGCCGTTACTGTTGGTTGGCTTCACTAAGCAGGAACTGTTTCTCCTTCAAGAGTACTTTCTACAATTGCGATTTTTGTGACTCCGTCGACTACCTGATAACATGCTGACCCCGAACTATGTGTAGCAGAAAGCACTCTAATCAGCTACGTGCTCTTGGCGAGCGCCTTGAAACGTTGGTAGAAACTTATAAACCCCCTCGAACGGATACCTTGCCAGGATATGGAATACAGACACCACAACAGTCGTCGAACGTGGCCAGATCTTGTTTAGAGCGCCATAGTATGTGGTCATTAGGGCCATGCTAGGGTAGCTTTCGAGGATTTTGGACAAATACCACCTGGGGTTCGTTCGAGACCGTTAATAAGGACCCCACGGCGGCTATGCGTAATGACATCCGAGTCCTGCCCCGTCCTCCTCGCAATATGCGATCAATGTCGCTATTCATGCCGCTCTTCAGGTATCTCAAACCACGGAACCTGGGACGCTAGTGATCTAAGCCAATCAGATCACTTCGCATACTCTAGGCGCGAAACATTATACGCGCTCACTAGCGCCAGACCTTTTGCGTTCCTGGTTTCGTTTCAGCCAATGCTCTCTACACTTGCAAGTCTCTCTTGAAGAAAAATTGACATGGGCGATACCCATACTAGTTATCTAGGTCACCCTTGACCGTCTCTCATGGTTGAGTTAGGGCTGGATATAGGCATCAATGGGCTGTCAGACCAATGTCACACTGTCTCGAAAACCCTGTAATTGGCATTAGGAGCGTTGAAATCATAGAGGTCTAGACGACACGAAGCGACGACACGGCTCGATCAGTTCGCCTGACTTCGCACAAGGTCATGGTACTCTTCGGTAGGACCATGTTTCACGAAGAAGGGCCCTCTTGGCAAAGCCGTCTCTACTTACTATAAAGGTCAAGTCATCTCACGTCTGCAACCCTTTCGTTCCCTTCCCATCAAACTCCTACCTTCTTCCAAGTCTCTTCATCATACATCCACCAACACCATCATCTTACCCAACCTCCAACCCCAACGAACCCAACAATGCCCTCCCTACCCTCCCTCCTAGCAACCACCCTCACCCTCGCCACCCTCCTCCTCCCCGCAACAACCACGCCCCTCCAACCCCGCCAAGTGAAATACGTGCGTCCACCTCCCCAATCTCCCTTCCCCACCCCATCTAACCCCCCCACAGTCCGTCTCCTGCACCGGCGATGCCTCCTACCTCGACTCCGTCCACACCAGCGAACACACCCTCCAAGGGTGGTGCACCAGCCTAGCCGTCTCCCTAGCCTGCTCCCCCGAAGGCAAAACCTACCACACAGTCAACGGGGCGCTCCAAGATCCCCACTGCGACGTCTGCGTTTGCAATGCCGAAGCGCCTCCGGCTCCGGCTCCGGCTCCACCTCCACCTCCACCTCAATTTCCACGGCCACCTCCAGCTCCAGCTCCACCTCCACCGGGTGCAGCCCCACCATTTCCGTCTGTGATTCCGTCCCCCCCGCCAGCGCCGGGAGGGAGTTCCGGAGTCATCCCAGTCTGTCAAGGGTGGTTGGCGTCGGAACCTGGCAAAGGACTGGACACGCCGCCGCCGACGCTGCAGGACTGGTGCACGAGGCCGACGGTGGCGACTGTTTGTATAGTAGGGGGTGGGGCGAAGGTTCAGGGGACTGATTCGGTGGGGGTTTGTGAGGGGGGTTGTACGTGTGGGTGAGTGGGGGGGTGAGTTGAAGGGGGGGGAAATGAGAAGTGGGGAAGGTTGTATGGTGGATTTGTTTGATGTATCAAACAGTGTGGGCGCGTATGTATAGGTATCGAATGCTGCAGTCGTTGTGGATTTATAGAGGATGCGTGGGAGACGAAGTAGCTTGCGGCGGTTGGAATCCTGGAGGAAAAGCTGAAATACTGTATATTATATCGTGCAATACTTACCTAGAAGATAAGATCGTCGAAAAGCGACCAAATAACAACATTACTGCACAGTTTAGAATGTCGTAGGTACCCTTTGTCAAATGAGTAAGACATGAAACAGCTAGGTATGATACAGAGGTTAACAATACAACACAACATACCTGATGAAATTACCTACTACAAGCACGTCTATCATACCAACGCCCGTCTGCTTCATTACTACCTACATCACTGTAAATAAAAATACAATGATGCAATCAAATATAATAAACGATAACAATTTACTAAACAAGGTACACTACATTCATGACAGCAAGTATGCATACAGCCCACGTGAAGTACGGAAAACCCCGCTGGTGAAACAAGATGCAGATACCTAAATATGATAGAAAACGTTCTCCGAAAGAGATGCGAAACGCGGAGGTCGCACAGGATATCGTAGAAGTGGTTTTAGTAGTGTGGTAGTGCGGTGGTAGGGTATTGAAGCTATAAGATACGGTAAATTACAAAAATATCGTCGTACAATTTTTATGTGGCGGTCTTGGCATTCCGAGAGAAAATCGCATAATTAGCCTAGTCCCCACACCAAAATATCCTACAGATCCCCACCCTCATATTCTGACCACATCGGTCTCAATTAAGTAATTCTGAAGCCTGGATACGTCTATTCTTTAGTGTTTTAGACTTCCTAATAACATCCAGCTATCACGTGATGGTTGCACGTAAAAAGGCGCCTAAGCGGCCTACCTCCAATAGTATGTCTACAGCAGCAGAGCTTCCTAACCGACGACCCCATGTGCCTAGTCAACGTGCTGTCAAGGTAGCGGAGGTTATAATTCCTCTTAAATGGCTGTTCTTACCTCATCACCGCCGAGGGCTGTCAGCCCGGACGTCCAGGAGCCACCGCAGCACCAGTAGCAGCAAGAGCAAGAGTCTCCTATGCCTTCACCCACGTAATCATCTTTACTATGGTAGCCGATAGTAGTTCTTCGTTACTATATCTAAGGAGTAGATAACCCGCGACCTCCTCTTATAAACGTGAGCCATTCTGGCGGGGCATGGGGCGAGGAAGGATAGGGAGGCGGCGACAGCGGTAGTGGACCATGTAAGCGAAGTATATATAGCCTTAACTGGTAACGTATCTAGACTACTTAGACGTCTATTAGGTACTTTAGAGACATGTCGGTTTATACAGTACAAATTACATGAGAATTTTGTTTTTTCTCGGGTAGTGCCAAGACCGCCACATAAAAGTATTGGAACGGTACTACACTTTTCAGGAATATTTTCAAAAATGCCACCCCCATATTTTAAAAATACCACACCGGGGACTTGCGCACCCCGGACGCTGGGCGCATCGGCCCCATAACCGGGTACGGCTCTGGACAGACCCCGCATGACTAACGAGAGACCCCTCAGAAAGACCCCTAGCATGATATGCGCAATGCACACGCGATGTACATAGATCTACGTGGCAATGAAGGTGTCAATTAAGGTATCTACTATGCTTGTTCCGCATGTGATTGCTGTCGCTGTCGCTATTGCTCACTGTCGCTGTTGCGGGGGACTGATGTTAACTTGGCGCTGTGGCGCTCCAAATATTCTGCTACTTTAAGGTATTCCGGCATCATTGCCTACCACATTCATTGATATCTTTAGTAGCATTATTAGTACGAGACATTTGCTGCTTTACATACAGCTATTATTAGTCTTTAAAGGTGTACTACTTCGTAATCTAGTAGCGACCTCCTTTTTAGTAGCTACCTTAGTCAGCTGAAATTATGCTTACTAATCAAAATTACTAAGCACCATCTTTAGGTGGACTAATGATAGGAAGGGGTCTATCGTTAAGAGGTCTCTCGTTAGCCACACGGGGTCTCTCCTGAGCCGTACCCCCATAACCGCCCTTAAAGCCTGAGACTCCGGGATGAAGACCCCGTAGCAGCCCCGTAGCAGACCCTATAGCAGCCACCGTAGTCCGGCTACCTTAGTAGGGCTCCTAACGCAATTACCTAGCCTGAGAAAAGAGCGCGGAGTACCCTAAGCTCTAGGGATAAGTCCCTTAAGAAATTATATTTTACCACTAAGTATATTATTCCTTATGATGATAGCGACGGTCGGGAGGTTTATATAGGAGGTCTCTAGGCCTGCCTATACTCTAGGGACAGAGGTGCGGGAAGTTGCCGTACGGGGGCTGCTACGGGAGTCGCTGCTGGGTGTCTCAGGCTGTTGCGCCCAGCGTCCGGGGGGCATAAGTCCCCGGTGTGGTATTTTTAAAATATGGGGGTAGCATTTTTAAAAATCTTCCTGAAAAGTGTGGTATTTTTGTAATTTGCCGTATAAGATAAGCGCCAGAGCGATCTTTTGGATCACCGCCAGATATAGGGAAGAAAAGTGGAGGAATGACAGGCAGGGACTGTTTTTATCGGGAAGAGGTACTATATTCTCAAGATGAGGTAGATGAAAGAGTTCATGATGGGAGGTTGGGGTAAGACTTGTAATTGTAAGAAACATTTTGGACGGAAAGTGGAGTATGAGTATGAGTATGAGTGTGAGTATGAGTGTGAGTAAAGAAAGCGGTGATGGTACTGGTAAAGAGTTTAGGTTAGATAAGGGAGATGGTGAAGGTGGATTGGGAAAGGGGGAAGGGTGGGGAGGGGATGAGGTGGGGAGGGGGGAGGTGTTTGTATGGGGTATAGGTGAGACGGGGGTGGGGTGTGTACGATGTGGAATATATTAGTGATGTAAGCGAGGAGGAATGGAGGTGGTAAGTGTGGGAGTTAGGTTAGGTTGAGTTGGGGGACAGGAAGCGAGGGTGAAGAAACAGAACTAGGTATGTGGATTCATGATAGCTTTCATAGCCTACCACCATCTCCCAAACCAAAAGCAAAGCATCCCTCTCCCCCCTCACCCCACCCATTCCTCACCCCCACACCTCACGCCCCCCCCTTAGCCCTCTGCCCACAAAAAAACCCCAACCCCCCCTTCTCCGTCTTAAACGTAATAACACTCCCCTTCGGAAAGAAAAACACATCGCCCTTCCCCGCCTTCACGCTCTGTCCGCTCTCATCGCTGATCTCGAAGTCGCCGTCCACGATGATCTTCATCTCGTCGTAGGTGTAGGTGTAGATGAGGGGGGTGCCGGGGTCGAGACGGTAGAAGCCGGCTGAGATGGGGGCGGTGGGGTGGGAGGGACCGTTTTCGCTGTTGGAGGGGGTTAGTGGGGGTTTTGGGGGCGGTGGGGGAGAGTGATATGGAGGGATGGTGGGGCAGGGAGTGGGGAGGGGGTTGCGTACGAGGAGAAGACGTCGCCCAAGAAGGCGTTGTCGTTGGCGATTAGAGGGAGGGTTTTTGTGAATTCGGTCTGGGCGTTGGCGTAGTGGTTGAAGGTTATTAGTGACATTGTGGTGGGTTCTGAAGACATTTTTTGGATGTGGGGTTGGAGTGATGGGTTTTGGAGGGGGGCTGAGGACCGAGGGTGTTGGTGTTAGCTGGTTGTTGCTGGAGATTTGGGGGGGAAGGGGGTGGAAGTGTGATGATGGTAGTGAGTAGTGAGTAGTGAGTGGATGGAGGGGAAAAGTGGAGGGAATGGGAGATGAAGGGAGTGAGGGCATACCTTTCGATGTGGTGTTTGTGCTGTTGAGTCTGCTACGGGATTGGTCGTTGTGGTGGATTGTATGGGTGATGGATGGAAGATGCAGCAAGGTCGTTCAGAGGGGGGTGGTGTCGATATCAGCAGTGGCTTAATTGATGTAGCTCAAGGTTGCTCACCCTCCTGAGCGAAGGCGGATTGGTTGACTGCATGAGGAACAGCGTAGTGGGGTTCTCGCAAGAGAGTGATCCGAGGTACGGTCCGTTCTGGCGGGGCAGAGCCAAGATATGACTGTCATTGCTACCCAGTACCCATCGATGTTTTGCACCTTATGTACTATAGGTGAGGTCGAGGTGCAGCGAGTAAGGTTGATAGTGGGGAAATCTTTTCCTCTTTTGGATGGCTTATCGACAGCTGTTGCCAAGTAATCTGACAGTACGCACTACTCCTATTACAGGTCCATAGATTCTCCCTGATTTACTGTAGAGTACCTAAGGTATGCACAGTTGACAAGACATACTATGCTCAAATGGAGAAAGCGTGGATAGCTTCGCTTATGAAAGACCAATGCAAGGGACCGTATCCCCACGCTAAGGCTTGGATGATCTCGATGATATTTAGATAGATAGCCTGTTGTAGATGGCAAAACATGACCGAAGCAGCTTATAACTCCAGTAGTCCCGATACCCTCCCTGGCCATGGCCCCCAAAGACATGAAACTATGGAACTCCATACACCTCACACCACAACGCCCCGTAGCACAGAAGAAAGACACTTCCCAAGCCGGAAACAGGTCCAAGGATATCCGTCGTCGCTACGCTCAAAGGCAGCAGAGTGAGTCTCGAAGCAAGTCAAGAGTCGTGGTGATGAGGAAAGATAATGAGATGGAGAATTGAAAGAGAGTGCCAGCACTTGGACCTCTAACCGATAAGGACTGCTTCGCGTCAGCAATGAGAAAATTCCACAAAACACGTTGGCTCACCTTCCCACTGGAGATCCTTCATCACACCAGCCCAATGCTGTCGCCCACGGACAGTCAATTCGGGCTCAAGCGTGCTGCTGGATGTCGTCGAATCTCGCCGTAGAAACCCCGGCGTCAACGTTGATGAACACGATTCCATCGTGCTCTGAATCGCCCTTCGTTTGCCATCTCCTGATACGTCTGATACAATGCCTCCGCCAGTGCTACATCTTCTCTTCACGATCGCGGCGGGCATGTAGCCCGTCTGACACATCGAAGCCGCCGCTCGAGCCTTACGGCGCTGGGTCTCCAGCTGGGCGTTGTCCCGACGATCCCATACCTCCTTGACCACATCCAAGCATCTGTCGAGGTTCTGGATCTTCATGCGCTGCATCATCGCCTGCCATCTCTCGGTGACGAAGGTACGGCTTTCGGGATCGACTGCCTCGCAGCTGGCCGCCAGGAGGGGGAAGATGTGTATGATGACTGTTCCTGACGACACCGGGACGTTGGCAATATTCATGAGTACGTCATGCGCAAGTGCGGCAATTGTCTCTTTCACGCAGTCGTATGAGGTTTCGGGGACGGCTTGGAGAAGGTACAGAAGGGTTGCGCCTCGGTACGCTTCAGCTGTGCGCAAGGCCTGTTCCACCTCCGTCGATTGATCCTCGGGAGGCTCAAACAGCGTCGGGGCCATCCACTTTTCCAAACTGGACTTCAACTCCCTGGCTTCGGAGATATTTTGCAGCGAATTAGGCTGAGTTCTTTCCCGGACTCTACGTATCAGGTTTGCGGCTCGACCGATGATTGGGAAAAGTGTGCTGGCGCAGCCCATCAAGGGATCTACATCGTATTTGACAGTCGAAGGCTGACACAAAGGAGAAGAAAGAATGTCGAAATCCGTCGAGTCGTCGCACTCAAATGAAGTCAAACGAGCAATGACGTCCATATAAACCCACGTCCTGCAAAGAAACCCTAGCTGTGGCTCATTTTCCGGACTCACCGTACCCTTCCTATAGTTGGTAAAGATCTGTGCGACGAGCTGTCTTGCACCGTTCAAGTGCTTGATGCCAGTCGATATGAGAATATCCCATGACTCGCAGAATGCCAGCACCAATGTTGTCGCCAGCGACGCAGTCAGTTCCATGGACGACATTCGATGAGAAAGCAGCAGCAGACTCTGGTTCATATGTTCGATGCCCTTGATCCTCAACCTGGAGTTATCCTTCGAGGCATGGAACGCAGTCAGTGATGTGATGGCATGACGCAACGCTCCACTTCCTTCCTTCCTTGCCAGCGGCCAAAGCATCATCCTCCATGGATTCTCATTCGGCCCATCTTTGATCGAGAGAATACCACAGGTTTGCGTATCAAATCGCAGCATAAGCATTTCCTCGCTGTCGAAGTGCAGTTTCGGTTGACTATGCATTGTCGAGCTGAAAGACCGGACCCATGAACCACCGGATGACGATGATGAGTCCGAGGCTGTAGGTGAGCCCACGGGGATGAGCCAAGATTCGGCGTCTGGCTCAGGAACAATGTCCTCAACGTCTTCATCGTCGTACAAGGGGATGCTTTGGAGACTGGGTAAGCCGTTCGGTACATATCTGACCACGGAGCGATCAGGCTGAAAGTCCATATGGTCTGGAGGTACAGCGTTAAGGTCGGTGCATGGAAGTAAGAGGTTGGACATCCGAGGACTGTTGTCGGGCCAGAGACATGAGGCGGCGGTTCTCGCAGATTGAGGGGTAGCAGCTTCATCATAGCTGTCGTTAATGAGACTGGGCGTAGAGCTTGTGAAGAGGGTTTCGGGACCGGGTTGGGAAGGTCGCATGCGATGTTGGTGTGTAGGATGATGGGACCGTCGGAAAGAGAATTTAGTTTCGTCAAAGGGAGGTAGATGGTCCGTCAGGAGTGAATCGAAAGTAGGTAGAGGGTGATGTATAGAGGGGTGATGTGGGGTGGAGGCAGGAAACGTATGGTCAGTCTGTGTAGGTGAGGTATCGGAGGGTGACGAGTTCGCACTGGGCTGTTGAGGAGCTTTGGAAGCAGTAGGCCCTAATGATGTTAATGATCTTGATCCTGACCCGTCATTCTAGCCCGTACCCTTTTTCGGCCTCAACGCTGTACTCTTATTCCTAAAGACGTCCTCCTGCGGTCGCCATTTCAATTTCTTCTCATATCCCTTGCACGCGACCCCCTTCTTCTCACATTGCTCGCATGAGGGTTTCCTCTCGTCGCACTTCAAGCGCTTCTCTTTGCAATTGTTGCAACCTGATCCCAGCGTTAGCGTTTGTACCACCATGTTCAAGATAAGCCGACGGTGCTTCTCGGGGGCGTACCATCTCGACTCTTTGTCTGCTTCGGCTTCACAGTTGCAACATCTCTCTTTGTAGATGGCCTCTGAGCCTTGGTGGTTGATCGCTTCTTCGGAACTGCCTTGAGAGAGACCTCGGGCGTGGGCGTAGGCTGGATGACGGGAGAGTCTAGGAACGCGGAGGGAGAGGGAATGGTGATCGTTGCCATGGAGGCCTAGTGGCAACCGGAGCCAAAGGCGCTGTCGATGTGCAGAATGGGCTGAAGAAGGATGAGAAGGGGATCATAGTTGTATGTATTGTGTTGAAGGGCGCGTTGTGCGATGGAGGGGATTCTGGTCTCCTGCTCAATCGGGCTGCCACGGACCTGATCCTCCGCTAGCCCGGCTTAGTTCCGATTCGTCAGGAAGCGAGGCTAGTGTCCTCTGACAGGCCGCTAGTATTCTACTGATAAGAAGAGCCTCATGGTCACGTGCCTTCACATCACCGCACTCGAGGTGTGGCCACCGCTACAACGATTGCTTCGAAAGACGGGACGCCTCACTGCTCCACTACCTGTGCAGGTGTCCGGATGTATATGCCACAGGCTACGTTGGTCTCGATTTGCGATGCTCGCAGCCGTTGTACTGTAAGCACCCGCAACAGTCAACCAACAGCCTAGCCGAGAAGCGTTGGTCATGCATATAACTATGGATATACAGCAAAATGCTTCCCACACGCCTTAGCTTTGTCTGCAAGGGACCGATGTTTGCGGAAACCTATGGTAGAATACATCTGTACCGGGTTTGCTGTACCGATGGCCGAGCGTGTGGGGGCTTCCTGCTTCGAACGATGAAACTACTTTTGGTCGAGGCGGCTCAGTGCAACGTTGCCTGATCTAGTATCACCTGGACATAGGCATAGCTCAAAGGGGTCGTGAGCAGATCTCATTCCAAATCTTATGCATACTGCACCTTTCGAGCTCTCATGTTTGCGACATCGACAGGGTACAACAGTCACCCTCTACAGAGATACATATTTCACATTCCAGTTCTCCCCTTTCCGTAACAGCCCTTTCTTAGCGGCACCTACTGCGTTTAGTCCGAGCCCTACCTAGGATGTTGCTACTTTTAATGTAAGCAGTCCAGGTCCGACCATGTCCAAGGGGAATCGCCCACATCAAGATGCCAACTGCTTCCATGGTGCTGACAATTCCCTGTTGAAATATGTCAAGCCTGGTTTTGGTCGTCCAGCTGCGATTGCACGGTCCCGTATCTCTATTTCCTCAGCTCCATCAACAAACCTCATCCTTCACCGTCTACAGCCCCAAGGTCCGAAGAGGGAATCCAAAGCGTATCTCTTACATTGCATACAATGTCCATCATCCAAAAACCTTGGAGGCGAATGTCCGTCCATCAGTGCCATTCCCCATTGAAACTTTTCAATCTATGCCAGCAAATTAGGCACATGTCCTTCACAGATCACAAGTGGGCTCCTGAGTGGCAATTTTATACCCAACATCTGGTCGTCTTGATCAGATACACCTCGCGTCCTTAGTTGATAATCGGTGCTCGAATAAATATCACCGGCCACAAGGATGATGCCATTGTTGCCCTAGATGTAATATCGAGATGAATCGGGTGGATCCTGGATATACTCAGTGGTAATTCCAGCGCTACGACTTTATGCTATCTTCGTCACTGCTGTAAGTTCTTATATAGCCCAACCCATCCCAGTCGATTACGATCATATCCCAAAAACGAATGAGGTCACCTACCTGGCCAATCATGGACATATGTAGGTATAAGCTCTTGGTAAATTCTAGACTTTGATGGCTGTACAAATTCCTCTGAAACACATGTCATTGTATAGAATCGATAATCTACCGCATGATGGGAATGACCCTAGTAGGTTGTGGAGCTGAAACACAGGATCTTAGGTTACGACAGTAGCCCAAGGGTGAGTATGCATAATTATTATGATGCAGGAATCGTCGGGCACAGCTTGCCCCTTCTTCGACGAGAAGCTGGGCTGTGAGAGGCTCTACAATCCTGCAGTGGTAATGCCTGTGAGCTAAGTACATATATATCAAGACTACCCTTGTAAGAATTCTCATCAATGCCCGATAGGAAACCACATGCTGCGACGCTATTCTGGCTCCTTTAAACCACAGTGTGCAGGAGGGATACGAGAATAATATATGCACTAAAAGTGAAAACCTTACTCAAGCTCGGACTCTGTTTTTTCCCAAGTATGATCTAAGCTTTTACTTCCTAATGGTAAATCGATTCAGATTTGATCCTGTCTATGACCCCGTAGACTGGATAGCCGCTCTTTAATCTCTTTAATCTGGGGATCGGCTGCAGAAATTGTTATTGTGGTGTTCATCTACTGAGCGCTGCTGTTGAATAAGAGCCGATTTTTAGGGTTTGCGTAATTCGGATAGTACTTTTCTCTGTTTGGATTTCCTATTGTTAGATGGTGTGGGCTTAGCGCATGTGACGTGGGTTTGCTTTGCGGGTGAAAGATACGAGAACGATCATATTTATTTGTGCGCTCCTGATTTGTGAGAGTATGCTATGCAGTGTACCTGAAATGCAAATGAGTTCACGCTCCATGGATAGATGAAGTTGTCGAGCGGCTGTGTTTTATGGCTTTGTGGATCCTCCACTAGTACTTCGCTGCGAGATTGTATTCGAGCGCAGTACTGATGAGATCTATATTTTAACCATCTACCCCCGTACTTCTGTGTAGTATCTCTCCCAGGCACCAACCATATGTTATGGTTGAGCGCGGTTTCCGCCATTCCATTGATCTTCGACAACCCAGCTAAGGGTCTAGCCTGTGAGGTTGATCCATCTGTTCGGGTACTTTCATTTTGACTAAGCTTTGGAAGCTGTACATTCTCTGACATGTAGAGGTGTGATAAAGTCCGCCGGCTTGTACGGAAAGATTACTTCCTCGGTAAATTATTAGCCTATCAGCCCACAGCCAAAGCCTGGTACCACCGCTCGGTTCTCAGGAGCTTTCTATCTGTGCGGAATCAAAGTCAATGAAAGCTCGTTGCTCAATTGCCTTTTGGAGCCTGGACTTACGTTAAGGCGTGAGTGTGAAATTATATCAAAGTCTATCGAAAAATCACGAGCTTTATCTTGAATCCCATAACGGAGCGGAGATAAAGGAAGGTACGAGCCTTGCGATGAACAACTGCGGCTTGGATTCTCCGGTGGTAAATTCTTCAGCGGGAACACTCAAATGCTTTGCTAGGCTTGAATCAGAGTCTTTGCCTTCTTGTTCCTGTATCTGTTGACTTCTGTTCCATTTGAATGGCTGAATTGGCGATAGCGAGGTGAGATCCGGTTTTCTGAGATGGGCTGTAGATGTATAGCTCTTTGAATAGTTTCAGATACTTAGGAGCATATATCAGTTGAGTTTGTGATGGGCAGAGGCCTTCCGTGTGCTGATGAGGCTGCTGATGATTTGCACGACAGGAAGCCGTTCATTTGAATGACGGAGATACATATTTCTCGATACCCCAAGGACGCGTGACTCTGCTGGTGTTTGCTGTAGAGGACCCTTAGCAGTCAATTTATGAGCCTAAACGCATATGCTTGCGATGCTTATGACCAATATTAAGAGTAGTCTCTCATAGGTCTAGAAAGAATCAGACTGTCTTACACTAGTCGGTCAGAACCATCTGTGGACGGCTAGAAATGCAGCATTTCTATGGTCGACTCGATGTTCCTGGTCAGGAAGTTGAAAAGGGTGGTAGTCAGAATACTAAGATATGTCTAGCATCATAGGTCCTTTTAAGTATGAATCCTTTATAATATCAGTATTGACCGTTTTTGGATGCAAGATGATGGAGTCTAGAACGCTCTGTTGGATCACTACCAGATTACAATAGCATCAACGGTCTGAGAACAGACTCGATATATACACAGGATTCAAGTATCGTATCGTCGTTACACAAAATGCCCTTCCGTCGTTCAGCAAAATGGTCTTCGTATCACGGGTATGGCAGACTGAATTGGCGTACCATCAAAGCTGTAGCACTCCGATCATAACATGATGCGTGTAAAATGAAATGACTAGTGCGTATGAAACATGAGATACTCTGGGCCGCAGCTGATGATTCATAAAGTGCTGCTAGTGTAATTGAGAGCCATGTTGCTCTTGATTTGCTTATCATTGTAGTACGGCTGCGGCGCCTTTCATCTCGCCAAAGATTCTTGTCGCCCCGGGCGACGCAACTTTGCCCTCATCGAGTAGTCGTGATACTCTTCTGACAGTCGCTGGCTGCTTCTATCTAGAACAAGCTGTGCACGCTCGAGAACTGGGACTTCTAACATATAACTATTGCTGTGTGCGTGTAGTTTGACGCTCGTAGTAGCGCTCTAGCGGGCGTACAGGCTTCTTGGTCGGAGTAAAAGATATTGTAGAGAAGTAGCATAAACTTGATGGAGCCTGTGGAGCTCAAGCCTGTGGAGAGGCGTGAGCTAGGCGTTTGCAAACATACTGGACGATGTCAGCGCTAGTATTGATAGCGATTAGATCAAGTACCCAAGTACCTTATTTGTTATTGATACATAATACGGTAAATTACAAAAATACTACACTTTTTAAGAATATTTTTAAAAATACTACCCCTATATTTTAAAAATATTATACCTCCTAATTTAACTTATATAAAGCTATTCCTATATAATATTACTATTATTACTATTTAGCTATTATTATTACTCTTACTAGTTATTATTAGACTAGTCCCTTTATTATTTTCTAGCCTAACTACCTAATCTATCTTATTATTACTTCTTCTTAGTAGGTAATCTAACTCCTTTTATTATAGACTTACTTTATAAGCGTAGTCCCCTTTTTAATATACCTTATACTCCTAGTATAACTAATTTAGGGTTTTCTTCTAGTTCTACCTTAATCTACTCTATTTTAATAGCTATTATTAATACCTTTATATTCTAACTAGGCCTTTTATAATTAGAAACTTCCTCCTTATATTCTATTATAATAGTAGCTTCTAGTTAGAGCTATTAGTCCGCCTAATAATAGATATAAAGAGATAATAGACTACTTAGAAGCTATACTAATAGTAAGGGAGTTAGTATATATAAATAATAACTTAGATTAGCCTTCTAGTAATAGTCTAGATTATACTTTTATTAGTACCCTACTACTCTACTTAGTAAACGGCTAAGTAGATTATTTAAATTTATATAATCTAGGTTATTAAGCGCCTATTCTTAAAGTTATTCTACTACTAATATTATATATAATAGCCTATTCTTAAATATTTTATTAGATTTAAGAAATAGTAGCGCTAAAATCCTATTAGGTTAACTAAATATTTTATTATATTCCTTAATATCTACGCGTTAATATCCTCTTTATTAGTCTCCTTATTATTAAAAGTTAAGGGTTAATAATTACTCCCCTTACTACTACTAGAGTTATTATAACTATTATATTTAGAATATAGTCTATTTATAAAGTATAAATATCTAGGTATTAAGTCTACCTCTTTTATATCTAGTCCTAGCTAATAACCCTATTTAGACTTCTTACTCTTAGACTCCTTATCTTCTTTAATAGTAGTCTCTTTCTACTTCCCTTTAAGTTATACTAGCCTATTAGGCTAGAATAATTATAATAGGCGGCTATTAAGATTAGGTAGGTAATTACTACTAATAGAGCTATTACTATTATTATTACTACTTTTAGAAATTTATAATAGACCTTAGCGACCTAGAGTTATATTAGTAGGCCTAGACTTATTATATTTATTATTTATATGAGATAAAAAATAAATATTAATAAAACTTTAAAGAAAATTATAATAGAAGCTAATCTAGTACTATTTTTTTATAATAAGGAATTAGTAATTTAAAGAAATACTACTATATAAATAGGTATTATACTTAGATTAGCTATATTTTTAGAAAAACCCTTTCTTAATATATAAAAATAGAATAAATAATTACCTTTTTTATATTTAACCCCTTATTTAAATATATATACCTTACTCTTACTCTTACTACTACTCCCCTTACCTTCTTCTTAATTACTTAAGTATATCTTTATTTATACTTTAGATAATCTATTAGATAGATTATTAAGACTCTTATTAAATAGGAATACTAGTAGGTAATCTCTATTATATATATATCTATTATACTTTATACTTCTATATTTAGAGTAGTAATACTATTACTTCTAATTTATACTAGTATAAATCCTCTTCTTTTAAGGCCGTCTAGTATATAAAGTAATAAGAGGCGCCTTATAATAGTTTAATAGCTTTATATTATCTAATATAACTAGTAGTAAAGAGTATTAATAAGTCTTTTAATATTTATCTATTAACTAAATCTTATTAACTAAATCTTAAGGTTTTATAACCTACTCCTTATATACGGCGTATATATACGCGTAAGGTCTTTATTAATCCTAAAAATCCTAATATATATATATCCTTTTAGTAAAATTGATAATATATATACTACTACTTTTAACTTTTATAAGAATAGTTATTAGACTAGATAGCTATATTATTATATATTCTACTCTATTAGTAGTCTTTATAAGGAATTTAAGAGTCTTATTTATAAGCTTAAGACTTCTTTAAGTAGACTAACCGCGTCGGGTCGGTACTTCGAACTCGAGTCGGGTACCTGACTTAACTCTTAGTAAGTTAATACTAACTTCCTAGCCTAAGTATTTAGGTTAGTACTAATAGTTAGTACTAAGTATTTAAGTTAATACTATAGAGTAGTACTAAGTATTAATACTAAAGTATTAACCTGACTCGCTAAGACTTTAGTTTTAGTAAGGGTATTTTACTAGACTATAATATTAGGAATACTTTATAGTAATATAAAAGGGTAATATAATTATTTAATAGTTATTAATAGATAGCCTATCTATCTAGTTAGATATCTCTATAATCTTATACTTATAATCCTTCTATTTATTACTATCCTCTTTACTATTATTATACTTACTATTATTATCCTTACTACTACTACTAGTCTTATTAATATCTTTTAGCTTATATTCCCTATCCTCTTCTTTATCCTCCTTAGTAGTATACTTAATTTCTTTCCTATTAGTCTAACTTTAATTAAGATACCCTCCTTATCTTAATTCCTCTTTATAAGGTTAAGTATAATATAATCCTTTATATTAAACGCGTTAGCGTGCTCTTATATAAACTTAATATAAGTATTTATAGTATTAGGGTCCTATATATCTTTTAACTCCTCTAGACCCTTATAATATATAATCCTTTACTTAATAATTTATATAATTAATAGATTAAATCTAGTAAATTCTAGCCTAATAGTATCTATATCTTCTTTAGAAGTATTCTAAAAGTTAAGTTAATTAGAAGATAGGATTAAAGACTAATTATATATTTACCTCTTTTATAAAACTAGTTATACTATTTATATTCTATATATAATTTACTAATTTATCTAGCTTAGCTTATTCCTTAGTAGCCTCTTTATTATCTTTAAGGCGTAACTCTATCTTAAAATATTCTACTATATAGTATTAGCTATTTAAGAAGTATTATATTACCTAATTATATTATTATAAATCCCTCTTTTACGTCTTTCCTCCTCTATAATATCCTTTATCCTAATTATTAGCTCTATATAATCCTCTTTAATAGCTATCTTCTATATATTTAATTCCTTTAACTTCTTAATCCTTTTTAATACTACTACGTAGTTATTAGATACTTTTATATATAGTAGCTTCTTATTATTATCCTAGTCTTTTACGCGCTCTCTACTTATAATTAATTTAGGATTCTAGTTATAAGGACTTAATATTATTATAATATTATATTAGCTTATCTATCTAGTAATATATTTAAGTAATATAATTAGTAATAAATACTTACTATATATTAATAACCTATCTTACTATAATATCTTAAGTATATAGAGGTAGGAGGAGTTATAAAGAAGATTTTAAGGGGTAATTCTACTTATAATTACACCTATAAATATATGGAATATTCTACCTAATATTACTTTACCTTATATTAAAACTTCTAAACCTTATATTCCTTCTTTTATCTATTATTATATATATTTAATAACTTTAATAATAGCTTATATTAAGTAGACTAGTAATATTATTTTATAATATATTTCTTACTCTATATATTAATAGGTAGATAGTATAATTAGGTAATAAAATACTAAAATTACTAGCTACTAGAAGGGGTAAACCCTTATAGGGTAGGGGAGTAAATAAGCTATTATATAGGAAGGGAAAGGTAATATAAATAGGTAATATATTAAAATATAATTAGCTAATCCTTTATAAATAGTAGTACTAAAACTAATAATATAAAGATAAAAATATAAGGTTAACTTAGGTCTTAGAGCTTTAAAGGAGATAAGATAATATTAAAAATCTATTAATAACCTTATCCTAAAGCTACTATTTAGTTATATTATAAGGGAGGTTATAATAGATATTATAAGAGTTAATATAGACCTATATTAAATCTAAAGTTTAGCTTTAGAAGTATTATAAGATATTATAAAAGTATTTATAATATCTTTTCTCTTAAGTAAGTATATTACTATTTTATATTACTATTAATCCTTATAATAATTACTTACTAATATATCTTATAATATAAATTTAAATCTACTTTATATCTATATTAAATATATTACTATTATATAGAGGGATCTAAAGCTTATAAAGGAATTAATAGGGAGCTTTAGTATTATACTATTTAGCGCTTAAGGGTAGTAATAGTTTTATAGTATTAAAAGTAGAGGGTAGGTCTAGGATAGTATAGCGCTCCTAGTATTACGGCGCTCTTAGTATTATAGTACTCCTAATATTACGGCGCTCTTAGTATTATAATACTCTTAGTAAGATAAATAATTATATTACCTTTTTATATTACCTTTATATATATATATATAGAAATTAAACCTACTTTTTAAATATACTACCTAATTATTAAATAACTTTAAAATAATAACTACTAATCTATTTATCTTAAGATATCTACTAGTTCTAACTTAAAAGGATCTTCGCCTCTATTAATACTTTAATTAGTATCTTCTTCCCTTTAAAGAATATCCTAGGGTTTAGTAAGAGCTTCTTTAGGGTCTAAACCTATAATATAATTATAATACTTTAGAAGTATTACTTATTTTATAAACTCTAGTTTTAACTATACGCGATCTTATAAATATACTCTTTAAATAAGACTAAAGACTCTCTTAATACCTATAAATAATATTAGGTATAAAAGGATATCCTTAGCTATTTATATTAGATTTAGATAAGCTAAAGTATTATCCTTCTAGTACTCCTATATAGGAATATCCTCTAGTAGACTTTTAGAATAAAAGTATTAAATAGCTTCGCTTTA
>JAABUV010001208.1_pt1 | contig 37732 bp, 55 predicted proteins | sample 5559971 | NCBI WGS metagenome assembly JAABUV01 (sample SAMN10711881, study PRJNA513362) | rock metagenome | isolation source: Antarctica rocks | place: Antarctica: Victoria Land, Knobhead nord | collected 2015-12-19
CACGCCTCGCCAGGCGCGGCGCCCTCGGACCACTGGCGCAGGCGCTTGCGCGCAGACAGCGCGCGCCGCGCGCGCTGCGCGGGCGCGCCGCTGGGCGACCCGGCCAGGCCCAGCGGCGCGCCCTCGCTCAGCGCCGCCGCCGAGCGCAGCGCCGCCTGCGCGCGCCGCATGGCACGCTCAACACATGCCTCCACCCGCACACTCGCCAGCACCGCGCCCCGACAGGCCGCCAGCTGGTACGCGCTGCGGCCAACGCTGCGCCGGCTCCCTGGCCTACCGTGCCAGGGAGTGGACAGGCGAGGCTGTTGCTCAGAGCGTTCCTGCAGGCACTCTGGGCCACGCGGCGCTGACAGCCTTGCCGCACACCACCGGCGGGTATGGCGCAACGTGGTGCTCCCAGGCTGGGCAGGCGCACCGCGGCGTCGGCAAAGCCCGTCCCGCTGCCCGCAGCGTCATGCTCCAGCCGTGGCTGCCTGGCCGCCACCCACAGCTCCGCTTCAGCACATGGCCACGCTGCACGAGTGCAGCCAGCCGGGCCGCCGCCCATGACACAGCAGCTGCGCTTGACACGCAGGAAGCACAGCGCCACCGGGGCCACCATGCGCCGGCAGCCGCGCCGGCAGCCATGCCCGCGCCTGCCCCAACAGCAATGCAGTCGCGCGCAGCGCCGCCGCGCGCGGGGGCGCGCACCACTCGCAGGCCTGGTCGTCCGGGTCGGCGCACGTGCGGCCCGGCAGCAGCGCGGCGCGGTGCCCGCACGCAAACTCCTGCCAGGGCGGCAGCCGCCAGCCGACCAGGCGCGCGCGGCCGCACGCGCCACAGTGCGCCCACCAGGTGCCTGCCGGCGCCGCCGCCGGGCCCGGCTGCCGCGGCGGCGGCGGCGCGGCGCCCTCGCCCGCGGCTCGCTGCCCCGCGCCTGGGGTCGCAGCGACGGCGAGCGTCAGCAGGTGCTGAGAGCGGGCTGGACAGAGGGCCGTACTCGGCTGGGCAGGCGCCAAATGCATGGCAGCGGCGGGAGGTTGGAGTGCCAGCGCCGGCCTTTTAGCACCACTCTCAAACCTACAGATAGAGGCTGCATGCGTAGCCCTGTCATGTCAGCACACAGATATGTGCACGCTGGGCAGCCGGCGCAGTGACGCATGAAATGACAGCTGTAGAGGACAGACCGGCCAGGGTGCGCACCCAAGCGCACGAGCGCGCCAACCTCAGCAAGGTCGTCGAGCAGCCGCAGAGCGGCCTCACGGTTGACCCAGTACAGCCCTGCGAGGCCGCCAGTCTTACAGATGCCATGAGGTATGCCAAACGTGATGGGGCGTTCCCACCACGACTCCGCCACGCGTTTCCCGCTGCGCCTGACACCAGGGCTTGCGAGTCATCTTGGTCTTGGCCGGATGATGGCGCTAACTGGCTCTGCATATTGTCATGCTGCACGCTTTCGAGGTCGTCCACAGTTCTGCAGCACTGCGACCCCATTCTGCGCATGAGAGTGCCTGCAAGCACATTTTCCTGAGCAAGCCCACCCTGCTGCCCTGCAACCCTCGGCACAGCCGGGCGCGAGCCCTGTCCGCACCGAGCGCGCGGTCGAGCTCGGCCGCGACCCGCGCGCCGCCGTCCTCGGCGTCCGTGGCCGCCGCGCGCTGCGCGGCCGCCAGGTGCGCCACAACCGCGCGCCAGCCGCGGCCGGCCGCCGCGTCCGCGCGCGCGGCGTTGACGTGGTCCGCCCAGCGCCTGCCGCGCGCGACACCGAATCAGGCGCCGCGCTGTTGGCAGAGCCGGGCCAGGAGGCGCTGCAGCCTGCTGCGCCTCGACGCTCGCCGTGGCGCACCTCCGCCTGCTGTCAGCTGCGGCGCGGCAGCGGTGCTGCAGACAGTGCAGGAGTTGGCCCAACTAACTCACCGCCCCTGAGGTCTCCGCCCCACGGTAGAGAGCTGTTTCCCGCGCGGGCTGGGGAGGGGGGAGGGGAAGGGGAGGGGGGAACTTGCGGGTAGCCCACCTGCGCGCAGACCCTGGTGTCTGATGGCAGCAGTGGGGCCCAGGCCGCACCCCGGTCGCTGGTGGCCGGCACGCTCGCGGTGCTCGTCCCGTCACTGCGCCATGCGGCGGTCCTCGTAGCGCTCCGGTTCGAGCGCATTGCGCGCGCCCAGGATCGCGGCGCGCGCCGCCGCCGCGCCGCCCGACAGCGGCGCCACCAGCGCCTGCGGCGCGGCGCGCAGCGCGCGCACGGCACGCGCGCCGAGCGTGTCCGAACGGCGCTGCGGCGCATACAGCGCGGCCGCGGCGCCGCTGAAGCCGCTGCTGAGCCGCTCGGCGGCGACGCGCAGGCCCTCTGTCACGCCTGCGCGAGCACGCAGGCCGTGTCGTGAGCCACGCAGATGATGACCCAGCAGCTTGCAGGAAATCCAGACCTTGTCACCTTGGGAACACGAACGGGCGTGCGCACAGGCTAGGACGCAGCGTCCAGACCCTCCTGTCAGTGGAGAGCAGAACAGCGCGGGCATCTCAAACTAATCAACGGGGCTAGCATCAGGGGCCCAGCGCACCTGCGGGCTGCTCGGCCGCGGCGTCGCAGGCGCCTGTCAGCACGACCTGCACGCCGCCGAGCGCGCTCGCGCTCAGGCCCAGCGCCTCCGCGAGGATCGCGCGCACCAGGCCTGCGCCGCCAGCCCCGCATGCGTGCGTTACTGTTGCTCCCTTACATTTTGCACAAACCAGTGATAGAAGATGACGGGTGGACCCGGACCATGTCACATTGAACTCAATCGAGTACAAACGTGTCATGAACCGGATCTCAAGGCGGCAGGGAGAGATGTCTGCAGGCATAAACGTTCCCGCTGTCGAAGGCGCATGCAACGCGCACAGTTTGCGCGACCTGCCATGCGCCCCAAGCCTGGCCCAGCGCCCAGGGCATGCACAGGCGTGAACAACCCGCGGCTTACAGCACACACCGCTCCTCGTCGACAAGCGCCGGTGTGGGCACAGCACTGTACTGGCTTGCGCAATTCCGGCCGGAGGGCATGTTTGGAAGGGTTGGAAGGCATTGGCATGGCAGCCGGGTACAGGGTCAAGTTTAAACTGGGGTACTCACCTGTCAGCCCGCGCTGGATCTGCCGCGACAGCGGCGCGGCGCCCGCGCGGGGCGGCGCGCCGTCGCGGCGCAGCTGCTCGGCCGGGATGGCCAGCAGCGCGCCCGCGGCCGCGCCCAGCCGCACCGCCGCGCGCACCGGCGCAAAGCCGGTCAGGAACTTGTGTGCCTGCGCGCCCGCTCGCCCCGGCGCGTCAGATCACCCCGCTGTACATTTCCTTGCTCACAATCATACAGGAGGGGCACTTGCGCATGCTCACCGCCCACTACCTACACAACTTGGACACCCAATTGCGCAGCTAGCGGTCAGGACCAACCTATGCCCGAATGTACCAGGTCGCGCCATCAGCCAGCACATGGGTGTGCAGGGGTACCCGCGGCCGCGCGGGCCTGCGCCGGCGGCGGAGGGCCGGCGAGCGCGCCTGCGTGCCGACCACGTCGCGCAGCCAGTGCTCGCCCACGGCGGCGCCCAGCGCGGGCCAGCCGTGCACGCCGGACAGGCGCGCGGGCGGCAGCTGCAGCAGCACGCCGCCCCAGGGCGCCAGGTTGAGCACCTCCGCCAGGTTGCCCGCCTTGAGCGCGGCCAGGTCCAGGCGGCGCGGCCAGTAGTCCACCATGATGCTCAGCCCGCGCAGCTCCGCGCGCTGGAAGAAGGGCTCGCCTGCGCGCGGCGCCGCGCGCAGGGTTTGTGAAACCCCGGTCAGCGCTGGAGGAAGGGCTTGCCTACGCGCGCAGCCGCGCGCAGGGTTTGTGGGAGCCCAGCTCGGCGCGCCGGACGAAGCGCTTGTGGCGCGTGCGCGGCCGGGCGCAGCGCTTTTTTCGGCGCTCGGCGCGCTAGTATGAGGGCTCGGCTGTGCGCGCAGCCGTGCGCAGCCTCTGTTCGCATCGGCGCCCGCGCTGCCACTTCCCGCGCGCGCGCACCCTCCGCGTCCGGCTCGGCGGCCTCCGGTGGCGGCTCGAACGCGTCGAAGCCCGCCCAGTTGACCAGCTCGCCGTCGCCCTCGTCCGCGCTGGGCGCCAGCGCAAACTCCTGCGCGCCGGGCCCTCTGGTCAACCCTAAGTCAGTCAGTGTTGATGCCAATACCCTGCTTCAGACCCAAAAAGAGGATCGCTCTGCATGCCCCGCAGACGATGCGCTCGCGCTAATCTCCCATAGCAGCCAGCACCGACCAGTGTCTCCACAATTCAAACCAGCGCACGCAACCAACCTGAGACGGTCCCGGCACACCGCACGCTGCGCCTCAGGCCGCGCGGGCTTGCCTGGCGCGCGCACCCACCAGGCACCCTAACCCTACACGCCAGGGGTAATGCCCGCGCGCGCGCCTGCAGGAAGTCCACGACGGCCTGGTCCAGGCGCAGGCGCAGCGGCAGCAGCGCGGCGCCCAGCCGCAGCTCCTCGCCGCCCGCGCCGCCGCCCGGCCGCACCGCGTCCAGCTCCACCTGCGGCCGCGGCGCGGCACGACTACGGTTGGGTGCGCCTTCTGCAGCCGCTGCTCCAGTTCGCATGGTGCCCCGCCGCCTGGCCGCAGCGAATCCAGCTCCACCTGTGATCGCGCTGCGGCACATACATAGGGTCGGGCGCGCCTCCTGCAGCCGTTAATGTAGTTCTTACGCCCTGAGACCAATGCATGTCAGAGCCCAGGTCCGCGGTGGTGTCCTATGTGCCTAAGTACGGGGGAAGTAACTGAGTCTCCTTGAGCATGCACTCTGATGGAACAATCCCGTCAGGCGGACCTGCCGGGTGGGCCTGGCGGGCAGGCAACAGGCTGGGCGCGCATCGCAGTGTGGCCCCTTGCAAGGAGTCCGGTCAGCGGGGCAGCCGGGAGGGGGAGTCATGCGCGGGTACCTGCAGGAGGCAGGGCTGATGGCGGCAATGAGCGGGACGTACGCGCCAAAGGCGCGCTTGATGTGCAGCACTGCCGAGGCATTGACAGCGACAGTGCCCTCACCTGTAACATGTCTGCTGTCCGCAGGCCTTCTACGCAGGCTCCTGCTGGAAGCATAAGCGAGGTGCGCACAGCCGGGTGCATGCCTCCACTCCATCAGTGACCAAAGTGCATGGCAGGAGCACAGTCGCTGTGATCGGCGCAGGCGCGCCGCGGGGGCGCCCGTGCCAGCCGAGCGCGGCGGCGCTGCAGCCCGCGGCCGAGGTGGAGCAGACGCGGCGGCACGCGCTGGTGGGCGGCGCGGCCGCCCTCGCGGCAAGCCTGCTTGTGCCCGGGTGCGGCCTCCGTCGCGAGTGCGCGAGCGCAGGGCCACTGCCGCACTCCTCGTTTCACCAAGCAGGCCTGCTCGGAGCGCGTGCGGGGGCTGGTCAGCGCGGCGCCGGGCACCAGCCCGGGCGCACCAAGTGAGGCTCTCTGTTCTGAGGTCGCCTGTGGCTTGTTGAGCGCGGCCTGGCGCAGGCGCGGCCGCGCGGCCGACCTCGGCGCGGCGACCGAGACCGACAAGGTGCTGTGCGACGCGGCCTGCCTGGAGCGCGTGGGCGGCCTGCCGGAGCAGGTGACCTGGCACTTGGCCTGCTTAGGCGACTAGGCAGAGAAATGCTATATTCATGGTGCTCTGTGAGAGCGCGGGCGGCCTGCCGGAGCAGGTGATGGCGTCGGGCCTGCTTAGGCGTTTAGGCAGGGAATCCCTACATTTATAGTGCATTGTGAGCGCATGGGCGGCCTGCCGGAGCAGGTGACGGCGTCGGGGCTGCGCTTCCGGGACATCGTGGTCGGCAAGGGGCCCTCGCCGCCGACGGGGTACCAGGTGGTCGTCGACTATGTCGCCATGACGCCCGGCGGCAAGGTGTTCGACTCGAGCCTGACGCGCGGCGCGCCGTACGACGTGCGCGTCGGCGCCGGGCAGGCGCGGCCGCCCGCGGGGCCAGCCCATCCTGCCCCCCGCCGCCTGGGCCGTGCTCTTGGGCTCCAGGGGGTCCCGCAGCGCTCCACCCGGGGCCCAGGACGGGTCTGGGCTCAGGTGACGCAGTGGGCGCGCATGCACCAGCATATTTAGCCGCCTGGCTGGGCGGCCGACCAGGCCGTGCGCTTGGGCTCCGAGCCCCCGCAGCGCTTGCCGCAGAGCCGGCCTGGTCAGCGGCCTAGCCAGGCGGCTGGTTGTGCGGCGCAGCGCGCCCTTGCGTCATGTGAGCCCAGGGGCTTCCTGGGCCCTGCTCTTGGACAGCACATGGCGGCGGTGCGGCAGAGCGAGCAAGCATGCTGCGCGCTTGGCCGGGGGGGCTCGCGCCGGTGCGCGTGCCAGAGCGCGGCTGTTCTGTCGGGCGCGGCCTGCGTCGGACTGCGTGCGCGCGGCGGCACCTGCCCTGATCCTATCCCTACCCTGCACAGATCGTGGCGGGCCTGGACGAGGGGCTGCTGACCATGAAGCCGGGCGGGCTGCGGCGCATGTACATCCCGGGCGAGCTTGCCTTCCCCAAGGGCCTCGCCAGCGGCCCCGGGCGGCGCGCGGCCCGCCTCCTTCCATGCCCCACGCTCTCTAGCCTGCTCCGCTACAGGCACACAAAAGTGTGTCCGCGGCGTCTCCAGCGCCCTTGCAGTGCGCTGTGGGGCATGCTCACGCAGTCCTGTGCGCCTCGTGATGCACCTGGAGCTGGAGCTGGAGCTGAGAAAACTGTATTCCAGGCCAGTAACCCTACCCTAACGGCTTTGAAATTGGCAGATCGACAGCACTGTTTCGCGAAGTACGCGTGTCGAGGATGCCTGGTAACAGGAGCGGCCAGAGTGTGATACCAGTGATACCTGGCCAGCTTCGGTCAAGACAGGAAGCATGAACGGCCGGTCCCTGACGACATAGCCTGCCGCTTGCGGTCATTTTCGGTTGAGAGCATATCCATATCGGCTATGGCTTTGCTGCAATGGGCCTGCGGATAGGGGCCCTGCGCGTAGCTGCAGCTCTCATCCTGCAGCTGGTTGCCTGCTCGAGTGAGCACCTAGCTTGCTCCTGGGCCCTAGCATGTTTCCTTTGGCGCAAGCCTGTTTGGAGCCGTTGCAGGCTGGCAGCTGAGCAGTCAAGGAGCTCTTCCTAAGCACCACCTTGGCACCAGCACCTCCTATTGAGGCCTGGTGCATGTGCAGGCACGAGCCGTGCCGCAACATGGGCGAACCACAGGCAGAGCGCTGCTGCCAGAGCGCCTGGCTGGCCGCCAGCTCCTCTGCCTCTTGAGAGCCTGCTACCGGCGCCCGGCGCTCAGGCGGCAGGGCCGAATCAGCACGGCGGCACCCAGCGCGAAAGCAGCCTGCTTGCGCAGAGCGCGCAGCTTGCAGCCCAAGCCGTGCAGCACAGCAAAGAGCGACCTGGGGCCCGCAAGCTGCTCGCACAGGGCAGGCAGCCCGACCTCACGCGCTCTCACCACAGCGCCTCCCGGGGGCGCGAGCTGCTGGTGCAGGGCACGCAGTTCGACGTCGCGCGCATCCAGCACTACAGCGACCACATCGGGCAGTGCACGCCGAGCGTGACGTGCGACCCGGAATGGGCGCGGGAGGCCGGCGCTGTGGTGGCCATCTATGCCATCAACCAGGCGCAGGGCGCAATGGGCCTCTGTACAGGCGTGCCCTGCGTCATAAGTCGGCGCCAGGCTGCACACCAGTGCGCTTGCCACACCAGTTGCCTGCAGACATGTGACTACCTGACAAGTGGGAGAGCGTGGCGTGGCGCGCAGGCACCCTGCTGTCCACTGGGCGGCCAGACCGGAACTTCGTGCTGACATCAGACTACTGGTGAGTCGCGGAGCCTGTGGAACACACACCAAATGTATTGAAACAGCTTTGCGGTAGCTGGCATGTCGACGCCACTGAGCAAACTCTGCTGGGGAACAGCTTCAGCGACTTGCGTGAGCCAGACGACTTCCAAAACTGGTGAGCTGCCCCGGCAGGCCCCCATGGGCGCTACCAGAGTCTGGGGCATGCCCAGACTCCTGGGTTTGTCATGCCTGTTCTAACACTGTGCGGGGCGTGGTGCCGCAGGGTGACCGAATTCAACTATCAGGCGCCCTGCTCCAGCTCTGGCCGCAGCCCGAATGTCAGTCAGACGCTGCAGGCGCGCCCGCGCACCGAGGACGTGCAGGAGAAGCAAGTCACTGTGTGCTGCATAACCGCGTTTGGTAAAGTAACAGTGGCGGCACGCACTTTGTGTACAGGCAGGGTGCTCAGGGCGTCATGTGGTCTGCAGGGCGTGCGCATGGTCTTTTATGATAGTGACGCAAACCTGCTGCTGCTCGAGCTGCCCAGCATACCGCCCAGCTACCGGCCGTACTACCTGGGTAATCCACCCAGATGTGTGGCACCGCGAGCATGTCTGCACTGACTGTACATTCCATTTGTTTGTGTTGACGTAGTCACTGGAAGCTGTGATTCCATGCACAGCCTTCATCTCACAGTCGTAACTCGTGTGTTCTCACAGCATGTGCATGTCTTCGACAAAAAAGCATGCCAGTTGCTGTGCTGCACATGCTGGTGGCGGTGAGACGCCTGTGGCCGCCCAGCTCAGTGACTGCTGACAGGGTTGCTTGCATGCTGGCAGGGTACGATGCATCGCCGCAGTATGTGCCCGAGGCGGCTGTGACAATCCAGCAGCCAAACGGCAACATTAAGCGCATCGCGTATGCGAATGCCTCGTGCGCCCAGGCTCTGACCATGCAGACAACCATGAGATTGGCGTGGAGTTGGCGTGGAACTCCTTCTACTGTTTTTTTAAAGATTGCACTGGTTGATGAGCAGTGATATGGTAGGTATAAGTCCTGCCTGTCCGCCAGGGCCTCTCTTGCAGAGTGCTCATGCACAGCCGCGCGCAGGATCACGGACAGCTTCAGCGCGCCAGCGTTCCCGGCCGGCGACATTTCGCCAACAGCGGCGACGCACCTCAAGGCATGCCGAAAATGTTTATGTGCACACACCCTTGCGCTTGTTTCAAAGACTGGATGTGGCCGAGCCGCATGCGAGGCATGCCGTTTGGGTCTCTTCTGTCTGGTCTCTTACCTGGAATCAATCCAACGGTCCAGGTCACGCTGGGCGGCTGTGTCTTTTTTTCGCTTGCCAAGCAGTGCATGCATGCCCCTGCATCGTATAGGCTCTGCATCCTACAGAGGCAGCGAGGCCAGACCGAGAGGGCAAATGCTCGCCTGGCCAGTGGACAGGGCTATAAATTAAACACCAACCCTGTGCTGCAAGCAAGCGTGACAAGCTGCGAGCCGCAGGTGGTCTGGGCGGAGGGCGCGACGCAGACCGGCAGCTCCGGCGCGCCGCTCATCGACGCGGCCAGCGGCCGCGCGGTGGGCGCGCTGACGGGCGGCTTCGCCACGTGCGCCAGCGCGGGCGGCGCCGACTTCTTCGGGCGCCTGGCGTCCGAGGTGCGCGCGCCCGCGCCTGCCGCCCGCCGGATCCACTGTGGGAGCTGCGGTGGCCTGTCCTTGTGCCCGACGCGTGCGCAGGCGGCCTGGCGGTCCTGTATGGGAGGGGAAGATAGGTGGCATGCACGTGCGCATGCGCCTGCATGCATTAAAACGCTGCCAGATGTAGCAGCCATGTAAGTGCATGATTTCAGTCGAAGCTGTCCGCATGTACATGCAGCCCGCGGACGGCAGCTTGTATGCGAGGTGTGCATCAGGTCGCCTCAATCAAGATTGAGGCAGGTCGCATCTGAGGTTTGCCAGGCGAGACGGGAGGGAGGCGGGGGCCTGAGGTCTCGCTTGAGGGTCAGTATACAACTAGCATTGGATCTGGGTGCAAGACCTGCGGGAGGCTGTGACAGGCCGCTGCGGGCGCGGCAGGCGTGGGACCAGGGCCTGGCAGAGGCCCTGTCGCCGCTGGCGCGGAACCTGCCCCCGCTCGACAGCGTGGTCCCCGCCGGCGATGCCGCGAACGCGGGCGCGATCGCGATGGCGCTGCCGCCCAGGCAGAAGTTCGGGTGCGCTGCGCCGCGCTGCGCCCGCGCGCGCGCGCCTCGCGCTTGTGCCTCGCCCGGCGTGCTCTGCACGGCGCGCCTGTGCTCAGGGGCGGCGTAGCGCGGTCTCGCTGACGTGCGTGCCTGCAGGGGCGTCAGGACGGACGGCTATCAGGCGGAGGCGCCTGCGGGCCCTGGCATAGGCACGCCCTCTCCGCTCTATGTGGATGCGCAGGAGCATCGTGTTGCGCTTACTTGTTGCCGCATGGTCTGCTTACATTAAATGCTGCCTGCTGGGCAAAGGTTCATGCAAACGACTTTCTTGCATCATGTAGTGACATTCTTCGTTGTTGACCCATGGCTCCCCTCTTCCAGGAGCCATCCCGCTGGTCGCGGCCGTGTACGAGAAAGACCGCGAGCAGGCCGCCTCCTTCGGCATCTGGCGCGCCCTGCACTCTGCATTCACCAGCCCCTGCTGGCGCCCTGCTTTTTCTGTGACTCGCATTTGGCATCCCTCAGCTCCGCTGCGCGGCCTCAGCACCTGTAGTGAGAGGCAGCAACGTCAATTAGCGAGGAAAGACAGGCGCAGCCCCGCAGGCTGGACGCCGCCCCGGCCGCCGACGAGGAGGTCAGCGTGAGCATCACGCTGCAGCCGCTGCCCGGCAACGCGGCGGGCGCCGGCGGCGCGGCGCTGTCCACGTCCGCGCTGCTCTTCACCGCCGCTGACTGGGCCAGTCACCAGGTCGTCACCGTCAGGCGCACAGGTGGCGCACCCCCCCGCGAACGGGAGCAGGCAGGTGACACTGTGCTGCTGGCAGATATAGTCCCGGTCGCACTGGCAGCGCACTTAGGCAGCTTGCATCCGTTGTGTCTGCCTGCTGACGGCCATACATTCACATGCATGCACCGTCCAGCCCGCCGTGTGAAGCAGGGTGATGGGGCAGCTGCGACATGGCTGCTGCTTTGTGCACTGCTGGCAGCATGCGCCCAATGAGGACAGCGGTGCGCCAGTGCTGCGCGCGAGCCTGACACAGGCATATAACTGTAACCCTACCCTGGCAGGCGCGGCCGCGGCGCGCCTGGCACCTGGCGCGCTGCTGCGCTTCAATCTGCAGCTGGCTGTCAGCCGCGGCGAGAGCGGTGGCCCTGCCGCGGTGGCGAGCGTGCGCGCGATTTTCCTCGGCGGCGCGCGCGGCGCCGATGCCTTTGCGACGGGCGTCTCAGGCGTGGCGGGCGTGGCCGTGCCCAGCCTGCCGTTCTTTGCAGCCGCGCCGGTGCGCTGCAGGCCCCTGCGCAGCCTGGCAGTGCCGGTGCAGGCCCGTTGCGCCTCACAGACGAACGCTGCGGGGAGCATCTTCGGGCTGTGGTCAAAGTCGTCTGAGGGGCAGAGCATGCTGTGCATGTCACCATGCGCATGTGTGCAACGCACTGCATTCACATATGCTTTCAATTGATCATTGCATGCGCGCACCTGTCTGCGTGTCAGGCTAAGCGCGCATGTGCGCAAGCCGCACCACGCTCCCATCATGCAGTCCCAGCAACAGGAGCGAAACGGGCGGCTGCGCGCGCGCAGCTGTCCTCGCCATCCGGCCTGGCCGTGCTGCGGCTGCAGCCAAAAGCGGAGCTGTCAGCCAATTTGCTGCTGTGCCTGGCGCCCGACGCGCTGCGCACCGCGCTCGTCGCCCACTATGCAAACGGCGCGCTCGTCGGGTGCGGACGCCCCCACCGCACTATGTACCGTCCTGCAACCCTGCTAGTGCACTTGCAAGGCGCTTCCTATGCCACGACATTCATGCTGTGTCCACAGGCAATGTCTCTTTGCACACCCTACTCGGCATAGGTCAGAGCCGACCGGCAGCAGCAAGCGCCGCCGGACGTGCGAGCATGCAGGCTGTGTGCTGCCGCGCAGGGCGCTTGCGGGCGATCCGATAGCCTCCGACGCCAGCTGCCTGGAGGTGCGTGGCTGGGCGTTCGCGGCCGGCGCGCGGCACGCGCTCGTGATCAGCGACTCGCTCTTCCTGGGCGCGCCGCTGCCCGCGGCGCTCGTGCGCTCAATCGCAATGTACACACCGCACACCGCTGCGCCAGGCCCAGACCCCGCCATCATCGCCACTCTCCAGCCGGATGCTGCGCCCCCGCGCGCGCGCCCAGCAGCAGGGCCGGCGGCCGGTGGTGCGCCCGCAGGCGCTCTCAGTGGCAGCGGCGCGCCGGCGCGCGCCGCGGTGGCGCGCGCGCCGGCCGCGGGCGTGGCAGCGAGGGGGCCGGCGAGGAGCCGGGGCGCGCCGCCCGCCTCGGCCCCTGGCAGCCCGGGCAGAGCTGCAGCGGGGCCCTCGGGCGCCAAGGCCGGCAGCGCCGCCGTCATGCCTACAGGCGGGCCCGGCAACAAACCCGCTGCGCGCGGCCGGACCCCTGAGCGTCGTGGCGCGCCTGCGCCGGCCCCGGCCGCCGTTGGGCCCAAACACCCTACCGCAGGGCTGCAGATGGCTGCGTACAGCCCAGAGGCCGCCGGGCAGCCGCCTGTCTCACCCCTGAGCGCCCACGCGGGCATGCCCAGGGAGGCCGCGGCAGTGCGCAGCGGGAGCACACAGGCGTATGTCCCCGAGGAGGCCCAAGGGGGCCCTAGCGCAGGCCGGGTAGCTGAGAATCCTGGTGCTGGGCAGACAGCAACGGGCCCACCGGCGCTCAACGTGGGCGGCTACCCTGGCGGTGAGCAGAGCGGTCCGTAAGTCCTGCTGTCTCGTCTAGCGCTTTTCTAGATCTTTATCAGTAACCCTTCAGACGACGAACACGCGCGCATGCGCAGTCAAAACTCCATGAGCGCTCTGCACGTGTGTGCGTGTGAGCGCTGCTGGGAGCCTGCGAGCTCGGGCTTCCGGTGTCATGTTGCTGCAAAGCAGCTGTAAGGATTTCATTTGGGTTCTTTTGGGGAGCTGACGTCTTGCACACATTGGGACGCGCTGTCTTGCTTTTCTGTGCATGCCTGCTTTCCCTTTTGCAGTTGAGTTTGCGCCCAGCTCCGTCCGCCAGCGGACCCTGCTCGCTGATGCGCTTGGGTGCATATGACTCATTCATAATGAATGAGTCCTCTGTTGGGTTGCTTAACCGGGTCATGTACAGGTTGGTGCAGCATGAGCTGCGCTTGGGCGCTGCCTGGCATGCGGGTGTTGTCTTGTCACGCTCCTGCGCAGAGCGTCCAAGTGTTTCGGGCGATATGCGGGCACCAGTTGGCCCGTCCCGCCTTGCGCCACCGTCAGGTTTGTCCATGCACAAGCTGCATGGTGGAGACCGTGATCTGCGCGCATGCAGCATCTGCGCATGCCCTGTAAATGTATATTGAATGAGCTCCCGCTGCTGATAAGACCGAGTGCATGCATTCTGCTGTTGAGAGCTTCTCTTCAAGTGCCTGACATAAAAGAAGAAGAGAGACCATCTCAACTCTGCAGTGTTAGGTGTGCTGTGAAGCAGTTTGCATCAGTCTTTGCAATTTGCATCAGTCTTTGCATCAAAGAGAGCCCATCCTGGCTGCAGTCTTGTTGTCGTAACAGTGAACACCCTGTGCTACACGCTGTACCACCAAACTTAGTAACGTGCAAGCTATTAAACAAGCTGCAGCCTGCAATACAACCGCTCCTCAGCTACTGCGCTGAGAGCTGCAGCAGGGCTGCGCCGAGCGGGCGTGCGATGCGCATATGGGCAGTGAGCGATATCCATACAGACTACAAGGAGAACAAGCAATGGTACTGCCTGGTTCTCTGTACGTCTGCGGTGTACGGGGGCAACATGTAGCGCGTGTGCGGGCTTGCACTGGTCGGGAGCAAATTTGGGCGCTCGCGCGGAGTGTTCGCCGCTATGCGTCGAACTTTGCGTCCGTGCAGGTGCCGAGAGCTGTCGGATGTGGAGTTCAAAGAGGACGCGCTGATTCTCGCCGGAGATGTGAGCGACGACCAGGCGCGCGCTGGCAGAGCCCGCGCAGGAGCCAGGCGCATAGCCGAGCATTAGTGTTCTCTTGTGGGCCAGTGTCTCTGATGGGTACAGGGCCTTGTTGCATCCGCAAAGCGGCCCGGTGAGGTGCTTGGCAGAACGATTTTGGGGAGGGGCAGTGAAGGCAGTGAAGGCTCTGAAGTGTGTGGGGCTGCAGGCGACCTTCCGTGAGACGCTGGAGGTGCTTGCGGCCAAGTTTAAGCACACGTTCTTTGTTCCAGGCGCGCCTGAATCAACCAGCTCTGCAGGACGCGCGCAGTCGGCGCTGTGGTGCTTGCTGTGGTGCTTGTGTTTCTCGCGGAGGCCGGCTGCTGGAGTCAAGCAACTTTGCTCATAATTGAGCACATGCGGTGAAGCGCACATCAAAAGCACGCGCCAGCTGTGCGACTGGGGCGCCCGCTGGGAGCAGGCAACCACGACCTGTGGACGCGGCGAGCTGAGCGTGACCAGATGGACTCTGTCGGCGCGTTCCCCCGAGCTGTGCCCCTGGTCGTGGCCGCGCTCTCTGCAGCCTGCATATCCGCGCTGCCAGCAGCCCGCGCATATGCGTTGCCAGCTCAGCAACGGCGCTGTGTCACCAGCAGCGGTGACAGCGCTGTGATCTGATAGCTGCGCGATGGACCACGCCACAAACATACAGAGGGTGTGCTGCCTGATGTGGCCTGGCATGGGCCTGCGCAGGCAAGCTGGCGGTGGTGCAGCGCCTGTGCAAGGAGGCCGGCGTGCTCACCGACCCTGCCCAGGTGCCCGCCCTGGCCGCGGTCGTACGGGCGTGCAGCAGAGTGCCAGCTGTGCCTCAATTTGCTCGGGAGTCAGACCAATTGTGTGCATGCGCGGGTAAGCTGGGGTCATGCCAGTACATCCACAGTGGTCAAGCGCGTGTGACTGGAGCTGCTGTGATGCGCTGCCGCATGTGGGCAGCATGAGAACGGCGAGTTCGTGCCAATGCATGTGCCACACGTAATCGCGTCACAGGAGCTGCTGCAAGGCAGCCGCTGTGATGCGGCGCCGCAGGTGGGCGGCGTGTGGATTGCGCCCATCTACTCCTGGTACCACGCATCCTTCGACCGAGAGCCCGACGTGCCCGGCGCGCCCGCGATCGAGAATGCGAGGGCCCGGCTCGGGGGCATGCACCAAAGTGGGCTGAGCCTCCTGCGCACTGCAATGTGCTGGGCAACGCGCTCGGCTCCCACACGTGTGATGGTGTGCTGGACTGCGGGTGAAATGCGCAGGCTTAATGTCCGCTCCAGCAGCAGGTAGATTGCCGCGGTACATCTTGTTGCTAGGGACCCTGCCCCACTGGGGCGGGTGCGGGCGCCATGAAGGCGCTGTGGAGGCTGTGCCATGGCGTGCAGACGAGGGCGGCCGCGCCTGAGCAGCCATGGCTTGTGAAGAGAGCGAGCGCGCCTGAGCAGCCATGGCGTGCAGAGAGGGCGAGCGCGCCTGAGCAGCCATGACGTGCAGAAAGGCGAGCGCGTTTGCCCGCGCGCAGGTCATGGTGGATTTCCACGCGTGCCAGTGGCCGGCTTCGCTGCCGGCCGCACACGACACCTCGCTCGCGGAGTACTTTGACAACCTGAACGAGCCCAGCCTATCCAACCTGCAGGCGCGGCGGCGATGCGCCGCTGAGCGCCCTCGTGTCCGCCACTTGCTGATCCGCCTGACCAGACAGAGGCAGCTGATCAGACGGAGGCAGCTCTTCTCGTGCTGCTGGGGCGTGTATACGGCGTGATTGTACAGTGGCTGTCACTTTGCCTGACAGTTGCGGTTACTCTCAGTGGCTGCTTGGGCTCTCAGAGGCCCTGAGGCTTGTCATTGGCGTGTCGTCACACGTCGACCTGAGATGACATGCCTGCGTTCCAGGGAGCCCAACGCGAATTGCCCTCAAGGCAAGTGAGGTGAAAGTGGTGCACTCTGTCGTGCATGTGCCTGAGGTTCGGCTCAGAGATAGGCGGCCTGCTCCTCTGCGGGAGGGCCGCGCCGCTGAGCCGCGCCCACGCCCGCCCAGGACCGGCTGGAGATGGAGGAGGAGCAGACGGGCGCGCGCTCGCCGCTCATCACCTTCTCGCACTTCCTGCCCTACCAGGTGCTGATAGGGTCAGATAGAGTTTACTTGTCGGCACCAACGCAGGAAGTGAGGGTCTGGCATTACTTGGGGTAATGCCTGCTTGGCTGTGTGTGCAGGGCAGCTGGGTGAGAGCGCAGGCCGCACACTCAAACACGCGCGCGCCTGTGCTTGGGTGAATGTGCCTGCCCGCCGGCTGCACGAGGCAGTGTTGTGGGAGCTCCTGCATGCTTGGCCGCTGCGCAGGGCCAGGAAATTGTTATGCGGGCGGCCAACCCTAACCCTATAGGCGCCGCTGCGCGCGGCCGCGGCAGACGCTGCTGCCGGAGAAGCGCATGCTGTTCCAGCCCAACCTGGCCAAGGCGGTGGGCAGCGACTACGTCGCGCGGCGCATCGAGGAGCTGCGGCCCATCGCGCACGTCTTCGGTGCGCAGCTTCCCGGGTGCCCGTCCGGGGAGCTGCCTGATGTAGAAGCAGGGTGTGTGGGCAGGACGCCCCTGTTGCGCTGAGTCAACATATATCGCGTGAGGAGATTGCACTTGCGGTCATGCATGCTTGGGGTGAGGTGCGTCTTGCCTCCGCCAACGGCTTCTGCTGTGGGTTGCTGCGTCTTGATGCCACGTCACTGTTTCCTGGCAGTTTTCAGCCACTGTTGCCTGCCCAAGCCTCTCACTCATGCCCCTGCCTACACAGCTTGCCGTCTCCTGCCTGTGATGTTTGCAACTACATGGATGATGCTTGAATGCAGAGTGATCCACACATGAGATGGAAGCTCAGCGGTTTTGGCATGTGCGCACAGGACACACGCACTTCAGCTGGGACGACACCAGGGACGGCGTGCGGTATGTGCAGTGGCCGCTGGCCTACCCGCAGGAGCGCGCGTGCGCCCCTATCCTCGCCCCTGTACCACCCTAGCAGGTCAGGCGGCTTTGGCTAGGGCCTGCGGAGGGTCCTCTCATGTGAGACCGCCCCAGGGTGCGGCTGTTTGAACGGAAGCGCCTTCAAAATCTTGGCGGGTAAGCTGCGGCAGCTCCTGCCTTCTGAGCGCTGCGCTCGTGCCTGACGGCGTGATAACATGCCGTGCGCGCCGACGCCGAGGACGGACGCGCTTGCACTTGTAGGAGAGCGGAGGGCAGCTGTGGTGATGCTGCCTTGCTATGGCTTGTGTTTGCGTGACGTGCTGATGGCAGGGGGTGCGGGCAAAGCACCCCCACAGGCTCAGCCTGACCCGCACGCAAGGCTGTCCCATGCTGCACGCATCAGCAGACGACAGCAGCCGTGTGACGGCAGATGCGTCGCTTCGCATGCTGTAGACGGCTGGCGTGCTGCGGTGCAGGCGGCGCGGCGGGGACGGCAGCCCCTGGCGCCCGCTCATGCTGTACGACACGGCGGCGGGCGCGCTGTCGCGCCAGCGGCACACGCACTGGGCCGCGCACTACCGGGAGAACGCGCGCACGCCGGGCAACACTGAGGCCGCGCCCTGGGTGCGCGCGCGCATGTCTGCCTGGAAGTAGAGACGCTATGTTCTGCGCGCGCGCGCTTGTGAGGGAGTGGACGCAGCTGTGCTGCTGCCGTAGCTCTGGCCGGTGGGGCAGGCGGGAGCAATGCAGGGGTGGGGGCGCTCCAGAGATGCCTTGAGCCTGCCAGACCCCGCTGTGTCAGCTTTGGAGGCGGGCGCTGTCTGGTGGCGGAGCTCGTGCGCTCCCAGGAGTGTCGTAGCTGGTCTCGGGGCAGGTTCTGCCCCGCAGCCTGACTGTATTGTACTTTTGCAGTGTCTCAGAAGCAACAGTGGGCTTGCAGCTGGGAGCGCGTTTGGTGCATTCAACTTGCATATGCAAGGTGCTGGGCTGCTGGGCTGCGTTACCCATACATTCTTTCAGCATGCACTGGAAGGTTGTGGCGCGCCGCTCATGCTCAGAAGTGTGAGCAGCATCTTGTCAAGTCTGTTTCATCCTGAAAGGCCCGCTGTCTGCACGCAAGAATTGTCACGGCGTGCAGCGCACCACGCATATGCCTGCTATAGGCACTGGTTAAAGAGTGAAACACTAGTTTTGAGCTTGTGGAAGGACCCATGTGCCCATAAAAGACCCATGCGCCCATCACACATCCATGCGCACATCAAAGATGGGCGCTGGCTAGTCATCGTCGTCCAGACCTGCGCAACGAAGCTCCGTCAGCGCCACAGGCTGTACGGCACCACACGCACAACCACAACCACCGTGCAGGGCACAGGCTTCAAGGGTCCTACTCTCACCGGGGATGTATCGCAGCTGGACATCAAACACGACGGGCGTCTTGGGCGGCACGCGCGGCCTGCGCGCGTCGCGCGCTCAGCAGTGAGCCTGCAGACATCAGAATCTGATGATGCTCACACACACACACATGCACTGGTCTGTGTGCTTACGGGCATTGCATGGCATCTACGCTTGCCAGGCATGCACGACTTCCACGCCGTCGCCTGCTACGCCTGCGAAGCCTTCCAGGCGCGTTTCGCAAGCGGCCTTCTGTGAAGAGCAGCCTGCAGGGCGCTCACGCTGCGCTGCACGCGCAGGTGCACCAGGTCACCAAGGCCAAGCGCTTCGCGTGCGCGGTGTGCGGGGTGCGCCCCCCACCGCTCAGCTTCAATCATCTATTCTCACTTCTATCTCACTTCTGCTCATCATCATATCTATCTCACTTCTGCTCATCATCCCACCTACGCATGCAGCGGCTTTACACAAGCGCAGCCTTGCAGGCTAAGCAGTCCGTGCGGCGTGCATACGCAACGAGCGGCAAAGCCAAGGACTGCCGGGAGGTCGTGCAGCGCCTCAACCTCAGCCGGCAGTGGCGCGACGAGGCGCGAGGCGCTGCTGCGCTCGACGCTGCGCACCGGCGGTCCTGGAGCCCCGACCTTCTGGAAAACCGGGACGTCAAAGTGCAAGGCAGCAAAAGCATCGGGGGGTGGAGCACCTACCTGCAGGCGCGCCCGCCAGGCCGCTCAGGCGGATCCCGCAGGTGCCTTGCCAGGGCCTCACCTGGTACGCCGCGGCCGGCGCGCAGGAGGCCGCCGTGCCAGAGCCGCCTGCGGAGCAGGACGACTGCTTCGTCACAGTGCTGCCGGAGGCCGCTGCCAAGCGCCAGAAGCGCTGCCACGCTCAGGCCGCAGGCGCGGATTGTGTTGAGGCACTGACACATAGTCCGCCACGGCAGGGCTTTGCAATAATTGACACTGACAGAGCTTTGCTGTGCAGGTGAGGATGTGGCTGCCCGGCCGCAGGATTCGTACCCAGCTGCGCAGCTGCCGCCCGCCGTGGCTGCGCAGGGGCGCGCGAGCCGCAGCCTGCCGGCCAGAGGCACAGCCGGAGGGGCGCGCTGCCGTGGCGACCGGCTGCAGGTCACGCGCGCAGAGGGCCCTGCTGGCGCCGTGCAGCACGCGCCCGGCGCCCGTGCAGCATGCAGCCTGCTGCACCCCGTGGGCCAGCCTGCGCCGCATGCTGACCAGCAGACCGATCACTGTGGCCTTGCGGCCGGCGCCGCGCACGCTGGCTGCCATGCTCTCTCCACAGCACTGTCAGGGATGGCATGGGGCAGTCCTGCGATGGCGGTCGGCGAGGCGCGCTGGCCCCAGGCCGTCGAGAACGCCGGGCAGCGCCAGGAGCAGCCGGCGCCGACGCGCGGCTTACCAGCGGCGCCAGACACCGTTCAGCGCGTCGCCGTGGCGGCTCCCCCGCACCCACACGGCGACTCTCGATTTGTCACAGCAAGCCGCTGCCAGCCTCATGGGGCAGCGCAGACGCTGGCGGTATCGCAGCAAGGTGTGCCTGCAGGGGTGCAGCCGGGCAGGAACGAGCTACTGGTCCCGGAACCGCGGCAGCAGCCGGCGTCGCGGTGGGGGGCCTTCCAGGCGTGCGAGCGCACTGCAGCTGGCGCGATCCTGGCGCCCGTGCAGGGCTTGCCGAGCAGCGCGCAGCAGGCCTGGCTAGCAGGAAGCCATGGTTGTGAGGGCGTGAGAGGGCGCGCGGGAAGTGAACACGACTGCCCAGAGCGCCTGCCGCGCAGCTTGGTCGCCGTGCAAACCAGTCGGTGGGCTGGCGCGGGGGCCTGTGCGCATGGCCTCAGCGATGCCGCTCTCACAACCGCTGTGGATTGAGATGCGAGGTGTCCTGGCCAGCGCCGTGCTGTGGGGCAGTCATTTCTGACAGGACCTCACATGCTCAAGACACCCTCTAGCTGCGCTGCTGTGCAGGCACGCCAGCGCTTCTAGGCTTCCTGCAGGACATGCGTTCTCCAGAGCATTGTGAGCTGAACACAGCAAGCCTGGTGGCAGGGTTCGTAGCACACCGCTTGCAGCCCTACAAAACATAGACACACAGAACGCATGAACGCCCATGCTGGCTCTGTCAGAAATGAGCGCCCACAAAAGTGCCCCTCGCTAGCCCTACAGAAGCTTCATTGTTTTTACACGTCACCCCTACCCATGCATGACCAGTCACAGCAAGGATGCGTGGACACTTGCACAGCAAAAATGCCCGTTAAGCGCCGCCATCGCAAGGCGCATCAGCCCGCCATGCTGCAGGGCAGACTCGTGCGCTCGTGTGTCATCCGCAGGCCAGTCCGCCAGGCGTCACAGCGCACAGCGTCTCCATGGGCGGACGGCATGCGCGCGGGCCCGTGCTTGACCCAGGAAACCGCCACCCGACCATGCGCCCACACACCCCTGCGGAAAGGCTATCCCTGGGCCGCCGCCCGGCGGGGCTGCCCGGCGCGCGCGCGCTCAGGCGTTGAAGCGCACGGCCTTGGCGGGCGACGAGTTGGTCGCGCGCGGGCCGGCACGCGCAGCTGGCAGCGGCACACGGCGCGTCAGGCGGCGGCGCGGATCCGGCGCGAAGACGAGCAGCGCGCCCGACGCCGTGCCGGCCACGATGCACTGCTCCGCGCTGACCGTGAGCGCGGTGAGCGGGCCGCAGCCGCCTTCGTAGCGCATCACGCCCTGCGCGTTCCGGGCCGGGGTCACGCACGGGGCTTGCTGTGGGGAATGGGCCCAAGCCGCCCTGCCGGCCTTGCTGGTCCAGCCGTCGGCGGCCCCGGGTCAGAGCGCGGCGCCGGCTGCTGCGCACTCGGGCGCGCTGAGAGGCCGGTCGAGCGGTCGCGCCGCACCAGACAGGTGGAGGCCGCACAGCTGAGGTCCCTAACCCTAACCCTAACCGGAGAGCAGGGGGCCGCGCGCCTCCAGCGAGTGCAGCCAGAGCAGCGTGACCGCGCCGCGCGCGCCGCCGGTCACCAGGAAGCGTCCGCACGGCGACGCGGCCAGCGCGGCCAGGCGCTCGGTGCCCTCCGCGGACACCAGCGGCGCGCCGTTGGCGCTGAACACGTGCAGGCTGAGGTCTGCCGCGCACGCGGCCGCCAGCAGCCCCGGGCCCGGCGCCAGCGCGAGCAGCGCCGCGCCGCCGCCGCCCGGCAGCCGCAGCGCGCGCAGGTACCTGCGGCGCGCGGCCGGGGTTAGGTCGGAATTCCCCAAAATGGGGCGCGCAGGAGTTGGGCAAGCGCGACGCGCTCGCTCACGCATCCAGCACCCCGGCACGTCTGTGCCCGCCATTGCTGGCAACGTGACGTGACACGCCTCCGCCCCCAGCAAGCCTGTGGAGGAGCGGCGCTCTATGGCTGCACCGGACGCAGCCCCGCACACCATGCGAGCACACGCGCCGGCAAGCCCCCGGGCGAGCCGCGGCCCGGGCCCCCGCCGATCCCAGCGACTGCGTCTGTTCGGGTTGGTTACATAATAGGGTTAGTGTTGGGTAGGGTACAGGGTACAGGCTTGGGTGCAGAGAGCCGCGCCTGCCGCGCCGCAGCGTGTGGAAGAGCAGCGCGCCATCGGCCGCGCCCGATACAGCAATATCGAGCTCGGTGGACACGGCCAGGCAGGCGACCGCGTCCTCGTGGCCCGCAAGCACGTGGCGCGGCCGCTCCGCCAGCGGCCCCGGGGCCGCCCCTGCACCAGAGCCCATGACTCAATGAGCCCATGACTGGTGTACTTCATTTTCGAGATACTGCTGGTCAATATCGTATAGGGGACCCAACTAGCACTGAATGCTGCCTCTGCCGTCACAGCTATGAGCCTGTGAGTGCAGGCACAAACAGCGCATTACGGCACGCTCAGAGGCGACGGCGCCTACAGCGCACTGCCCCGCGAGGCAGCGGTGCCGCGCGGCCCACGCCCAGCGGCGTGACGCGGGCGGCGCGCCTGCCGCGCCGCCGCCGAGGCTGAGGCTGCGCGCGCGGCCGCGCGCCGGCGCGCCGCCGGCGCCCGGCGCCACGTCCCACACGGCCACGGTCGTGTCGCGGCTGCCGGACACGAGCGTGCGGCCGTCCGCGCCGAGCGCAAGGCAGGTGACGACGTCCTTGTGCGCGCGGCAGGCCTGCAGCAGCCGCCCGTCCTCGGCCGCGTAGCAGCGGATGGAGTGGTCCCAGTAGCCGCAGCAGGCCACCACCTGCCCGGCGCGGGCGCGCGGGGGTCAGGGGACAGGTTAGGATACATGCAGCGGCGGCCGCAGCCGGCCGCAGCCGGCTGCCACCTGCCCGCCGCAGGTGAATTAAGGGGTCAGGGAACAGGATAGGGTATGTGCAGCGGTGGCCGCAGCAGGGCGCCTTTTGTGCAGCAGGCCATCACTGCCGCATTGGGGCAAGATGGTGTGCACAGGCATGCGGCACCAATACTCACCTCCTAGTTTTGAGAGACCAGAACATTGCACTTGCTATGGTGCCTGCTTCCGTGCGCCCTTCACACCTCGGCACTCTGATGTGTGCGGAGCGCGCGCCTGCGAGCCCGGCAGCACCGCATAGCAGTCCCCCGACAGCGCGTCGGCCGCGAACGGCGCGCCCAGCGCGCGCGGCGGCGCGGCGTCGGCCTCCACGGCGAAGCCCGCCTCGGCCGGCGCGGAGAACGTGAATGCGCCCAGGTCGCGCGGCGGCAGCCAGCGGTGCGCTGCCAGGCCGCGGTCGGCGCCAACGACGACGACGGTGCCGTCGGCGACGGCCACGCGCGCGACCGCGGCCGCCGGCCTGCGCTCGCAGGACCGCAGCGTCACGCATCTGGGAGGCCCGGAATGTGGGTTGATCCATTGCATGGTGCGCGGTGGCAGCTAGCGGAGCCATTCCTGGTGCATCCCGACACAAGAGTACGCTTGAGGGTATAACGCTGTGCGCACGGGCACAGGGCAGCTGTCAGATGGGCGCGTGGCTGGCGAAGGGCAGGCCGTGACACGTGCAACCTGCTGAGCTGCAGCGCACCGGCGGGCGACGCTGGTGCAGGCAAGGGCCGCGCAGGAGCTGCCTAATGTGAAGGTACATGCATTATCCTGTCCCGTCTGGACTGACATGCTACGACGCCCAGGACTCGAGCATGCGTATCCACATCCGTGCTCCTTTACGGCGATGCACAGACGCACCGGTCGGGCGGCGGGCGGCCGACGACGGTGAGCCTGAAGGCGTCGGGCCCGTTGAGCAGCGGCGCGACGGCCGGCGGCGGCGCCGGCCCGCGCCGCGGGTGGCGCCGGCGGAACAGCTGCGCGGGCGTCTGGCCGAAGTGGCGGATCTGGTCCTCCACCGCCTGCGCGGCCGCGCCGGGGTGAGGGGCGGCTGGGGCAACACTGATAGATAGGAATCAGTAGATAATGATCGCAGCGCAAGATTGTGGGCGTGGAGCAGGGATGCTGCAACACTACTGTTCCGCTAAAAGCACGAGCTTGCTGCCTGCCAGCAGAGATTGCGCACAGGCAGCATGCAGGGGTTTGTGCACTTGTCGTGCGCGTGCAGCACATCACGCACATACCAGGAGCGGCGGCAGGGGCCGGGCCGCGCGCGCCTTGCGCTGCTGCGCGTCCGTTATGTCGTCCAGCGCGACCGCGCCTTCGTAGGTTAAATAATAAAACACATTGGCCGCCTCCTCTGCCGCGCGCCCGCGCTGCTTGTGCCTGGCGGGCGAGCCCCGGGCAGAGTGGTAAGTAGGGTATTGAATAGGGTTTCGACACCTCCAGGGTCCAACAGCATTGTCTGATGGCTATGCTGCGTACCTCTCTGGAATGCTATCTCACACTCAATGCACAGCACTTGCACGCCGTCCGTTCACTTGGAGGCCAGGCCATGCAGCACAGGCCCCGCATGAGCACGGAGAAGCATGAATGAACCGGTGAGCAAGTGTCACCAGCCAGCTGGGGCTGCTTGGGCGGCTGGTCCCCATTTGAGGGGGTCGTCACGCAATCTTCAGAGGATGCAGGGGCAACTGTGCCTACATTTGCAATTGAACACAGGCAAACGTAAGGCCTTGAGGCCGAGATACATGCACGCGCCGTCAAGCAGGCGCCGCAACCTCCGCCCGGCACCTACAGTCACCTGGTGCTGCAGGGGGGAGTAGCGTAATGCTGCGGGGCGCCAGAACAACGCAACAGCCCAGCACCCAGGGCCAGGGAGCGGGGGGCGCGCGCCCGAAGATGAGGTCGATCCAGGCGTGCAGGTGCTCGCTGACGTGGTCGCACTCCAGCGCCTCGCGGTGCAGGCGCACGAACTCGTGCGCGCAGCCGTTGGCCCATGGCGGCAGCTCCACATCGCCCAGCTCGTGCCCGTCCTGCCGCAGGAGACATGCAGTCACTCTATACTGTACAACGCTTCACATGGACCTCGCCCTAGGCAGCTCCGTGTCTATGCGATAAGGGCGCAGCCTTCCTGCACGGATGACTTGAGGACAGCGCGGACAGAGGACGGCCCACTGCCGCTCCACCTCGCGGACGCCCAGCTTGCGGCCGGCCGGACCTGCACAACATCCGTTTGGGCCCGTTTGTGACCAGACCGAGTGGAGAAGCGCTTCCAGGATAGGTCCAAATTAGGTCCAGGCTAGGTCCAAGCTAGGTCCAGGGCAGAAGAAGAGCGCGGACCTGGCGCGCGCCCAGGTCGTGGCCGTCCGCGTTGAGCAGGAACTCGGGCAGGTAGAAGAACTCGGGCACCAGCTCCTTCACGTCGCTGCTGCCGCCCAGGCAGTTGCGCCAGGCGCCGCCCACGCTGGCAAACAGCCGGTCCGCGTGGTCGAAGCGCCCGCCCTGCGCGGCGCTTGGCGACTCGGGTCAGAGTAGGGTGGCGTGGGACTCTCGCCAGGGCCCATCTCCATGGCTAAAGCCCGTCTGCACGGCATGCTCGGAGCGCTCGCCCTGGCTGGGTCCGCTCTCACGAGGAGCAAAGGGCGCCCGGCCCGCGCTTGCTGGCAGGCGCTTGCGCAGATGGTCCCCGCCGCCTGCCCTGGCCTGCCCTGCGGGATAGGCGATGATTAGCTGTATGGGCCCCAGCATGCGCGAGGCATGGCCCCAGACCAACAAGGCTATCATGTGCACCGTCCACTGCCTGGGGTGGGTCTGCCGAAGGCTCGCGCGGCGGGCGCGCGCGCCTGCAGCATGCGCGCCAGGCCCGCAAAGGGCTCCAGGCGCATCAGGTAGAAGAGCACTGCGCCCGCGGACGAGTAGTGGGAGCCGTACAGGAAGGGCGGCAAGTCTGAGTCCGCCTGCGCGTGCGCGAGCCGATAACAATGCTCATCAGCAAGTGTGGCGCTTTTGCAAGCGCTGCGGTGGACAAGCGTGACACTGGTAACTGGGGAGCTGTGCCAGCGTGGTTGCAGCGTGGATGCGGGATGCGCATGCGCTGGCTGTCGTCCCACACTGGGAGGCATGCCAGCCGCCGCACGCCCAGCGCGCCGGCCGGCTTGGCCAGCTTTTAAATCGAGGCCGATTCATCCACGTGACGCATTGCTGCGCCAGAACAGAAGCGCCCCAGCGCGAGGCCGGGGGCCGCGGGCGGCGCGGGCGCGCGCACGCGCAGGCTCTCGTAGCGCTCGCGGAAGAACGCCAGCCGCCGCGCGTCCAGCGCGCCGACCGGCTTGGCCAGGTCGCGGAATGAGGCCGGGTCGTTGAGGTCGAGCGCGGCGCTGTTGTAGTCGGCCAGCACCCACGGCATCACCGGGTACTGCGCCAGGTCCGAGTACGTGCGGCCGGCCAGCGTGTTCAGCTGCGCGGCGCGTGCGGGTCATCACCCCGTCTGCTCTTGTGGCGCTGCATTGCATTGCACGGCGCGGCGCCGAGGGCGAGGGTGCGCGCACTGCCGACGGCCGCGCCGATCGGCTTTGTACGTCAGCGCACACCACAGACCGGGAGCAGCCTCTGCACATGATGCGGGGCGAGCTGCGTGCAGTTGCCCTCACAATAGTAGGGTTTGCTTTGATTGCTTTAACGTGTGGCGTCCTGTCACCCTGATCTGGAGGGTGGGGGCGCGCCTGCATGAGGTAGTCAAAGTTGGACAGCTCCCAGCGCTGCCAGCGCTGCTGCAGCCGCGCCGCCGCCTCCAGCTTGCGCCGGCGGTCCAGCACGGCAACGCGCGGCGCGGCGGCCGCCAGGCAGGCGCCCAGCTCGCGCATGAGCTGCGCGCAGGATAGCGTTATGATTTGGAGGAGTCTTTAATTTCGGCAGTTCATGCTCCTAGGGCAGCGGACGCACGGTCTGTGCTTCACTGTGCACCTGGCAATGCGCGGCCTCGTGCGCCCTCTGGGCGACTGCATATCCCTGAGGCGAGATTTATCACAACGCAGGTGTGAAGCATGCATGGTAGGCAGGCGTCAGGCTGCGCCCTCAGATGCAGCTATACCAGCGGACCACAGCGGGGCAACTTGAGCGCACGAAAAGGCTACCGGGCGCGGCCGCGGCGCGCACACCTCGGGTGTGGGCAGGTTCAGCAGCGCGTTGGAGCGGTCGGCCATGAAGACCTCCAGCGCGCTCGGCTGCAGCAGGTAGCGCTGGTGGTGCACCTGGCGCGCATGGAAACCCATGAGCAGCAACCATGAAGACACCAGCGCGCCCGGGCCGCAGCAGGTACCCGCAGCAGGTACCGCTGATGACGCACCTGGTGTGTCCTGTAAGTGCTGTGAGCGGCGACAAGCAGCGTAGCCTGTTTCGCCGCGGCGTGGCGGCCAGGGGTGCGCGGCGGCTCGCTCAGGCTGGGCGGCAGCGCTTGCTTGTCATGTCCCCAAACGGACTATTTGGTTGATCGCACAGGCTGCGCCTGTTTCTAGACAGGGGCACACCGCCAGTATCCACAATGTTTTGTCTATATGCATGCGAGCAGCGCAGCATGTGCATGGTACGCAGAGACAAACCACATGCTTTGTGCTGCAGCACAACGCAGCCGGTGCAGCCTGCTCTGCGGAAGAGGTGCCAGGGCAGTATCAGGCTCAAGCGGGGCCCGCGCACCTCAGACATCGCTGCTAGCTCCCAGTGGCGGTGCGTGCGCGCCGGGCGGCCCGCGGCCCTGCCCTCGCCGCCGCGCTCGTCCGGCGCGTCACCCACGAAGTGCAGCTGCCGCGGCGTCAGGCGCACGCTGCCGGCGACCACGCGCTTGGGCGTGATCAGCGCGCACTGCGACAGGAAGAGCACCTGCGCGTGCGCGGCTAGGGCTAGGGTTCCAGAGCTCCCTGTGCGCTGCGGTGCTGTGGCGCCTGCCTGCCAAGCATGATGTCAGGCAGCGGGCGCCCAAGTGCCAGGATGAGCTCCGTCCGTTTGGATCAGCTATGCGCGTTTCAGGGGCCAGGGCAACACCCTTCCGCGCACTAGCCCGCAAGGCGGCGCCTCCAGCTGCGTGCAGCATGCAGCGCAGCACCCCTACAACATCCTACACCATGTGCAACATGTCCAAACAGCCGTGTCCACAAAGCACGCGAGAGCGCATAAGGGCATGCACATGGCTGCACTCTGAGCCAAAACCCTTCCAGAGGGTTCATAGGGTGAGCAGGTGGGCACCGGGTCCTGCTCCAGGCCCGCCAGCATCGCCTCGGCCTCCATCTCCTTCTCGAGCGGCGCCTCGGCGGCGGCCTCGGGGCCCGCGCCCTGCGCGCCAGGCTCGCCGGCCGCGCCGGGCGGCCCCTCGGCGCCGGGCGGCCCGCCCGCGCCCGCGGCGGCGGCGCCGTCCGGCGGCTGCTCCGGCGCGCTCTCCGGCGGCGGCTCCGCCTGCTCCGGCGCGTGGCCGGGCGAGTCCAGGTCGGGCGCGTCCTCGTCCTCCGGGCCGCGCAGCGGCACGCCTGCGGTGCGCACCCTCGAGTCAACAAGGTCATGAGAGCACCTGAATTGTCACATATGCGCCTTCCACCGTGCCCCTCTGCCTGAGATCAGCTCCTTACAATGTGCGCATCACTCACTCCTCCTACGCAGCCAGTGCTGCATGGGTGAGCCCCTGCGGGACCTGAAACCCCGTCAACCCTGGGCGCGGCTTCCTGCGCGGCAGCGCGACCGCGCGCAGCCCGTCTGCGCGCCAGGGGGCGCAGGGGGCGCGCCGGCCAGCGATATGCGGGTCTGCAGCGCGGGCTCGGGCGCTGCCGGCGGCGGCGCGGCCGGCGGCGGCGCGCGCGCGGCGTCCTCGTAGCGCACGAACTTGTAGTTGCGCTTCAGCCGCATGCGCCTGCGCGCGCGCGCACGCGTGGGGCACAGGGGTTGGGCGCGCACAGATGTGCTTCCCTTGCTTAGCACCTTTGCATCTCCAGCAGCATCCTGACCATCACCATGCTCCACACTCAAATGTCCTGGGGAAAGAGCACTGAGGATGTGTCACGACATAGAGTATAGGGTCACCCTAGCCTGACCTATCTAACCTAACCAACCCTATATCAGCGTACACATATGGCTTGTGTAAGCAAGTGCGTGCCTGCGTGAGGGGTCCTCTAGCGAGTCCAGGCGCCAGTGCGGCTCCGGGCCGCCGCCGGGCGCCGCCCAGAGGCCGCGCTCGCCCGTGAGCGCGCGGCGCACGTCGCGCCATGCGCGCGCGGTCGCCGCCGCGGCCTCCTCCTCGGCCGCGCGCGCGGCCGCGCGCCGCGACCGCTCCGCCGCGCACAGCAGGCCTGTCGCGTGCATGGTCAGGCGCAGGGAGCAGGGTGTACAAGCGCTCGCCGCCGCGGCCGACTGCCCTCAGCTTAAACAGCTGGAAGCAGCGAGCGCGGGTCGTGCAGGGGTTGCACGGCCCCACCCAGCCACCCGTCCTCTGGTCAAACCCATCGGCGCGCGGAGCGGAAGGCATGCCACGAAAGGCCAGGCAGGCAGCCACACGTGTTCGTCAGATCGGCCTAGAACGGCGCGGGGCGCGCGCACCCAGGGCCTCGCGCGACTCCGCACGGAACGCCGCGCACGCGGCGGCCTCGCGGCGCGCGGCCGTGCCGCGCTCGGCCGCGCGCGCGCGTGCCGCGGCCTCGTGGCACGCGCACATGTGCGCGCTCAGCAGCACCTCGCCGCGCGCGGCGGCCGCCGCCTGGTCCCACGCCAGGCCCATGCACGCCACGTCCTGGGCGCAACCAGAGTAGGATCAGGGCGCGCCGCTGGACCTGCCACCCCTCTGCGATCCGTCCTTCTGCGTACGGCCCATGCAAGCCATGTCGGGCCGTCCACCAGGATGACGCATCTTAAGGCGGGATCATGGTGGGCTCCGGGGGGGCTGGAGGCGGCGTGCATCAAAGGCAAGCAACAAGCCAGGCCAATGCTGCCGCACTGCGCTGCTGACAGCAAGACCTGCGTCCGCTTGCTCCCATGCCCCAAGCCGGAGCCCCATAGTCTGGTGAGTCTGCCACCCCAACGTGGGAGAGGTGCAAGGCGACACGCGCATCGCGGCCAAGCGTGCGCTCGGCCAAGTCTTCGCAGCCCGTCAGCGCAGCACGCCGGCCGCCCGCGGCGGCCGGCCGGCCAGGGCCGCATCCAGAGCAGGGGTTGTAGTAGAGCGGCAGGTCCGACGGCGCGCTAACCCTATTCTGGTTGGGCCCAGGGCATGGCGCGCGTGGGCCGCACCCAGAAGGAGGGGTCGTAGTAGGGCGGCAGGTCCGCCGGCGCGCCGGCCTCGCCCAGCAGCCGCCCCGCCGCCGCCGCATCCGCCAGCTCGTCCAGCGCCTGCGCTGCAGCTGGGTTAGGGTCGTGGTCAAGTCAATGAACCCTATAGGATTTCCGGCACGCAAGCCGGTCTGGACCCCACCAGTGACCCCGTGTAAGATAGGCAGAGTCACAGGGGTGGCGGCGCGCGCCTGCGCAGCGACGTAGCGCCGCCCGCCGGGCCGCCCGCTCTCCGCGGGGAGGCGCGTGCCCAGGCGCCAGACCGCGGCCAGCAGCAGGTGCAGCCGCGCCCTGCGTAGCGAGCCAGGCATGAGGCAAGTTTGCAGAGCTGGGGCCCCGGAGCCTTTGAGACGCACGGAGCAACCGCGCCTGCCTCGGCTATCACCCGCGCCCCCCCGCCCAGCAGTCACAGGAAGGCGCGAGTCGAGCGCGAGGACTTGGATTAGGCTTAGGGTAGGGTGGGGCGCGAGGGCGGCGGGCGCGCACGGAGCCCAGGGCGCCGACGGCTCCAGCAGCAGCGGAAGCACCTGGCGCAGCTCGGCCATGCGCTGCGCGGCCGCCGCCGGCGGCGCGCCGCGCAGCGCGCCCAGCGCCAGGCGCGCCGCCAGGCGCGCCAGCCGCTCGCGCTCGGCGCTGCCTGCGCGCGCAGCCAGGGGCATTCATGCGTGGACTATGCGAGGCTCGACGCCGTGCACAGATGTTGATTCAGACGCTGGCGGCCTGCTGGAGACAGGTTCTGGCACAGCCAGAAGACATGCAGACCAAGCCAGGCACCTGCACGGGGATGAGCAGAGCGCGGTGCTTCTACAGGTGTCACAAAGCCGAGCCGGATGTGCCAGGGGGCCTGGACGCCCGCCGCACCGCGCTGGGCGGAGCCGTCGGGGCTGTCCGGCATGCCGCCGCCAAACCCCGCGGCAAACCCTGCGACCATCGCGGCCGCCGCGCCGAGCGCGCCGCCGGCGGCGGCGCCGCCGTCGTGGTGCTCCGCAGGGTCGTCGCCGTGGGGGCGCGGAGCGCGGGGCGACCCCAGCCCCTGGGGGCCGACGCCGCCCTCGAGCGCGCGCGCCAGCGCGCACACCAGCTGCCAGGCGCCCTGGTGCAGGCGCTGCACGTCCGCGCCGGCATGCGCGTCCGCAGGCTGCACCGCGCGGCACCAGGTTTTCAACAAGGCCTGTTTTGCCATGTGTCAAGTTGCTGAAAATCACACAGAAGGTCTACAGCACAGTGTCTTGCAACAAGTTGATGTGGGGTTGAGAGAAAGGAATGTGACCCATGGGCTGCACAGGGTGCTGCAGGAGAGTCGCCAGCAGGCGGATGTCAATGGATGCCGCACAAGAGAGCTGCCGCACGCCCCGTGGCACGTCTCTGTCGGCAATTTGCAGCGCAAGGCTGCAGGGCGCCCAGGCAGACACGCCCAGCCCCGTACCGCAACAGGCCAGCGCCAGCCCTGCTGCCGCATCAGGGGTCCTGGTACGACACAGACGCCTGCTCCCGCCAGCCTGCCGGGCCCTGCCAGAGCCGGGCCGCCACCAGCGCGCTGGCGCGCCAGCGGCCGCCCGGTCTAGAGCCGCAACAGGCCGCCGGCGCACAGCCTGGATACATGCACGCCCTGCAGCAGCTGGCCCAGGCAGCGCGGCGCTGGCGCACCAGGGCGGCGCCGGGCACGGGTACGCCCAGCAGCTGCCAGACGGGGTCCGGGATCTCCTCGTCGCCGTCCTCCGCCTCCTCCGCCCACTCCACCGCGGCCGGGTCCACGGCGGGCGCGGCGCCGGCCGGCGCGATGAGCCCGCCGGCCATCACCTCGTCCACGATGCTCAGCAGGCCTGCGCGGGGCGGCCGCGCAGTGGGCTTCACCCAAAAAAAACCTAGCAGGGGTCAAACCCTAGCAGGAGCAGGGCCGTGCTCGCGAGCCTGCGCCCGGCACTCTGTCGCGCGCGCCCGCACGGCGCCGCCGTCGCGGCTGCCGTGTCTGGCGGGGAGCGGGCACGCGCGGCTTGGCCCGCCCACGACCTCAGACAGGATACCCCGCAAGCGTGCACTTGACATGAGTGCACGAGCGCATGCTGCCGGCACTGATGTGCTGATGGGCACATCAGGACCATCGCGTGGCTGGTCTGCGCGGGGCGGGGCGATGACATCTAAAAGAACAGGGGCGGGCGCGGCCCGGGGGCGCGCCCATGGCGTTGCCGCGCATGGGCTCGTCCGCCAGCGCGCCGACCAGCTGCCAGGCGTCGGCAGCGGCGGCGGCCGCGGCGGCCGCGTCGCCGGCCACGCGCACGAGCAGGTCGTCCGCCGCGTCCGCCAGCAGCGCATGCAGCAGGCCCCAGCCGTCCACCGCGCCGGCCTCGCCCAGCGTCCTGCGCGCGCGCAGGCTTCTCCATGTGCGCTGCGGCAGCGACCTGTTGCGGGTGGGCTTGGCAGGGTGTCTGCGGCAGGCGCCAGCGGGGTCCGCCGCCGGTGCGGGCAAACCCCGCCGGCTTGCTTCGGCGCCTCGACGCCAACGCGCGCGGTCGCTCGTTCGTTTGTAGTCGGCTTGTCGCTGTGGCCTCTTGCACATAGACTACACAGCGGCTTCAGCGATGATCTTGTTGCAGGGTAAAGGGTTGGGAAAAGATAGTGTGGATGTTCCGCGCATGCCCATGCATGGCTGGTTCTGCCCCGGCCGGCGCGCGCGCGCATATGGCAGGTGGCACGACCCAGCGCGGCGCAGCCCAGCTGTTGGGCACACGCCCACGCCAGGCTGGCTGCCAAACCCTACCCTACCCAGAGCAGGCGCGCGCCGCAGGTGGCAGGCGGCGCGCTCCAGCGCGGCCCAGCCCAGCGGCGTGTCGGCCAGCGCCTGGCGCAGCAGCGCGCGCAGCAGCGACCGCAGCAGCGCCGCCTCCGGCCCAGCCCACGCCCACGGCCGCGGCGCGGCCGCGCCGCCGTCCGCGCCGCCGCCCTCGCCGCCGCCTGCGGCCGGCGGCGCCTCCGGCCCCTGGGCGCCTGCGGGGGCTATGCCCGCGGGCGCGCCGCCCGGCGGTCCCGCCGGCGCACACTCGGCGCGGCAGGGCGACGCGTCCACCAGCAGGTCCAGGAACCAGGCCTCCCAGCCGGGCTGCGCGAGCACCGCCGCGCGGTTCTCGCGCGGGCCATCCACTGCGCGCCGCATGATTTTGTTTGGCGGTGCCACTGACCACCATTTTCAATGTTTGTGCTGGAGATGTGCTCGCCGCTTGTTCACAGCCCTCCGCTGACCCACTTATAGGCATGCCGTGCATTCTCCCTTGCGCCACGGGGGCCGACACGATCTTGCACAGCTCGGCGCATGCAGCGCAGCACCGCCCTGCGACACACAGGCGCACTGCCAGGCACAATGTGTGACTCGCTGGGCGCCCTCGAGGCACGTCCTATGGTACAGTGCACACTCCGCACACCTCTGTCTCGGGCACCCGCAACAATCACCCATGTGTAGACAGCGAGACTGCAAATGCAAGAAAAGTGTTCGCACCGAGCAGGCGGCTGAGCGCGGTGAGCGCCGCCAGGCGCTCTGCCGCGTCGCCGCAGCCGCGCAGCAGCCGCAGGAGCACGCGCACCACCATTGGCGCTGTCAGCAGCAGCCCGCCCGGCCTGGCGCGGCGCGCAGCGCAAGGCCTAGGTGACAGCATTCGCCACAGTATGTTCCAATTTAGTTTTCGGGGAGTTTCATGCCTCATTCAAGCATTTCCCATAGGAACTATATGCGAAATGGCATCACAACCTCGCGCATGGCACGTATTCTAGAAAATGTTGCTTGACTGCGGTTGCAGTGCGAATCGTCTATAAGTGGCAAGCGCCCATATCAACACTCTACGCCGAGACACCATGACGCAGGCAGAGCCCGCTGGCGACCACCATTGAGCTCTGGCGAGCGAAGTCTGCGCCTGCTCAGCTGTTCGCCCTGGCCATGCACACCTCGATGTTTCCAGGCACACGCATTGCATTGCAGCAAACCTTGACCCACAGCGAGCGCTGGTCGAGACCCTGCAGGACCAGCGGGGCGTGTGCAGGCGGGGCCGCGCACTGGCCAGCCGGGCTCCCCGCGCAGGCGAGCAGCAGCAGCGCTTCGCGCGTGTGCGCCGTGAGCGGGAATGCCGCCAGCGCGTCGCCGACCGCCGCCCACAGGCCCTCCGCGGCCGCCGCGCCGCCGCCGCCGCCGCCCGCGCTCGGCGACCCCGGCGGGACCCCCGGGCCCCCCGGCGCCGGCCCGCGCCGCAGGCAGATCGCCAGCAGGCGCAGGCCGAGCATGCGCAGCGCAGGCTGCGGCCGGCTGAGCAGCGGCGCGACCAGGCGCGCGCCGCCCAGGCTGCCCAGCAGCGGCGGCCGCCCGCGCGCTGCGTGGCTCAGCAGCGCAGCCAGCGCGACGAGGACGTCCTCCAGCACCGGCGGCTCCGCGCAGTCGCCAATGAACGCCACCAACGCCTGCCGGCGCGGACGGCAGCCTTCAGGGCTAGGGTTGGGTATCTGCAGGCAAGGTCAGCGCGCGACCAGCACGTCCTCCAGGACGGCGGCTCGGCGCAGTCGCCAATGAACGCCACCAGCGCCTGCCGGGCAGGGCGGCGGCTCTCAGGGTAAGCTTAAATGTCTGCAGCGCCGCGTGCGGAGCGTGCACAGGTGACAAAGCGAGTGTCCGAGGCAATGCCAGTGGCCGAGCCTTCAGTTGGCGTGCGCTGCAGTTGCAGCCTTTCTGCAGTGCTTCTCTGCAGCGCAGAACAGGGCTGCTGGAAAGAGCTGCAGGAGGCAAGTGCAGGCTGCTGGGTGTGCGGGTGCGTCCAGAGGGTTGTTCAACGGGGTACCTGAACATGGCACCAAACATATGCAGCCAGGGGCAGTTAAGCAGAGCCAGCTGATGCAGAGCTGACAGACAAGGCCCTCCTGCGCCCTGACCCACTTTGCACGCCCCCCCGTGCGCGCCTGCATGTCGGCGGCTGCGCGCGCCGCGTTGGCCGCGCCGGGCAGCGCGCCGCGCTGCATCACCAGTAGCGCCGCCTTCAGCAGCCCCTGCCGGGCAGCCGGCGCAGCAGGTTACGGTAGGTGTATCCTGACCCCATCCTGTCCCACAAGCTGCCTTCAGCAGCTCCTGACGGGCAGCCAGCGCAGCAGGTTAGGGGAGGCTAAACCCCAGCCCTTTCCTGACCAGCAGCGCTGCCTTCAGCAGACCCTGCAGGGCAGCCAGCGCAGCAGCTCGGCCTGTCCCGCACACGTGTGCCATGCGGCTCCCAGCCCGCGAACAGTGTGCTGGAGCAGCCTCCCGCCCTGCGAGCAGGTACCGCACGCCCAAGGCACAGCCAGCATCCACGCGGGCCTGATGCGTACAGCGCGCACCGGCAGCGCTGCATCATTAGACGGGCGACGCAGGCCTGGAAAGGCAGGTGACAGCTCTTGTGTACAATACAATTGTTAATTCACTCTCAGCAAGGTGAGCCGTGCGGCTGAGCAGGGGCGCGCCTGCCGGAGCGCGCGCAGGTCCGCGGCGGACATGCTGGGGCGGCCGGCCTCGGGCCCCGCAGCGCTGTAGTGCTCCCGGATGGCGTCCAGCACGCGCGGCCCCGCCAGCGGCTCCGCCACGGCCTGCGGGTCGGCCTGCGGGGCGCGGGCGGTCGGCGCGGCGGCCGCACCCTCTCCAGCGCGCAAAAGGGAGCCCGGCTCAGCAAACATGATGTTGTATGCCTCCCTGCGAAGCTCGCATGCACCTGGCACCCAAACCGATCCCAGATTTCCGGCGTGTTCGCAAGGCCCTGCGGCGCCGGCACCCGCGTGCGCCGGGACCTCGCTGCGGCGGCCGCGGCCAGCATGCAGGTCTGGGGTCGAGGTCGGCATTTCACGCCCTTATGTTAGGTCCGAGATTAGGTTTAGGGTTGATGTTGCGGGCGGCCGCGGCGCGCGCCTTGGCGTGCGCGAGCATGGTCTGCACGAGCACGCGCTGCGTGGGCAGCGGCGCGCGCGCCCACAGCCGGACGTCCAGCAGCAGGCAGCGGGCAAGCGCGGACGCGAGGCCGGGCGCCGGCGCGGCCGCGCGCGCCAGCTCGCCCGCCGCGCGCAGCAGCGAGGGCGCCAGGTGCCGCGGCGCCGCGCGCGCCAGCAGGTGCGCCACCAGCTCGGCGCCTGGCGGCGCGGCGCAGGCGCACCCTGACCCTATCGCTGCCGGGCGGTGAGCGATGCGTATGGCAACGGCGCAAGCCCCGCTGCTCTGCCGCCGGAACGGCGCAGCGGGCCTCACGCCATCGCTGCGCGAGGTCAGCGAGCAGCAGGGCAGGATCCGCATGTTCCCATGCCGCCTTGCACGCTGAGTGACACAGCAGCTTGCGCGGCGGCTGGCTGCGGGCACCTGACGAGCACGCGGGCCCCGAGCGAGCAGCATGGGCAAACAAAGAGGGCAGCAGCCTAGGGGAGCTGCCTCCGCGCAGTAACCCAGCCCAGACAAGCGGCCAGCAAGTCGGCCCGATGGCGGCAGCGCGCGTGCGGCGCCCGCAGGCGGGGCGCACCCGACAGCTGCGCAAGGCTCTGCCGGTTGGAGGGGCTGTCCTCCAGCACGGCCGCCAGCAGCTGCAGCACGGCCACCGCGCGCGACGGCTCCTCCGCGCCGCCGTCGCCGGCCGGCGCGTCTGCGCAGCGCTTGGGCAGACTGAGGCACGGCGGGGAGACCACACGCTGCTTCCTGCGGACGGTCCTTCTCTGCGCCAGCGAGTGGCAGCGCTCGCAGCTGAATTCGCCAAACGATCGCTGCACAGCACCTATGATAAGCCTGGAGGCACCGCAGCGCGCACTGCCGCCCGCTTCTGCCGAGCCATGCAAGCAGCTAACCCTACCCTAACCCTATAACCGGGTGCGCGCACCAAGCTGCTCCAGCAGCGGCAGCAGCACGGCGACGCCGCCGAGGCAGGGCAGCAGGTTGCGCAGCTGCCGCGTGCAGCACAGGCGGCTGCCCTCAAGCAGCGCCGCTGCGTCGCCGCCGGCCGTGTCGTACAGCAGCCGGCCCGCCGACGCCTGCGCCGCGCATACTCCACTTTTTATCATTCTTATTCTATACAGCGAGGCCGGAGAGTGCGTGCGCTTGCTATCCGTCCCCGGCCGCACCTGTTCGGCTCACGCCCCTGCCTTATGCATCCCTGTATGAGGCTCTGGGAGCGTGCGCGCGCGCTGCAGCGCGCTGCGCGCGCCTGCGGGTTGTAGCTGAGCAGCAGCCGCTCCGCCAGGCCCTCCAGCGCGCCCTGCTGCGGCGCCGCCGCCGCCGCGGGCTCGGCGTGCGGCACCGCGCCGCCCGCCTCCTCGCCCGCCACCGCGGCCTGGCACTCCAGCCCCTGCTCGTGCAGCGCCGCGGCCTGGCCTGCGCGCGGCGCGTCCCCGCGCTGACGCCCCTGGGGGAAGCCCCTGCGCTGACACCCCGGGCGGGACCGGGCAGGCCGCGCCGCGGCCTGCCTCCCGCGCGGCACTGGCCAGCGTGTGTTCCCTCTCCGCCGTCCACATCAGTCGTATGGGCCGCGCCCGCCCATGCGCAGGAGGCGCTTGCCAACAACAAGCCCGCCACCATGCGACCGGTCCGGGTGGACACGTGGCTGAAGGGGCGGCCGGCGCGGGGCAGCACCGGGCTTGAGCACGCCGTCAAAGATGTGCACGGTGCCCATCTGGCCGTGCAGGCCGTCGGCGGGCGCGCCCGCGCCGCTCTCGCATGCGTCCACTCGCGCCGCCAGACTGCACGCGTTCAGCGGCTCGGCCACCTGCCCCGCGCGCGCTCCTGACGATCATCGCAGAGCGCGGCAGCGCTGTGCGCCGCCGGCCGCCGGCAGAGCCGCCGCCTGTTGGACACCCTTCGGCGCTCGCCGCACGGCACAG
>JAABUV010001209.1_pt1 | contig 37721 bp, 36 predicted proteins | sample 5559971 | NCBI WGS metagenome assembly JAABUV01 (sample SAMN10711881, study PRJNA513362) | rock metagenome | isolation source: Antarctica rocks | place: Antarctica: Victoria Land, Knobhead nord | collected 2015-12-19
GGAGGGTCATCATGCGATAGACTGCGGGTGGCATCGGGAGGCTCCTTCCGGACGATATGGTGTCAGCACCCCTATCCTACCAAAGCCCTCCCGATTGCCCCCTTGTTAGCGAAAACTAGAGATATAGCAGGCCCGCTCTTCCAAGAAAAACTCATCCCATGCTGTAGGGATAGGATTAGGCATTTGGACATGAAGCCTCTTGAGAACTAATCTCCACCATTTGGGTCGTAAAACTCGAAGGTAGTAGAGCGCCAGCACGATAGCGAAGGGCGCAACGACGAAGTAGACGAGCCGCACAGGAATAGCGAAATACCAGGGGGTCCCCGCTTTAGCCGCGTACAACAGCGCGCTGGATAAGATGACGTAATCAAACAAGCTGTACGCGATGAGCTGAATAGTTGACTCCCCAAAATTGCGACGGTCGCCAGGCACGAGCGCATCATAGAACTGAAGCGCAACGAATCCTGGTACCACGAAATACAGGAAGAGGGTCAAAGTCTCAGGTGTAAGAATGGTCTTCGCTTCCATGAAAAGTCTTTACGCTTCCTCTCAAATTATCACTCGTTGTTAGCCAAGCGTGAGCGCCCCACCACCACGTCGGTCCCCTCCGCAGCCATGTCTATCCCGTACGCTTGGAGCCACGCGTCCCCGAACGCCTTGGTTACCCCCACCCTGTCGCCCGCTTGCAGGACGTCCAGCACCGGCGTCATCAGTAGCTGATGTCGAGGGCGCGCATGTCGGTGAACTCCGCGCTCGCCGCGATCCCGTACTGGTCGAGCACCGCGCTCCCGAACAGATCGGCCGCCTCTGCCCGCGCCACGGCCGTCGCGCCGTCGGCCCAGGCGTCGAGCACCACCCCCATCGCCGCCCCGTCGAGGTGGACCTTGTCGCCCTCGGCCGTCTGGCTGATCCGCCGCACCCGCGCCACCTTGTCGTTCGACACGCGCACCGGCCCCTCCGCGTAGTCCACCGTCAAACCGTCGTCGCGCAGCCGCTGGACGTTGACCGCCCGCCCCTGCGCGTTGGCGATCCCCTGCACCACCGCCGTCACCCCCTCCGTGCGCGTCCGCGTCACGTCGCGCGCCTCGCCCGCCCCCGGCTCCTTTTGCCACCGCTGCACCGTGCGCACGTTGACGCCCACTTGTTCGGCGAGCAGCCGATTGCCCGCCGCGATCTCGCGCCGCCCGCTGCCCCCGCCCAGCGTCTCCACGACGGAACGCACCGCCGCCGGCGTCAGCGTCACCTCGGCCGCCACCAGCGCGCTCAGGCGCTCCGTCAGCAGGTCTGCCAGGGCCGGCACCTCAGTCCCCCTCCCCGTCCGACGGCGCCTGTGTCTCCGGCCCTGCGGCCCCCTCGGCGGCCTCGACGCCCTCGGCGCCCGTGGTCTCACGGATGAGGGTGAGCAGACGCTTCATGCCCACGCCTAGCGTCGCGCGCCCCTCGTCGCGCAGCCCGAACGCCGGCAGCAGCGGGGCCAGGGGCACGCCGGCGTCGTGGACCTTGAAGTGCCCCAGCCCGGTCCCCAGCGTGATCGTCGGCGGGCACGCCGCCACCGCGTCGGGCTCGTCGGACACGATGTACACGCAGTCGATGTTGACGGCGACGGGCGTGCAGCCGGCCGCGTCCATGCGCGCGATCGCCCGCGAGAGGTTGGCCGCGCCCTGCGCCAGGATGGCGTGCCGCCAGTCGGGCCGGTAGAGCGCGCTGTCCCGCCGGTGCCACTGCCCCGCCATGCTGCTGATCGTGACCGCGTAGGTGAGCTTGAACACGTCGAGGGCCAACCGCCCCGCCGGCGTCGTGTCGGCGTAGAGCGCCGCCCGCGCGTCGCGCAGCCGGGCGTACCACGACGCCAGCGCGCGACTGTGCCGCGTCCAGACGTGGGCCTGGCTGATCGCGACGGCCTGGCCCCGCTCTAAGGCCCGCACGAGGGTCGGCGTGCAGTACCACGCCTCGGCCGCGCCGGCGACGCGCGCGCACCAGTAGCCCGGCAGCTTGGGGTCGAAGGGCACCCCGCCTCCCACGCCCGCGTCGCCGGAGGACGTCCGCTCCTCCAGGTCGCCCAGACCCAGCTCCACGTTGGCGCAGGCCCCCAGCCACGCCGCGTTCTTGTCGTAGCTGTGCAGGTAGGCCCGGCCCCGCTCGGCCGGGGCCAGCGTGCGCATCCAGACGGTATCGCGCACCGTCGTCGTCTCCCGCGCCGGCGCCGGCCACTCCGTCACCGCGTCGCGCCGGCCCCCGCGCCGGCCCAACGTCACCAGCAGGTCCGTCCCGGTCTTGCCAGGGCTACGCACGTAGGGCGTGCCCACCGCCGCGGCGTACGCGCCAAGCGCCGCCAGCAGCGTGCCCGCGTCCGTGTCCGCGCCCCACGTCGCGTTCTCGTCGTAGCCGGGGAACGCCACGGCGAGCCCCGCCCCAGCCTCGCCCTTCTTGTCGAGCGAGACCCACGGCGCCAGCCCCTCGGGGAAGGCGTGCAGGTCGTCGCGCGCGTCGCCGACGAAGGGGTGGCGCAGGTGCCGGGGCGTCCCGGTCATCGCCCTGACCACCGTGGCCGGCTCCGGCAGCCCCGCCGCGCGCGCCCACGCCGCCGTCACCCATAGTTGGGCCAGACCGTGCCGCCGCGCGCCCGCGTAGAGGTCCCCGATGTGCCGGATCGCGCCCCGGATGGGCACGAGGGGTCGCTCGGGCAGGTGTAAACCGTCCACGTCGAGCACGCCGATCGCGGGCGGCATAAAATCCTTTGTTGCCATCAGTCAGCGCTCCCTTGTCCCACTCCCTACCGTTCGACCTGCCTTGAACGACAATCACCGGGTAAGCGGTCATTGCTGCGGTCGTGGTTAGACTCGGCCGCCCCTCTCGCTCTACGCGGCCCTGTGCATGCAGGCGATATACGACGTCTAGCTCAGATCGCGTCATGCCATCCATGGACATGCGCCCATACGCTGCACGCGCGGCGCACACGTCACGTTCATCCCTACCCATACCCGTCATCCTTGACCTCTCCGTCGCCCTGGGACGTTAGGTGTTGTGCGCGGGGCAGCACCACCCATAGCGGTCGCGCGACCCCCACCCCTTGGGTGCATACCACTTGCCATCTGCCCCTTTGTGTAGGCGGCATGTCGCCTGGCAGCGCCGCTTTCCCAGACGACACGGAACGATGAGTGTCGCCATCTCCTCATCTGTTGCCACAGGGATGCGGGCTACCCAGTCACAGTCATCCATGCGCTACCTCCTCTCGTCCCCCTCGGGCTCCCATCCGCCCCCGCATCGCAGGCGTCGATAGAGGAGGCGTGGACGCGGCGACGATGACGCCCGCCTCTGCGCCACGATCACAACGTTCTCCTCTCGGCCGCGCGCTCCCGCGCCCGTCGCTCCTTGCGCGGGCAGCGGCACGGCGCATAGTGGCAGTGGGCGCAGCGTGCGATGGTCAGACGCGCGCCGGCCGTCGGCGAGGCCCGCGACGGCGACGACACCGGCGGCGCGCGCAGCGCCTCATCCCCGGCCGCAACCTCCCCTCGCACCTCGAACGCGACGCGCACGCCTGGCGCGACGCGGCCCAGCGCCCGCTCGATCGGCCCGCGCAATCGCTTGTCTAACCACTGCTGGTCGACGCGGTCGGGCACGCCGACGCGCAGCAGCCCGCCGTCGAAGCCCACGACCGTCGTGGGCTCCAACCAGCGTTTGTAGTTCTCCGGCGTGAACTCGCCACGCAGCTCGTTCAGGGTGTCGCGCCATGCCGGCTCCATGCCCGGCGGCGGCGGCGCGATCTCCACCGTTTCGGTCTCGACGGTGGCCCGCGCGTTCAGCGCCGGCAGCCCCTCCGCGTCCCTGATCTTCGCGACCTCGACGCGGATGATCTTGATGGTCAAGGTGCGCCGCTGCGCGCGGGCGCACCACTCCGCGCCGCCCCGGATCGCCGCCAACACCGTGGCCTCGCCCACGTCGGCGCGCAGCGTCCGCACGCCCCGCCTGACCTGATGGGTTGGCTCCGCGCGCATCAGCTCGTGGTAGAGCGCCCGCCAGCGCGCGTCTGCGGCGGCCGCCTCACTCGCCGCGGGCGCGGACGACGGCACGACCGCCAAGGGAGCGAGGGTATCAGACCCCGCCGATCGCTTGCGCTGCTCCGGTGTGCCGACGTGGTAGCGGTTGCTCCGACCCGCGCGCTCGACGATGCGCAGGTAGCCGGCGTCGGCCAGCTCGCGCACGTAGTTGTACACCGCGCGCGGCCTGGCCCCGATCGCCGTCCCCAGCGCCGCGTGGCTGCACGGGCACCACCCGTTCCCGCCGGCGCGGCGGCACAGGACGACGTACGCCCGCCTGGCCCCCTGCGAGAGCGTCGCGTCGTCGAGCGCGCGGTGCAGGATCGTGGTGAAGCGCACGTCGTCGTCGTCGCGGACGGGCCGGACATGGAGATGGTAGACGTTGGGGTGGTCCTGCCCCCCGCCGCGCTCCACCGTGACCAGCGCCGCCGCGCGCAGCTCGCCGACCCGCCGCTTGATCGTGCGCACCGAGACTCCGAGGCGGTCGGCCAACTCCTCCTGATAGGGATGGCAACTCTCATCGTCCCAGGCGTAGCTCATTAGGATGACGTGCGCCAGGCGCTCGTTGTCGAGCGGGGCCGCGTCGATGAAGGCGTTGGCGACCTGCACCCACCCGTCGCGCGGGACCGGGACGGCGGGCCGTTCCACCGCGGCTGTTGTGCGTGTGCTCACCAGGCTGCCCCCATCCGTAGGGAGCGCAACCGCCAGTAGCGATACTCGGCCAATTCGCGCGGCCTGGCTCCAGCGAAGGCGTCCCGCCGGCGCCGCTCCCAGTGTCGCGCCCGCGCCTCCGTCCGCCCCGCCAACTCCGCGCGCACGCGCTCGATAAGCTGGGCGAGCCGGGTGTCGCGGGGGAGGGCGGCGGCGATTCGCGTCCGGCTGTTGATGGACGTCGAGTGATCGCGGCGACCCAGGGCCGTGGACGCGGCCGTGCAGGTGAGGCCGTAGTCCTCCATGAGCACGTAGACGCACACATGCCGGGCCTGGGCGACATCGGCCACGCGACTCGGGCCGAGGATGGCGTCGGGCGTGACCGCGATCTCGGGGTTGTAGCGGTCGTTATAGACGCGCGCGACGACGGGTAGGACATGCGGGGTATTGACGGCTCCCGCGCCACAAGGTACAATCATGGCGTACAAACCTTTCGTAAGAGCGTGAACCCTTAGCTTGGCGGCAGGGGGGTTCGCGCTCTTCGTCATTTATGGGCCGTCGCTCCGACGGCATGGTGCTGGTACTAAAGGCGCATGGGACTACGCCGATTGCGCTATTTGAATATCCCTTTCCTCCGACTCGTCGGGGCGAACCACCTTCAATTCGCCCCGCGCGATCGCAACCAGCAGCGCCGCAGCGCTGCCCTGCCCCGGTTGGCTGCGGGCACGCGACACATACCCGAACGATCGCGCGATAGTGTTGAGTTGTGCGCGCACAGTATTCACATCTTCCGCGTCTAAACCGGCAAAGTGGAAGCCTGTTGTCGCACCTGTTTTGTGCCTGGGCATGCGTGTCGCGCTCCTGTAGTCTAACGAACTGATCTGCCTTATTAACGCATGTATCTAGCGAGGTTGTCAAGGCGTCAGTGCCCCGCGCATATATAGACGTGCCGCAACACGTCACGGTAGCACCGTCCAATCGAGGGATTTGCGCTGTTTCACGCGCTTGGTCGAACCGGCCGACGGCGCGCTCGCGGGGTTAGATGTGCTCGGAGCGGGCGATGCAGCAGGCGTCGGCGACGTGACGGGAGCTGCCGGGACTGTAGCCATGGCGGCTTGCGGAGGCGCGGTTAGGGCCGCGATCCCGGTCCCGACCGTCGTGGGTATGGGCGTCGGCGTCGCGGGCGCCTGTGGGACCGGCCCCGGCGCGGGGAGCTTGCCGCGCCGGCGTAGGGCCGTGACGCGCCACCACTGCTGTTGCCGCAGCTTAAAGGGGTGCATGTCTGTGGTGAGCACCAACATCTCGCGCTTTCTCATGCGCTGTATCTGGTCGGGCAGGAGGAGCCGGCGCGGCACCTCGGTCATCGCGGCGGCGGTGCGATCCGGCCGGCCGCGCCCGTAATCCTTCTGTGCACTCGCGTTGCGTTGGAGCACCGTCGTTTGCCCGCACTCCTTGCTGAAATACTCCGCATCCTTGTCGTTGACCTTGAGCGCGATCTGCGTCGCGAAGGCGGCCAAGAGCGCCTCGGCCCCGTCGCCGTAGGTGTCACGGAACTGGGCAATGACCTGCACGGCTCCAAGCGCGGCGATCCGCGGCTGCCGCGTAACGTTCAGCATGCCGGCGAGGCCGGGGATGTCGCCCACCGTCCCCAACTCATCCAGACTCAACATGACCGGGCGCGGGAGGTGCGAGCCGGGCGACACGCTGGCGATGTCCAGCAGCGTCGTGAAGAATTGGGTGAACAGGACCGCCGTGAGCGGCTTAAAGAGCCCATCTCGGCCAGGCGGCAGGGCGATGTAGAGCGCCGTCGGCCGGCGCGTCGTGTCCACGAGCGCGGCGGGGCGTATGTCGTCGCGCCCCGTGACGCCGCGCACACTCTCGGCGTTGAGCAGGGCGAAGCGCGGGTGGAACTCCGAACTGATCGAGGCGCGCAGCATGGCGTTCCCCGACACGTTGTGTAGATACTGGCCCGCGATCTCGCACGCCTTGGGGCCGGGGCTCTTCTTCAGGGTCTCCTCGATCTTGTCGATGTCGGTCTGCGTCAGGAAGTCGGCCAGTTCGGGCAGTGTCGCCACCCGATCCTCCCGTGCGGCGACAGCGTTGAGGTGCAGCACCGACGCGGTGATGAGCAGGGCCGCCGTGTTGGCCCAGTAGGGCGTCTTCACGTCCTGCCCGGTGTTAGCGATCCAGACGTCCGCGAACTGCCGGGCCGAGAGATACTCCTGGCAGATGGCCAGGGGGTTCCAGCCACAGGAGCGCGCCGCGTCGCGGAAGTCGAGGCGGTACACATCGTGGCGCCGGGCGAGCGCGCCGGCAGTGTCCGCGAACAGCTCGCCCTTGGGGTCGATGGCGACGACGGAGCGGCTGCCGTCCTCGCGGAGCAGGTTACCCTTGATGAGGACGCTCTTGCCCGAGCCCATCTTGCCCACGAGCAGGGTGTTGACGTACTGCTGCTCGCCGACGAGCGCGACGGCGGCCCGCGCGAACCGGTGCCGCGCCAGGCCCAGGAACACGCAGGGGTCCCCATCCTTGGGGCGGAAGGCCCGTATCTCGCGCCAGGTCGCCAGGCGCGCGTCGCCGTGGACCGTCGAGGGTGTGAGCTGGAAGCGTCAGAACTCAGAATACAAGGCCAAAATCCGCCTCACATCACCTTGCCAGACTACGTTGCACATCACTTAATCGTCGTGATAGTCCGTTTCTACGGCCTGATTAGCAATAGGTGTTATCACTTCTAGCGCAGGATTTTCATGTCCGACAGATTGTATTCTGAGTTCTGACGCTTCCCGCCGCATGACCACGCTTTCATGGGGTGCTACTGGACCATCGGGGCATCAAACAACGCTATTACCCGATGCGCGGTTTCGGCTCCTTTGACGCGGCAGCCCGCTTCTGCTCCGCCCACGACGAACGGCGCGACCATGTCCGCTATCGCCAGCACCTGAATGAAACGGTGTCCCTGGCTGACCAACGACGCCTGTTCCAAGAGCGCTGGGGCGACGTGTGCGCGCTGCTGGATGCCGCGTAGGCGGGATCGAACCTGAGGAGCCACGGGGTGATATGCCCGACAGCCTCTTTGTGTTCTGAATTCTGACGCAACCGATTGAACCGGCTGTTTCGCATCGTCTATTGCGTCGGCGTGGTCATCCCGGTGGGGACGGTCACCCATGGCTCCGGCTGCGAACCAGGGGACGCCGGCGGATCGCTCGGCGTGAGCGCGACCTGTTGCGGGCGCGGCGTCCCGCCCGCCAGGCCGAATGCCACACTGACATCGGCGCCAAGCGCCGTGGTCAGGCGCCGCGTACCGCCGTCGAGGCGCACACCCTCCGTCGCCGCGATGTCGATGGTGAGCGGCATGGCGGCGGTACCGGGCTGCCGCTGCACGAGCAGGGTGTAGCGGTCGCCCGCGTCGACGGTGGGCGGGATGCGGTAGCGGAACACGATGGTCCGTGATTGATGGGACGGCGCCTCGAAGTAGCCGGAGAACTGCGTCTTGCCGTGGGCGGCGTAGGTCGGCCACGTCTCGTTGAGCCCGGTCGCCGCGAGGAGGGTACTATCAGCAGGGACGAACAGGCGCACGAAGTCGCTGTAGAAGGGCGCGCCGTTTTGCGGCGCCAGGTTCGTCGTGTCGGCCGTATTCGTGTACGTCAGTGTGGCCGTCGCCACGACGCCGCGGTCGCGCGCGATGTGCGCGCGGTACGACAGCGACTCGCGCACGAACTGATTGACCTTGTTCGTGCTCGTGTTCGTGTCCACGGCATACAGATAATCTCCCCGTGTCGCGGCGATTGCGCCGTCCGCGCCGGCGAGACGCACGGCGGCCTCGATCCGCGGATCGTCGGCGTAGAGCAGGAGGTCACGCGCGCGCACGCTGTCCGTCGCGACCGTCAGGGCCAGCTTGGCTGACGGCCCGGACAGCGCCAGCAGGCGCGTGAACGTTTCCTGGTAGGCCGCGACGGCGAACGCTTTGTTGGTTGGCCCATTCAGGATATTGACATGAGCATCGATGCGGGCGAACGCGTTCAGGGGCGTCAGGATATCGCCGTAGCCGGGCACGACGACCGGGCCGGTCAGAGTCAATAGGCGCGGCGTCAGGAGCGAGTCGAAGGCGATCACTCCGTCGACGTGGCGGCCGGTCCCCAGGCGATAGAAGATTTCGAGCAGGCGCGCCGTGGTGGGAAAGTCGGCCGACCAATTGGCGTCGCGGAAGTACCAGGCGGTCCAGCCATGGACGCCGATCGGCAGGGGCGGATCGACGTTGGGGCGGCGTCCTCCATCGACGGCATAGGAGTCCTCGGCGTCGATCAGCCGCGCCTGCCCATGGACGACGTGGAGGATGCCGACCGTGCCGATAAACCCGCCGCTGGCGCGCAGATCCTCGCTATTCTGTGGGACCACGAGGTAGTCACGCGGTCCATCGGCGCCGAGCGCGGCGGGGAGGGCGGCGAGGGCTCTCAGCGCGGCGGGGGCCGGCGCGACGAGAGGGTCCAGGCGCGCGAAGGCCGTTTGGGCCATAGAGGGCAACGCGCGTGCCGCGATCCGTTGGCGCACGGCGGCGGCCTGATCGAGCAGGGCGGCGGCGGCGCTGAGCGACGCGCGCGAAGCCGCGAGGTGATCGACCAGTCGCGTGGTCGCGCCGCCGTCGCGCGCCGCTAGTAGTGGAGCGGCGCTGGGCGCCAGCAGGTGCGCGGCTTGCGCGATGTCCCCGCCATATGCGAGCACCGCGTCCACCTGTCCCAACTGCTCATGGACGTGGGGCGCGAGCCGGCTGGCCCACAGCAGGGGCGCGCGCCAGACGCCCCACGCCGCGCCCACGACGCGTAGGTCACCGATGAGCCGCACGTCATGGCGGTCGAGGTCGGTGAGCCGTGTGGCGGAGGGATCGCGCCGCAGTGGGACGGCCGTGTTCTCCATAGCGCCGAGTTGCATGCGCGCGTCGCGCAGCGCGGCAAACGTGGGGAGCGCGGCCCAGAGCGTCGCACCGAGGACGCAAAGCAGAGCGATCAGGATAAGGCCTAGCCAGCGCAAGGCGCGCCGGCGGCGCGGGCGTGGACGGCGGGCGCGGGGCTGGAAGGTCGTGGATGGCATGGGCGCACCTCAGTAGAACATTATGGGTAGTCACGGGTAGTATGGCGACGCCGGCCGCGCTGGTCCAAATGTAATCTCGCCCTGAAGGACCGTGGGCCTGACCTTAAAACGCTTGGTGTGAATTAAATGGGCTATATGCGACTATTTTACGGTCAGAATGCACCTCGGAGCGGTGTCTTCGCGCCACGGCGTAGAAGGTTGGTGGGATGGTGCAGCGCATCGCCTTCCCTCCGCGCATTGTAGCTTCGAATACGCCCTGTCGATGGGCAAAACAGGCTCAAAACAGCCCAAATAACTCACACCAAGCGTTAAAAGGTCATGGCAGGGACCGGACCTTGAAAGGTCTCTCCGCGACCACCGGCGATCACTACAGCGTCCATGCGCTCGACGGTAGGAGTGCGCATCGCGCCCACACAGACCTTTTAAGGTCCGTCCCCTACCATGGTCTTTTAAGGCCAGGTCTCGGCCGTCAGCGCGCGCAACGATAGACGTCCGCGTCGGGTAGCTGCGGGCAGAGTGGACCGAGATTAGGGTCCGGGGCCGTGACGAATAGGGTGTGGCCCGGCCGTACCGCCGTGGCCAGGGCCAGGGTACGCTGGGCGCTGAGTGAGAAATCCGTCCCATCGTCGATCGACGCGTCGCTCGCGGGGAGCGCGCGCCGGTCGAAGGCAGGCAGAGCGCGCATCTCGTCGTAGTACCAGGAAAAAGTCAAGAGCGCGGTGGCAACGATCGTGACATCCGGGCGCAGGCGCAGACCGCGCTGGGCGTACCAGAGCGGCACGGAGGCGTCGTCGCCGCTCGCGAAGATCACGGCGTCGGGCGGCAGCCGGCGCAGCGTCGACACCCCCGCATCGCGCGCGGCCGTCGTGGACGACGCGCGGACGGCCGCGCGTGCGGCGCCCGCCGCCGGCCCCTCGGCGGCCACGAAGACGGCCACACTGCCGAGGAGTAGGGTCGTGATGAGCGGGGGCCGCACGCCCCTGCCGCGCGGGCGGGCGATACGCAGGACCAGCGCGCCGCCGGCGAGCAACCCAACGGTGGCGGCGACGGCGACGCACAGCAGCCCGAGCAGCAGGTAGGCCGGCGCGGCGTCGGCCTGATACGCGCTCGTCGCCAGCACGTCGATCACGAACGTCAGCGCCAGGGCGAGACCACAGCGCGTCTGCCGGCGCACTAGGACGGCGAGGCCCACGATCGCCGCGGCGGTCGTCGCCCCGTTGAGTTGCTGTACGATCGCCACAAGCGAATTCCCCGTGCGCGCCGCGAACTCGGCGCCGCCAAGGCCGAACATCTGGTAGCGGTATTCGCGGCCGCTAACCACCCAGAGCAGGCGCGCGAGGGTGTCGGGATGGCCCCAATCGGCGGCAGGCTGCATGGCCGCGCGCAGCGGCAGATACAGATAACAGCTCAGGCCGGCCAGGAAAAGGCACAGCAGAGCCGCCCAGCGACGCGGGGATCGACGCGCCCATGGGTAGAGGAGCGCGAGAAGGGCAGGGGCGAGGTAGAGCGAGAGCAGGTGGTCGCCGAGCGCGAGCCCATAGAGGACGGCGGCGAGGAGCGCGCGCGGGCGCGACGGCGCGCACGGCGCGACGAGCAGGACGAGGATGAGCGCGTCGAGCGCGAGCGCCAATGTACGCGTCTCCGTGACGATCGCCTCCGTCCAGAACGTCGGGCTAAGCGCCAGCGCGGCGAGCGGCAAAACGGTGGCGAGGGCGGCCAGCGGCCACGGCGCGGCGGCGGCGACGCGGCGGGCGAGGCGCGTCGCGAGGAGCGCCAGCAGGCCGATCGTCAGCGCGCCCATCAACGCCGAGAAGATGTTGAGGCTACGGGCAGGCTCGGCGGGGAGGAGATGGGTGACGACGAAGCCGATAAGCATGTAGAGCGGGTAGCCGGTGGGGTGGGCGATACCGAGCGTATAGGCGGTCGAGGCCAACTCGCCGCTATCGCCGGCACCGTTGACCAGCGTGATGGACGGGGCGAGCGTGACGAGGTAGAGGGCCAGCGCGCCGCCGCCGCAGACGAGGGCAAGCACAACTTCCCGTACTGGCCGGCTCATCGCCCCCACAAGCGTCTGAGCCAACTCCCCCCCCGACCAGCCCACTCCAACTCACGGTCATCCACGATCACCACGGGGATCTCTTTATCGGCCAGGATCAGGGCAGGGTTAGTGTCGACGAGGTAGCGGGCATGCTCCTCGCCGACGAGGGCGACCGTGGCGTCGTAGCCGTCACGCAGCGAGGAGCGGCCATCGGCGCCGTGGCGATCCGTGGCCACGACCTGGACGAGCCCGCGCCGCACGAACGATTCCGCGAGCGCGCGCTGGCGCGTACCGTGCCGGCCGCTGAGGCTCGCGGCGGTGACCTGCGCGCGGACGCCCTTCGCCACGAGCCCCGCGAGCAACTCAGGATTCTGGTGCAGCCAGCCGTAGCGCTCGGGGTGCGCCAGCAGCGGTGTGACACCCATGGCCTGCAACTCGAACAGGACCTGCTCGAGGTAGATCGGCGCCTGATGGACCGGGGTCTCGACGAGGAGCCAGCGCGTGCCCGCGAGCGTCGGCGTCGCGCCCGCGCGCACCTGGCGGGGCAGATCGGGCGTCAGGAAAGCCTCGCCGCCGGCGAGGACGCGCAGCGGAATGGCGGCGGCGGCAAGCGCGTCGCGCAGGTGGGCCACACGGTCGGCGACAGCCGCGGCGTCGGGCAGGAGGGCGCGTGTCCAGTCGTCGATGTGCGGCGTCGCCACGACTGTGGCGACGCCCGACGCGACGCAGGCGCGCGCCAGGTCCAGCGCCGCGTCGAGGGACGCGGGTCCATCATCGACCCCGTGCAGGAGGTGAAGGTGTAAGTCGATCATCACTCTTATAGACAGTAGCTCGATAAGGCCAGACGCCAATCCCCCATTCGTCCTATTGCCCAACGCGCCTGCCTGGCTGACAGTGGGGTAGGTACGTGACATAGAGAGTTGAAGGGAGTTACAAAGGATGCCTGTAAAGCTAGAGTGGCGTGGAGCACGCCAGGTTATGGCCGGCGGCATGCTGGTCGCCGGTCTGTCCGTGGGGACGGGCGTCGCGCACGTCGGGGCCTCATCGCAGCCCACGGCGAGCCGCACCATCCCCAGATCGGGCCATGTTCATGAGAGCCACGGTGAATTCTTCGGCCACCCCGGCGAAACGATCACCGTGGGGGCCAATGGAGTGATCAACGTGAGGCGCGGGACCGGCACGGTCACGGTCAAGCCGGACAAGGGCTACGTGCTGGCGCGGTTCAACCCCAAGGCGGGCCGCTTCGAGGGTGTCAAGGGCGCGTCGTTCAGCACGCAAGACTACAAGCACACCTACGCGCTCGTCAAATCCACGAGCGTCCCGCACATCAGCGGCATTTCCGTCGAGAAGACGGTGCGCGGCGGCCGCACCATGAGCTGCACAACACTCAGCAGGACGCCGGCGGGCTGCCAACTCCTGACGGTCAGCGCGCCGGCCAACGCGTCGTTGCGCGTCACGGTTTCCTACGCGGGGGCACCCAAGTTCACGCAGACCTTCAAGGACTCGGTGGATAAGCACGGTAGGCCCTACGTCACCAGCTTCCCCGTGACCTATCGGCCATCGGCGAAGATGCGTCATGGCGTGGTGGTGACCGTCACCGTCGTGGCCACGCTGGCCGACGGCGCGGACGCCGGCACGTCCACCACGACTTTCATCGTCAAGTAAAGCGTTAGACCGGCAGGGGCCGGAGGGTTGCCCTAGACGCAGCCCTCCCGGCCCGAACACCCAGATTCGCGCGGGACGCGCCCCTGTTTCGCGCGACATCTGATGGCGTCCCCAGCAGACACGAAACAGCGGGCGTCTATTCGCACACTAAAGCCATGATTACAGAGAGGAGACCGCGGCCCAATGTTATCTCCTGCTCCGCAGCACGACGACTACCCGACGCGGGCGCCTGACGAGGCCCATGTCCCAAGCCCAAGGGGGCTGCGTCTTGTCTCGCCTGCCGTCATGCTGGACCAACCGGCGGGCGGCGTGGCGCTACCGGCACGACCGTACGCGCACGTCGTGAAGCGCGCGTGTGATCTGCTCACGACCACTATCCTGTTGATCCTGCTCTGTCCCCTGCTGGCGCTTATCGCCTTGGCGATCACCCTCGACTCGCCGGGACCCATCTTCTACAATCGTACCAGGGTGGGCAAAGACGGCCGCGAGTTCGTCATGTACAAGTTCAGGACCATGGGCCCCGACGCGGAGCGGCGTTTGGCCGACCTGCAGCACTTGAACAAAGGGGGGGCGCACATGGTCAAGATCGTGGGCGACCCGCGCGTGACCCGCGCCGGACGGCTGTTGCGCGCGTCCAGCCTGGACGAACTGCCGCAACTGTTCAACGTGCTTAAAGGAGAGATGAGCATGGTGGGGCCGCGGCCACAGACACCGACCGAAGTAGCGCTCTACAACGACGAGCAACGGCGGCGCCTGGCCGTCGCGCCGGGCATCACGGGGCTGTGGCAGGTGAGTGACCGGCACAACCCATCGTTCGAGCGCTGGGTCCACTGGGACCTCACGTACATCGCGCAGTGGAGTCTATGGCTCGACGCGCGTATCGTGTGGCGGACGGCGGTCATGATCGCGGCGGACTCGTCCGCCGCCGTCGCGCGGCTGCTGATGAGCGCCTCATGAAGATCGCGCTCGTCCACGACTACCTATTCGAGCAAGGGGGCGCGGAGAACGTTGTCGAAGTCTTCGCCGGGATGTTTCCCGACGCCCCCATCTACACCTCCATCTACGCCCCCGAGACTATGTCCGCCGCCTTCCGGCGCCGCGACGTGCGCACGTCATACCTGCAGCGCCTCACCACCAACAAGCGCACGGCCAAGGCGCTGCTGCCTCTGTATCCGCACGCGTTCCGCCGCCTGAAACTGCGCGGCTACGATGTCGTGCTGACCAGCTCGTCGTCGTTCGCCAAAGGCATTGACGTGGGCGACGCGCGGCACATCTGCTACTGTTATACGCCGCCGCGCTTCCTGTGGCAGACCGACCGCTATATCGAGCAACAACGCGCGCCGATGGCACGGACGGGTATGCATATAGTAGCCGGGATGCTGCGCGCGCGCGATCGGCGCGACGCCGACAATGTGGATCAATTTATCGCGATCTCGCGTATCGCACAAACGCGCATCGCACGCATGTATCAGCGCGACTCGACCATCATCTACCCGCCCATCGCCGTGTCGGACTTCCATATGGCTGATATGGCCGCCGCGGTCGAGCCGCGCTTCCTCGTCGTCTCGCGGCTGCTGTCCTACAAGCGCATCGACATCGTGATCGACGCCTGCAACCGGCTGGGCCTGCCGCTCACCGTCGTCGGCGACGGCCCCGACCACGCGCGGCTGCAAGCGCTGGCCGGACCGACCGTCACCATGCGCGGGCGGCTGCCGCGCGCCGAGGTGCGCGCGTACCTTACCAACTCGCTGGCGCTGATCATGCCCGGCGAGGAGGACTTCGGGCTGACGCCCCTGGAGGCCAACGCCTCGGGACGCCCAGTTGTCGCCTATCGTGCGGGCGGCGCGCTGGAGACGGTCCTGGAGGGGCGGACCGGCTGGTTCTTCGACGCACAGAGCGCCGAGAGCCTCATGCCCGTGCTGGCCCGCGTGGCCCACGCCACAGCGCCAGACCCGCGGACGCTGCGGGCGCACGCGCGGCGCTTCGACGTTTCCGTCTTCCAGGACGCGATCGAGCGGATACTACGAGCCGAGAGTAGCGCCGTGGCCGCCTGATACATAGAGGCGCTTACGGCCATCGTCGCAGACGACCGGGTCAGTCGAGCGGGTCGGCGAAGACGTCGGCGACGGGATAGGCGAAGCCCGGTACCACGTCCTCGCCGTCGAGCACGTCGCCCATACCCAGCGTCACGGCAGGGTGATCGAGGTTAGCGGGACGCCACACATCAATCTGTGCCCGCGCGGGCCACACAACCCACACCAGACGCGTACCGCCCCGCAGGTAGATCCGCGCCTTGGCGTCCATATCACTTTGCTTTTGTGAGGGCGAGGTCACTTCGGCGGCAAGGTCGGGGGCGAAGGGGATGGGCTTGGCGCGATCTATGATGAGGGCGCGGCGCGCGGCGACGTAGAAGCCAGCGTCGGGAACGAGTCCCGTTTCCGCGCCGGGGAACTTGTACACTCCATCAGCGCCCGTCGCGACACCCAAGCGGCGCGGCCGGACGTAGACGCGCAACTCCGAGGCGATAGCAAGGCCAATGGTCGTCGCCTCATCCCCGCTACCGGCCACGCGAACCAACACCCCGTCTACCAGTTCGTAGCGATACCCGTCGTCGTCCGGCCAGTCGAGCAGGTCTTGTATGGTCATGGGATAGGGCGCGCCGGGCACGACCTCGGCCCATGGCGCCACGGGATCGGGCGGATGCGCGCGTAGTGCTGTCATATATATTGTGTCTCCCGTTCATCGGCCGCGGTCTATGAGCACGTTCATCTCCGTCAACGGTTCCCGCTCCGCGGCGCCGCGCGTCCCTTCCACCCCAATCCGCAACGTGGGTGATACCAAAGTATAGCCTATGCTGTCGTTGCGCAGCGCGTCCCGCCAGATACCCTCCATCGCCGCCATGTAGCCCGTCAGCGAGAAGCGTCCCTGCACCGTCACCCGCCCGTTGCGGGCCAGTGTCGCGCGCAACGCGGGGGCGTCGAGCAGGCAGCGCAGCGCGGCGGCGAGCGCGGCGGGATCGCGCGGCGGGACCAGCCAGCCGTCCACGCCGTGGGTCACGATCTCGGGCACCCCGCCGGCGTCGGTCGCCAGCACCGGACAGCCCGCGGCCATCGCCTCGACCACGACGCGCCCGAACGGCTCGGCCCACGAGGGCACGACGAGCAGCGTGGCCGCCGAGTAGAGCGCCACGACGTCGGCGATGTCGCCCACGACGTGCGCATGCCCGCGCAGGTCGGGGTGGGCCGCGCGCGCGCGCAGGGCGTCGCGGTAGGCCAGGGTGTCGTAGCGGCGATGCTTGCCGGTGAACTTGGCGTCGCCGGCGAGCACGAGGTGGGCGTCGGGATGCGTGGCGCGCAGCAGGGCGAAGGCGTCGAGCGCGTCCAGCTGCCCTTTCCACGGCGTCAGTTGGGCCGCGACGACGAGGAGCGGCGCGGCGTCGGGGATGCCCAGTTGGCACCGCAACGCCTGGCCGCCCGCTTCGTCGCGCCGATAGCGCTCGAGGTCGATCGCGTTGTGCAGGACGCGCGCCGTCCCCTTGGCGCCCATGCTCCGTGCGACGTAGCGCGAGATAGCCACGACGACGTCGGCTTCCCGTCCGAGCGCCACGGCGGTCAGCCGATCGAGCGCCCCATCATGCAGGGCATCGCGCGCGTGCACGACGAGTTGGGGGCGCGGTCGCGCGAGGCGCAGAGCCATGGCCGCGATCAGGCCCGAGCGGATCGAGTTGGCATGGACGACATCGGGATGCGCGCGGCGTACAGTCCGCGCCAGGTCGACAAGCGGTTGTGCTGTTCCTACAAGATAACGCGCCAGGACAAGCGGATCGCGCGAACGGCCCAGGACGAGCGGCGCGACGGGGACGAACGCGATGCCCTCGTACGTCGTCGCATCGGCCAGCGGCCCCCGCGGGGCGCACAGCGCCACGTCGTGCCCAGCCGCACGGGCGTGCGCGGCGAGGGCGAGCAGGCTGCGCTCGGCCCCACTGATCTCTGGCGCGTGATTGTAAAAAAGGAGACGCATCAGGCGGCCATCCTTGTCCCCGTCGCGGTGTCCGTGAGCGCGCCCTGTAGGACGGCCTCGACCTGTCGCGCGATGTGGTCCCAGGTGTAGGACTCTTGCACACGCCGGCGCCCGGCTTCGCCCAGCCGCCGCGCCAGAGCGCGATCCGTGAGTAGCGTGACGCAGGCGTCGGCGATGGCGTGGATATCGGTTGGATCGACCAGCAGTCCTGTCGTCCCATCGACGATAGCGTCGGGTATGCCGCCCGAGCGGCCGCCGATGGCGGGCTTGCCGCGCGCCGCCGCCTCCAGGAACACGATACCGAAACCCTCGGCGCCGCCGTCGACTTCTTCGCGGCTGATGAGGGCGAAGAGATCGCAGCGATCATAGAGGGCCAGTCGCTCCTCGTCGGAGACACGGCCGGTAAATATGACATGGTCGCGCACGCCGAGCGACGCGGCAAGCTGCTCGTAGTAGCGCCGGTAGCGCCCATCGCCCGCGATAACGTACGTCGTGTCCGGGACCTGAGCAAGAATCAGCGGCAGGGCGCGCAGCATCATGTCGTGCCCCTTGTAGCGTTCGTCGAGCCGGGCCAGGGTCAGAATGACGGGGCCGTCGCGTCCCGGCAGTAGACGCGCGGCAGCCGCGGTTTGCACGGGGGCAGCGAGTACATGGGAGGGGACACCTACGCCGACGAGATCGACCATGGCGGGCGGCACGCCCTTGTCGCCCAGTAGCCGCGCCGTATGCCGGCTGATGGCAATACAGCGCTTGCCGCCGACGACAGCAGCGCGCAGGAAACGCTGGACGCGGTGCGCCTGGACCTCCATGCCATAGATAGCCACGACGTACGGGATAGCGAAGCGGCGACAAAGCGGGCGCGCCGCGACCGCGGCGAAGATATGTCCGAAGAGAACGATGTCGGGCCGCGCACGCACGATCTCGCCGGCCATCGTCAGGGTGAGCGCCCCGAGTGACGTCATCCTATGGCGGGTCGCGGGGTAGCGCACGACCCGAAAGGGCGCGGTCGCGTCGTAGCACGCGCTATCGCGGTGGCCGGGGGTGATAACGGTGACATCATGCCGGAGGGCAAGGCCCTGCGCGACCTGTGACGTCCATTCCTGAATCCCGCCGATGGCCGGCGGGAAATCGGTCGTCACCAACAGGATGCGGCGTCGCTCGTTCATGCGCAGGCTCCTTCGCGGGCATCATCGTACTGAAGAATAAAGTCGGTTCGCTCCGGCTGTAGGAACACCTCGTGGTACCATGTCTCGAAGCAGAGCAGCGTCCAGAGGACGGAGGCATGGTTGCGCGCCCCCGCTTGGTGCTCGTCCCAGAGACCGCGCACGACGGAGCGGTCGACGTGGCCGTGGTCCACGGACCGCGCGGGCAGCAGCAACTCGGCCGCCGTGTCGCGCAAGTCGTCGCGCAGCCACTCCGCGATGGGGACGCTGAAGGCGTGCTTGCGCGTTTGTAAGACGGCATCGGGCACGAGCGAGCGCATAGCGGCGCGCAGCAGTGGCTTGGTGACCGGCGTTGGTTGTTTGAGCGCCTCCGGCAGCGAGGTGACGAACTCGACCAGCTGATGATCGAGGAATGGGGTACGCAACTCGAGCGAGGCGGCCATGCTCATCTTATCGGCCTTCATCAGCACATCGTCGACCAGCCACGTCGCGATGTCGGCGCGCATCAAATCGTGTACCGACGTTCCCGCGCCCAGGAGCCCGACGTGTGGCAACGGCTCGGACGTGGGCGTATGTAGCAACGCGGAACGCCGCGGCCGCGACACACCGCCCGTCCAGGCGACGTGCCGCGCCGCCGCCGACATGGGTTCCAGCAGGAGCGCGAGCTGCCGCTGCTGCTCGGGGGGACGGCCCAGCGCCCGCGCGGTGTGGATCGCCCCGCGCGCGAGGGCGCCAGGCAGGCGGCGCTGCGTCCGCTGTGCGCGCGTAGCCCAGGCGTAGCGGGGATAGCCGCCCAGCAACTCGTCGGCGCCCTCGCCGCTCAGGGCGACGGTGACGGAGCGGCGGGCGAACTCGGAGATCAGGAACGTGGGCAGGGCGGCGGGATCGGCCACCGGCTCGTCGAAGTGCCACATCAGCTTGGGCAGGAGGCCGACTACACCAGCGTCGACGTGGACCTCGTGGTGGTCGGTCTCGAAGTGCGTGGCGATGGCGCGCGCCCCGGCGGTTTCATCGTAGTCGAAGCCGTCGCGGGAGCGGGCGTCGTGGAAGCCAACGGTGAAGGTCTGCACCCGCGCGCTATGGCGGCTCATCAGTCCGACGATCGAGGCCGAGTCGATGCCGCCGCTGAGCAGGGCGCCAAGGGGGACATCGGCGATCATGCGCAGCCGCACCGCCTCGTCGAGCAGGCGATAGATCTCGCGCGCGGCGTCCTCGGCGCGCAGTTCCGCGTAGGCGTCCTCCACGACGGGCGCCCAGTAGCGCTCCACGCGTAGTTCGCCGTCCTTGAGCAGCAGAGTATGGCCGGGCTGCAGCTTGGCGATGTCCGCGTACATCGTGCGCGGGCCGGGGACATAGCGGCAGGCCAAGTAGTGGTCGAGGGCGGTGTGGTCGAGCGCGCGCCCGACGCCGGGGAGGATGCGCAGCGCCTTGATCTCCGAGGCAAAGGCCAGGCGCCGGCCATCCCAGTGGTAGTAGAGAGGCTTCTTGCCGAGGCGGTCACGCGCCACGAACAGCGACTGTTCCTTACGGTCCCAGATAGCGAAGACGAACATCCCGCGCAGGAGGTGGACGCAGGCGGGACCGTACTCCTCATAGAGGTGCACGATCGTCTCGGTGTCGCCGTCGGTGCGGAAGGTATGGCCCTTTGCCAGGAGCGCGCGGCGCAGGTCCTGGTAATTATAGATCTCGCCGTTGAAGACGATAGCGAGTGAGCCATCCTCGTTGAAGATGGGCTGCTTGCCGCCGGGCAGGTCGATGATGGAGAGGCGGCGCATACCCAGCGCGACCGGCCCATCAATAAAGACGCCCCGGTCATCCGGCCCGCGATGCGCGATCTGCTCCAGCGCGCCCCGCATAACGTGGTGGTCAAACCCGTGAAACCCGACGATGCCGCACATTTATCTGTTCTTTCTCATATAAGGCGACCGAATCGCCCACCGATTGTTGGGTGCGACAGCCGGACTCCAATAGCTGTATCACATACCTAGCATAGGTACCCATTCGACGGATCAGCATAGTACTTTCGGGTGATAGATCAGCCTGGCTCTAAAACCTTACGCCGCCCGCATTGCACGGCGTGCTCGCGTACCAGCATTATGATCATTCACGCTACTTTGTAGGATGACCTCAACCTGGTCCGCGAGCACCTTGTAGGTGTAGTGCGCGTGCACGTAGGCGCAGCCGCTCTTTGCCAGGTTTTGTAACGTCCTGCGGTCCGCCATTGCCGCCTTAATGCAGTCGGCTAGCCTTCTCGCGTCGCCCTCAGGAAAAACAAAGCCGCCCCCCGTTTTTTCTATGAGAAGTGGGAGCTCACCGTTGTCGGACGTAAGCACCGGTACCCTGGAAACAAGAGCCTCAATCACGACTCGGCCGAACTGCTCTTTGTATCCGTTGTAGGCAACCGTAGGAACAACAAGAGCATCGAGGGAACGCATCGCTTCGGGGACGCGGTTGTGCGCGAGCGCTCCGTGCCACCGGATTGTGCTATCGGGGAGGGCAAGATCTCGCTGTAATTGATAGAGGCGTGCCAGATAATCGTCCTGACCCGTGCCATAGATATGCGTCACGGGTCGATCTTTCAACGACGCGACCGCGTGCAGCAGCGTCTCGAGCCCTTTCTCTGGAGCGATGCGGCCGACGAAACCGAGATGGAGCGAGCCGTCGTCGGGCACGCGCGCATCATCAGGATGGAAAAGATTGGTATCAACGGCATACGGTAAGAGAGAAATCTTGCCAGTGTAGTGCTGCTTTTCGAGTATATCGATCCCGTAGGCGTTGACGGGTGTGATACAGGCGGCGTGGCGCAGGACCGAGGCGTAAATAGAGGAGAACGGCCAGGGATAGGTACGCAGCCGGTTCTCATTCGTGCGCACGACGAACGGGCAGCGTGCGAGCCTGGCGAGGAGCGTCCATTGAAGCGCGGCGAGCGACCAGGGCTCCTCGTCGATAAAGACGACATCGGGCCGCCAGCGCGTGAGCGCTAGCACGTCAAGAGGGAGGTAGCACTGGAGTGCCGTGTTGCCCGCCATGTTTATGCGGATCGTACGCAGCTCAAGATGTCCGTCCACTGTCGTAGATAGCGGCTGTGAGCGTAGTGGCCGGTCGCCAAAATCATTCTTCCAGTGCGACGGACACACAAGCAACACTTGATGGCCCCGTTCAGCCAGATCGACAAATAGCCTGCGATTGATGTCGAGAATTGCTGAATGGCTTATGGCAATAATACGCATCGGACCTCCTCGGTACTACGCATAGAGTCTTGGTGATAGTGGTACCGGCGGCAATGGTACAAACAGGCTATAACACGCCTGGCTGTGCGCGCGCATGGTTGCCCGTACCAGCAGACTGTGCGCGACGATAGACGTGCTCGTAGCGAATGGCTACGGCATCCCACCCGTACTCCTGGGCGCGCGCGTATCCCGCGTCGGCAAGCTTCCGGCGTTGCTCCGCGTCTTGCAGCAATCTTAGAAGGGTGGCAGGCAGTTCGTCGTCGCCAGTAAGCATGCCATAGCGACCATCGTTCAGGATCTCCCTGGCGCCGGGATTTGGGGTCGCCACCACCGGCGTTCCACATGCGAGAGCCTCGATATAGGGAATGCCAAAGCCCTCGTAGGTACTGGGTAAGCAAAATACCCAGGCTTGCTGGTACAAGCGCACCAACTCTTCTTCGCTGACCTTGCCGCACCAACGCACACCGTCGATCGCGGCTTGCGGCTCGCAGACCATCCACAACTCGGCGTTAGGGAGAGTCGGACGAATGCGTTGTATAAACTCGCGTAGCAACAGATCACCGCGTTTGCGGCCGCCGGTTGTCCCGACGAAGAGAATAGACGGGGCGGTGGAGCGCGACCGTGGCGACGGGCGATACAACGTCAGGTCGACACCACAGGGCACGATGTCGTCAATAGTCGGGATGCATAGGCGTGTGTCGTGTGAGATCCCAACAGCGATGTCCGCCCGGCGAGACGATAGACCTTCCAGAGGGATCAGGGCCAACTGAGACACCCGGCGTCGGAGACGCACCGCGCTTGCGTACTCTCGTTTGGCTGAACCATACATGGTGCGCACCCAGGGAATTGGTCGCTGCAAGACGAAGTGATCGTCGCCGTGGGCATGCATGACGTCGAAGGCGCACAGATCAAGCCCACTTAGCAGGAGCGGAGTGATGGATAGCCGGCCTAACGTCGATTCCGCCCATCTCCGTAAAGGTAACTGACGAACATTGTACAGCGCATCCTCCGGTCTGGGATCAAACGAGTACACCGTGAGCGCATGGCCGCGACGTACGAGTGTATTGGCGAGTTGATGCACGGCATAGGTGACACCACCCTCCTTTGCTCGTCGCGGATTGGGCAGTGTGGCGTGATAAAAGGCAATGTTCATAGACCTATCTTTCGCGGGGCGGCGGATGCTAATGTCGGCGGCGCGAAACTTATTTTCGGTGGCCGCCGCGGAGCCGACCGCGCGGGGATGAGGCTCTCTACAGCACGGCGATCGATCCAGGCGATAAACATCCACACAAACGGCATCAAAGAATAGTACCCGCCGTTCAAAGTCTGACCGAAGGTGATGGCAACGGCCACAAAGGCCAAGACGTCGACCGTCTGCTTGTAGCGGAAGGCCAGGGTCGCGCCAGCACGGAAGGTGCGATAGAGAATGATAAGATATAGGACGCCGGCGACTATACCACCGGATAGGAACATGTTCGGAATGTCTAGTTCGGCTGATTGTCCGCTTGTTCCGAACTTACTTGCCGCTATCGTCGTAGAGCCCAGACCAAAACCAAAGGGATTGCGCGCCGACGCGGTGAATGAGTTAACGATTTGCTGGAAGTGGAGTTGTCCCGTCGAGTATTTACTATCAAGCGGATGGGCCAGGCCGTTGATCTGGTGCGCGAGCAAGCCGTTAACGGGCAGGGACGCATCCGACGCCGACGTAAAAGTTGTCCGACTGAACTGTTGGTAGGCAAACACGCTAACCACAATGAGTAGGCCGACCATCAATAGAGCCCTTGTCTTGGATCGTTGGCGAAGCGCAAGGAGCGCGACCAAGATCACAGCCATCAAGAAGATGATCGTGCGGCTAGACTCCAGTATCAACGCTGTACCAAGGAGAGCAATGGGGATTACGGCCAGGAATTGAAACCGGAACACGATGAGCGCGAACAGGCAAGCGAGCCCTGCGGAGAGGAAGCTAGCATACTCGGCCGCGCTTGTCGCGGGCCCAAAGGCGCGTATGGCGCTGCCGACGTTGAGCGCTACATAGCCTGTCTTTGATACTTGCGCGATCCAGTACGCGTCGTAACCTGGAAAGCCGACTAGAGTTTGCATCAAGCCGTATGCGGCCGCGATCACGCTCGAGATGACGAAACAGGTGAGGATAGTTTTCATGGCCGCATCCGTCAGGTACAGACGACCGATGAAGTACCAGCACAGGGGCACGAGATAGAACAACGCGCCGGCCACACCCACGGCCAGTCCACCTTGGAGAGGGTTGAATATCTGTGCCGCGAGGATGAACATGAGTATGAGGAGCAGCCGGGAGGTGAGGCTTTGGCGCAACATGGCACGGAATCGCTCGCGGTGCGTAATGACTATGACCAACAGCATGAGCGCCGAGTAGAGTGGGATCACTAGGAGGAGAGCATCAAAGCTCGTCGGCGACTGTTGGTAGAGGATACGCCGAAACACGCCTAAGAAGGGTATTGTCGCGCTAACCAGCGCCAAGCCCAAGGTCGGCCGCAGCAATGTAGCGCCGAGATAAAGCAAGAGCATGAGGATAGACACTACCAATTGTAGATTACCGGCCTGGGGCGTGCTGAGCACATAGCCAAACCCGCACAAGACAGTGACGGCAATACTCACGGGAACGATGGCTTCATGTCTCATCAAGCTGCCCTCTCTATGCTTGCTTCCAAAACTTTGCGTGCGATAACTGGCCACGCCATCTCTCGTTGGTACGTTTCCAGAGCACTGCCAGCGAGCCGGTCACGGAGTCGGGTATCGCCGATCAACCTCCGCACCGTTTCGCACAAGTGAGCGGCGCTGCTACGTGGGATCAACAAGCAGTTGTCTCCGTCGCGGAATACAGTGTGGTCAGTGTTAGGGCCATCGGTGGCGACAATGCATAGCCCATGTGCAAACGCCGCAGCGAGCGAGGTACGGCGACCGGAGGCTCCATCGGGAAACAATCCGATAAAGATGTCAAGATGACTCAGCGTGACAGAGAGATCGTCTGCCGACAGGTAGCCAGATGCGACGATACCCCGTCGATCGTCACCTATCCGAGAACATTGTTCCGGTCGTCCCGAGGCGCCGCCTCCGATAAGTAAGAGTTGGAAAGACAGTCCAGACTGAGTGAGGTGATGACATAACTCGTGTAAGAGGGCTACGTTTTGACGCGTCAGGCTTGTCGCGAAGGTTCCGATGCGCACGATAGCACTTCTCTCTTTTCTTGATCGCGCTTGGTAACCCCCGATGTTCGATCCAACAAGCACCGTTGCATACGAAATACTGTTGACAGAGCGTGGTAGACAGAGTCGAGCGAACCTCTGCAGAAACAATCGCCGTGGCTGCGTCGTCGCGATCACCACATCACACGCCACCAAGCTCATCCATAGAGCAACTCGCTGGAACAGCGCCCACGCCCAACTGCGGGGATCACGGTTGGGTGTGTAGCAAATCTCGTGAAATACAATTCCTACCCGACATCGCGTCGTCACTTTCAGAACAATTGGCAATAGGGACAGCAACGAGGGCAGTCCTTTCCAGCCATAGAGAAAGGGGTTGTATTGCCACAGAATTATGCAGCTATCCGCACTTGTATCTCTAAGGACCCGTACAAGGCTACATAGCTTAACGATGTTATGGCGCGACTGAGCAAACGATCTAAAAGGTACCGACATTGTCTCACTCGCTAATGATTGTAGACTCCACACCTCTACATCTTGACCGAGATCCTGGAGACTTGCCGCCAGGTGGCAGGTATACGCGCCGATATTGTCTTTAGCCGGCGGCACTCTGTCTGTGATAAGAATGAATTTCGTGCGGTTCATGGCAGGACCATCCCCGGTTGTCATTTGGAGGCTTAAACTGTCAAGCTTGATCGAGCGTCGCGTGAACCATGTCTAATGAAACAAGCGTCTGTAGTTCAGTTCATAGAGTTGTGGTCCCCACCTCTGCCGGATGGGACGCGCGGGATTGCCGGCCACAATCCACCCTGCCGCCACATCCTTAGTAGCCGTTAAAGATTAACTTCCCGTTTTGGCCGCCGCGTTCAAGCGTCTGAGGCGGCATTGCGGCGGGAAGTTATTTCTTAACGAGTCCTTAGTAACCACAGCCCCGGCTCCTACCACTGCCCCACGACCAATTCGCACTCCTGGCAAGATCGTCGCGCGCGTCGCGACCCACACGTAATCCTCGATCACAACTGGCTTCGTGAGCACAGCAAAGTTCAGCCCATCGTCGGGATCATGCCCCGCCGTGAGCACCATCACTTCCGGTGCGAGATTGACGTTGTTGCCGATAGTTATGTGGCCGCGTCCATCTAGAACACAGTCGCGGTCAATCACCGTATGCGACCCAATACTGACTTGTCCACGCGTATAGAGTCGAAGCCCCATGTGGATCGAGCTACCGCTTTCCATGTGTACGTTCATTAATTTTGCTAGGAACAGGCGGCGTGCTGCATGGCTCGGGATGCGCGTGACCAACGAGTTACATATGTAAAGCAATAGATTGGAACGAAACTCCCGTACTTGGCGCCGCAAGCTAGTTCGGCGCGTCTTTCCGCTTCGTGTGATAGGCGCTGTTACCATACTGACTCCCATTGTGATGTTCGTATCCCCCACGCTATCTTGCCGCTCTCATAGCAGCGGCAAAAGTTCGCGGTAGGCGCCGACCGCACCACACCATAACTGCCTTGGACAGCCAAGGTGGGCTAGCTATCCATGCCGTCAAGAGGTAGGTGAGTGATACCGCCGCTGTCGTGAAGATTGCCTGCATAGCTAGGGGGGCTGGTACTTGCCCGGCGGCCTTTCCGACCAGTATGCTCACCGTTACCGGGATAATAATCCAAGCTAGTGGTGCCAGGACGCGGCGCAACGTCCCTGGGCCAAGAGCACGGAACAGGAGCGGGATAATCACGGCAAGGGAGGCGACATAGGAGAACGCTACGCCAATATATCCAATGCGTAGTACAAGGAGGGTACCGAAAACGACATGTACAAAGGTGCGCACCATGATGGCGCGCGTCGCTTGGTCTACGAGCCCCAAGCTATTGAGACTAGTCCTCGTCACCCACACCACCACATCCAGACACAGAGCTACCGCAAACACGTCCAATAGTGGAACGGCAACTGTCCACTTGTTCGAGTAAATCCACGCCACGAGCGCTGGTCCGGATACGAATAAAACCGCGAGCCATAGGCCAGCAGGTAGAAGCAGGCAAGTGAGATAGCGCGTTAGAGCGCGCTCTACGTCCTGACGATTATGTTGGATGCGGGAGAAGTGGGAGAAGGCAACGCGCATTGCATTGTCTACCAATACAAGAGGCTTTTGTCCATTACTAGACGCCCACGTCAGGTAGCCTACGGCCTGCGGACCAATGCGTGACGCGACCAGAACCGGTGAGATCCAGTCGGCAGCGTGCAGGACGATCTGTTGCACCTGGAATGGTACACCGTAGCGTAACGTTGATTTTGCTATTGTTGTGTCGAAACACAACCGAATGCGCCATGGCGCGGCTAGGTAAACTAGGATTGTTCCTATGAGACCACGCGCCAATACGGCCCAGATAAGGCTCCAGATGCCATATCCTAGCAGGACTAGCACAACCGCGAGACCTTGATAACTTACCGACTCTACCACCTCAATCCAGGCGAGTCTCTTGTACTGCAAGCGGCGCTCTAGCTGCAACGCGCTCATAGAGCGCCACGAGGTGAGATACAGACTAAACGCTAGAGCGCGTACTAGCCAAACCATTCCATGGGGCGCCTTGGGGTAGAGCATGGACAGCCAGGGGGCGCCAAGGAAGAGCGCGAGCACGATGATGGTGGTCAAGATTTGCTGTATCGTAAATCCCACTTGCAGATCGCGTTCGGTCAGTTCCTCACGTCGCTGGATGAACGAGGGCGCCAGGCCAAAATCACCGACTAACGCGAGGATACCGACCCAAAAGGATACGATGGCGAAGAGGCCGAACTGGGCGGCCCCTAATACGCGCGCGAGGATGACACCACCGCCGAACGTGAAGATCTGCAAGAAGACCTGCCGGACCATCAGCGCCTTGATGCCGCTTTTGGCTTGCGCGTGAATGTCGTCCATAAAGGTCTGACCGTCCCCCACTTCTGCCGTCAGGATTGTGACTACGTCCGTTAAACGCCTAGCAGCCGGTTACGCGCTACGACTGTACGGCCTGGATACGTAGTACTTCCTGCTCAAAGATAGGCGCCAGTCGGGCTGGGTCCTATAGTACTTTCAGGTCATGGCTGGTTGGTACAGGAGGATGGCAGCGCCTAGAATTTGACGCTGGCGCTCGTCCATCGTTCCCTATCCGTCGCGACTCACGGCGGCGGTGTCGCGCTGTACGTGGCGCTCGACGCTAATAGGGATAGGAGATACAGGCGCATACGCCGGAGGATCGAGCGGCGCGAGCTACGACGAGGCATGCGGCCAGTCGCAGCCGTCCAGACCACGCATGGGGCTGCGCTACGTCGGATCGCTGAATAGAGGCAAAGCCGCCAGTCTCGTCCTGTGTGGATGACGCTGGGGTGCGCCTGATTCCTTCGCGTCTACTGGGAGCGCCGTTGCTTGCCGGGCAGCGCGGAAAGTGGCGCACACCCGTTACGCTGCCGCCCGTACAACGAGGCGCTTCACCGTGCGGCGCACGCTGTAGGCATGCAGGACAGCGCGTTCACGCTATCGTACTGTATCGTCGCCGGCGCCACGCCTGGGAGGCAAGATGACTTGTTCGCGGATCTGTAGCCCCAGGGCATCCGCCACGGCTTGCACGCGTCCCAGGCTCACGCCATCGTAGCGCGTCGCTTCGTAGCGCTGGACTTGTTGCTCCTTCAGCCCGAGCCGCGCTGCCAGGTTTTTCTGCGTCAGGCCCGCCGCGATACGGGCGCGTATGAGGGCCTCCGGCAAGTCAGCCAGAGAATCCAGTTCTAACACAGAGACCTGCCCCGCCCGCAACGTCTCATATTCCGCTAGTTGTTCGCGCAACTCTTGTACCTGGCTCTCGTACGCGTCTTTGTAGAGGCGCCGCATCTCGGGCTCCAGGTCCGCCCCTGTCTCCTCGACGTGGTCTACTCCATCAGCAAACTTCTCGGCCCACGCTCTCGTGATACGATATTGCCGCTCGTTTGTAATCATGGTCATCCTCCCAGATCGAGCGCGACGATACCTTTTGGCTCGCCGGTGCGTCCACTTTGAAAAAAGTCAAGGTACGTTCGACGCGTGTCGGCGAGCGCCTCGGCCGGAAAGAACTCGCCGCGAAACGTCGCCTTCTGTGCCGCGCATCGGTTCGCGAAGGTTCGCAGCGCAGGGTCAAGCAACGCCACTCGCACCCCTGCCGACTCTCAGCACACGTCGAAGTCGCCCGGCGCCCTCTTCGCGGTGACGAAACTGCCGTTGATGTAGACGCGACGACACTCCGCCACGCGGAGGGCATCCAAGCCAGCCCTTAATCCCGCCAACAGGTCTAGCCGCTGTGTAGTATAGCCATAGCGTCCAACGAACTCCGCCCACACCCAGGGCAATCGCATTTAAATTATAGCATTATTATGGCTTTAGGAGGCCCGAACCAAGGAATTAGTGCGACAGCAATGCCTTTTGCACTGCGTTCATGTTACACGTAGAATTACGGTTGCGGGTTCGTATGGGCCAATTGCGAGATGTTCGGCCGGATGAGCCGCATCATTACTATTTAGTACGTAAAGTTGTGGCGCTAAAGCGAATTTAAATGCGATTGCCCTACGCCCACACCGCGTCATGGATGCCGGGCGGCAGGAGTCCGGTCGCCTCATCAAATGCTGGAATCACAACACAATTCTATCGTTGCGTTGGCTGGTTGTCAAAAGATCTCCCTCGCGCCGCCCACGCCACAAGCTCCACATCCAGCGCGCCGGCCAGCGTGCCATTGCCCCCGCGCGTCGCGCTGGTTATAGATGTGCAGCCCTGCCTCCTGGGTCAACGCGCCCCTCGCTATTGTGATGGTGGACGCCATGGGCCTGCGCTCCTGGATTAGGCCACGGCGGCGGTCAGGACGGCGGCGGGGGCGCGCCGTGGCTGCCTGCGACGACAGTGTGCGCGCCGCGCGGCTCGAGCGTGAAGTCCATGCGGCGCAGGCCGAGGGGGGGAGCGCCGCGTCGACGCGCGCGTGCGCGTCCGGCGGCGCGAGCAGCAACATGAACCCGCCGCCGCCCGTACCGGTGATTTTGCCGCCCCACGCGCCGGCCCCGCGCGCGGCGCTATAGGCCGCGTCGATACTGCCGGTACTGATGCCGCTGCTGACAGTGGCCTGGAGTGACTTCAGTCGCCGTGGTTTGCCATGCGACTTTAGTCGCAGGCTGCATGCCACCAAAATCAGTCACACCCAGAGCAGCCGGCGCTCCCAGTAGGGCTGGAGCTAGCCGGGCGCCCATGCCCCTGGTCGCGAGCGCGCGGTGGCGCCCGATGAAGCGCGCGGCGTCGGCCAGGTCGCGCGCCAGGTGGTAGCCGCTGTAGCGGCGCGCCTCGGGCAGCGCCAACTGCGTCCGCCCGCGGCCCGTTTGCACGGCGATGGTGACGCAGCCCGCGGCCTGCCCGGCGGCGATGTCGCTCAGGGCGTCGCCGACGTAGTAGCTGCGCGCCAGGTCGAGGCCGCGTTCCCACGCCGCCCGCAAGAAGAGACCTGGCCGCGGCTTGCGGCAGAGGCAGCGCTCCTCGGGACGATGGGGGCAGGCGTAGACGTGTGTGATGCGGCCGCCGTGCCGCGCAGCCAGGGCGCCCATGCGCGCGTGGAGCTCGTCGAGCGCCGCGGGCGTCAGCGCGCCGCGCCCCACGACGGCCTGGTTGGTCACGACGAAGATGGGCAGGCCCAGGCGCGACAGGCGGCGCAGCGCGTCGAGCGAGCCGGGTATGGGCGCGAAGTCGTCCCAGCGTAGGACGTGGTCGACGCGGTTCTCATTGATGACGCCGTCGCGGTCGAGGAAAATGGCGGGTTGCATCGCTAGGCGGCCATCTCCACGCGCCGGGTCAGGGCGGCGCGTACGGCCGTGGTGATGGTGTGGTTAACCACGAGGTGGACATCTTCGATGATCTCCATGCACGCGCTGTCCACGATCAGCACGAGGGCGACGCTCCCGGCCAGCCGCCCTCCGGCGAAGCCGGTGACGCCGATGGCGCGCGCGCCGGCGGCCGTCGCCGTGGCGACGCCAGCGAGAACGTTGGGCGAGTTACCGCTGCCGCTGATGGCGATGGCGAGGTCGTGCGGTCCGATAGGGGCCTGCGCGAGTTGTTCGGAGAAGATGGCCTCATAGCCAATGTCGTTGGCGAGGGCCGTGAGCAGCGGTGTGTTGTCGGTCAGCGACTGGATGCGCAGGCGGGGCAGCCCGTCGACCGCCGTGTTCTTGGCGAGGTCGCAGGCCATGTGCGATGCCGTCGCCGCGCTGCCGCCGTTGCCGAAGACGTAGACGGCCCCGCCGCGATCGTAGGTGTCCAGGATGTCCTGCGTGATTCGTTGGACGGTGTCGAGCGGCAACCGGTCGAGCGCGCGCCGCAGCGCGACGTGGTAGGCGCGGATCTCTTCGCGAAGGGCACTACTGGGCATCACGATGTCTCCTTTGTCTATTGTTTATACGGGCGAGCCAGGGCCCATAGTCGTGGGCGGTCCCCGCACGGCGTATCGCGGTCGTAGGCTACGCGGCCCAAGGTACGGCGCCCAATAGCCCATTCAGGCTATATCGTAGAGGACCAATCTCTACCTAGACTGCAGGGCGATGGGCGCGGCGCCTGTCCGCACGATGCTGGGATTCTGGAATTGGGGGAACGGTCGCTACACTGCCGGCGTAGGAGCAAGCGCCACCTTTTCGTGCAGCGCGACGTATCCGCCGGAAGCGCCAGTGTCCGGCAAACGCGACACAGTGGCGCGCACCCATGGAGGGGCGGACGCCACGCGGCACGAACGGGCGCCTAAAGGGCCGGATAAGTAAACGGTTAGACAGCTAGGAGATGGGGAAGGGTATGGAGTTCTTTCGCTACGTGAACGTGCTCAGGAAACACCTGAGGTGGATTGTTTTGCTGACCGTGATCGGCGGAGGGGCGGCCTGCGGCTTCAGCCTGCGCCAGCACAAGGTCTATAAGGCGACGGCCACGCTGCTGGTCAATGTGGCGTCGCCAACCTCGCTCATCCCGTACCTGGCGACCTCGTTGAGCAACAACAACGGGACACCGCCGCTGGAGCAACTGGCCAACACCTACTCTGTCTTCTTGCAGTCGCGCTCTTTCGACGGTCAAATCGTTAAGGAGCTAGGGCTGAAGACGACGCCGGATGAGTTCGCCAAGCATGTGTCGAGCGCGCTCGTCCCCGACACCAACTATTTCACCCTCAGTGTGACCTGGGGCGACCCGCGGCAGGCGGCGGCCATCGCCAATAGCATCGCGCGGACCTTCGTGCAGGAGAACGCGACCGCGCAGACGGCGACGGAGGGGAACGACGCGGCCACGCAGATTAACCAATCGCTCGCCTACTTCCGTCACAAGATCCAGACGCTGCAGCGCAGCTACGACCGGCTGACATCCAACACACGCGCCAGCCAGGCGCAAGTCGACGCCGTCGCGAACGACCTCAATACGGCGCAGGATACCTACTACCGCCTGCTCGGCACGGCGGGGACGAACGCGTCCGGGGCGGCCACGAACGCGGCGACCTTGAGCGATCCGGCGACCGCGCCGACGATCCCCATCTCGCCGAAAGTCACGCTAAACACCGTCGCGGGCATCGTCGCCGGGTTGATCCTGGGCCTGCTGCTGGCCTTCGTGCTGGACTACCTGGATTATTCGCTGCGCACGCCCGAGGATATGGAGGCGCTGGTCGGGCAGACGCCGCTGGGCATCGTGGCCACATTCGGTCCCGCGCAGGGCGTGCGCCGGGGGTTGCCCTTCAGTCGGAAAGGCGGCCACACGGCGACGACTAAGAAGACGGGGCCGGCGCGGGCGGGGAACGGCGCGAGCAATGGCAATGGGCACGGCACGGCGACACACCCCTTCGACCCGGCGCTGGCCACGCTCAGTGTGGTGAACCCGAAGCTGATTACCATCGCGCAACCGCGCGCGTCGGTCAGCGAGGCGTTCCGCACGCTGCGCACAAGCCTGGAGTTCAGCAGCCTGGATAAGCCGCTCAAGAGTCTGGTCATCACAAGCTCATTGCCGTCGGAGGGCAAGAGCACGGTGTCGGCCAACTTGGCCGTCGCCATCGCGCAGACCGGCAAACGCGTTATCCTGGTCGACGCCGACCTGCGCCGGCCCACCGTCCACAAACTCTTCGACGTGAAGCCGGCGACGGGCCTGACCACGATCCTGCTCAATCGTGAGAACCGCGAGCGCGCGATCGCCGACGCGCTGCAGTCCACGATGGTCCCGACGCTGCAGGTCATCGCGAGCGGGCCACAGCCGCCCAACCCGGCGGAGTTACTCTCTTCGGAGAGCATGATCGCGCTGGTGCGTGACCTGGAGGGCAAGGCCGATCTGGTGATCTTCGATACGCCGCCGATGGGTCCGCTCACCGACGCGGTAGTGCTCTCGACGCGCGTCAGCGGCACGCTCTTGGTCGCGCGGGCTGGCTCGACGCGCCGTACGGTCATCAGCAACAGCGTGGCGATGCTGCAAAAAGTGGGCGGCAATGTGGTTGGCACGGTCCTCAATATGGTCGACCTCAAAGGGATCAGCAACTATTCCTACTATTCGTACTACAGCAACGGCTACTACGGGCGTGAGGAGGCGGTGGCCGGCACGGCCGCCGGCGCCAAAAACTGAGGCGTCCCCCTTCCCATCCCCTTTGTAAGCATGCTCGCCTCCTCCGTTCATGCGGCGGCAGGCTGCGCGGCCCCGCGACGGGCGGCGCCTTGCCGCAGGAGCAGGTTGTGTCGCGCGCCTATCGTGGGTCGACGATCCTGGGGATCGCGTGGCTCCTGGCGCACAACGTCCTCAAGATCATCACGTTTCATCTGGTGTCCATCGGGTGGCCGCTCGCGTTCGCCTGGGCCATCTCCTACGCGATCGCGCGGCGTGGCGAGCGCCTATGGGCCGCGGTCGCCGCGGCGCTCGGGATCGCCGCGTGCTACTGGGTGGCGGTCGTCCATGTGGGCGTCGAGATCCCGCGGGACATGCTCTTGTGGACGACGGCGCCGCTCACCGTTCAGACCACGCTGCGCGTGGCGTACGCGGCGCTGGCCTGCCTGGGTATCGCCATCGGCCTCGCCAACGTCTGGGCGGCGGCAGCGGTCCTACGCCGCGCGACGACACTCCCTACCGGATGGATCGCCCTCGCGACGGGCGGGGCGCTCCTTATCGTGGGCGCGGCGTCCAGCGCGCTCGACCCGAGCGTCATCCCCCATCGGGCGCCGGAAGTCGTCGCGTTCGCCATCGTTCCACCGCTCGTCATGATACTGGCGTCTCGCCGCCCGTCATGATGCTGGCGTCTCGCCGCATGGGCACGGCGTCGACGGCCTGGCGTCATAGCGGCAGGGATGCGCGCCACTTTGCCGCCCTCCTCTCCTCGCCCCCTCTGCGGGAGCCTGGGGGAGGCGCTACCATGTGCTGCTCCCCGTGCCCCGGAGCGCCGATCCGTTCATCGCCATCCGGCGCCGCATCGTCGGGGATGACGGGGTGTATCTCACGATTTCTTGCACGACGCGTCCCCCCGTCACTACCACCCGCGGCACGACCCCGACCCCGACGACCCGTCTGTGACTTGAAGCTAGAGATTGGACTGTTTTGCAATTAGGGACGCGGAAATATTTATGCATCCCAGGCGGGGACGTAGGGGATGTCAACGAACCATTTATCCAGGTGGGGTAACCGCGCAAGCTGCGCTTCCACGGCGGCCATGGCACCCTTGGCAAGTTTGACGCCGGTGGCGTACGTGGTGGTCACCAGCTCGACGACGGGATGGGCACCCTTCCACGTCATAGAGGTGGTGACGCCGCACACTGCGTCCAGCGAGTCGAGGAGTGCGCCGTTCCAATGGTTCTCCAAGATGCCCCAGCAGCGTTCGACCGGGTTGTATTTGCTGTGGTAGGGTGGGTAGTAGGCCAGGCGCACGCTGACCCGCTGGCGCTGGACGAAGGCGACCAGGCGGCCCATGAACGGGGTGCGATGGCTGTGGTTCTCGGGGCCGTTGTCCAGGTTGAGTCCCAGCGTGGCAACGTGGGTGAAGCGGTCCCGCGCCGTTTCCCACCACCGCTCCAGGCAATCGACGAGGCAGTCGCTGGTTACCTTGGAGGTGACGTGGTAGATGACCAACTCGTCGGTCTGGGGCAGGAAAAGGCCCACCGGCGTCACCGTCGCCTCCGGCCGAAAGTCGTGGTCTGCCGCCGTGACGGCCACACGCCCTTGCCGCCACGGGCGAAGGGGCCGATCTTAACCGTCGCTTTGGCATCCATCGACACCCGCAGCACGTCCGGCGCCGCATCGGCCTCCGCGTTCACCCGCGTCACCTGGTCGAAGATGGCATCGGTCTCAGGGACTTTTTTTTCTACGACGGCAAACTCTTGAGGAGGAGGTCTTCGAGGGCGGTGAGATAGGCGGCGGGATCGCGCTGGAAGCGGCGTTGGGCACGATGGATGGTGTGGCGATACTGCACCGACTGGCGGACCTCTTCCCAGGCGTGGAGATCGTAGGGGCGGAGATCGGCCGCGCTGAACGGGTGGAGTTGAGTGGCGACGGCCGCGACCACACGCACCTGTGCTGGCTACATGTCGCATCCGTACAAAGATAACTATATTTTTATGATGCGGATGCGACATGTAGCCAGTACAGCGGCCTGCGTGTGCTCATGGTGGCCGCGGGCGGCGCCCAGACGCCCGTCGATGATCCACGGGGGTTGGTGGCCCTGGGCTTCGTGGGCATCAGTGACCCGTTGCGGTCCGACGTGCCGGCGGCCGTGCGGCGCTGCCACGCGGCCGGCATCCGCGTGATCATGCTCACCGGCGACAGCCCGGCGACGGCCGGCGCCATCGCGCGCGCGGCCGGCCTGCTCGACGGTGGCGGCGCGGTGCTCACGGGCGCCGAGATCGCCGACCTGTACAATGGCGAGCTCGACGCGCGGCTGGAGGGCGCGGCGGTGCTCGCCCGCGTCACGCCGCTCGATAAGCTGCGCATCGTGGAGAGCCTGCAACGCCACGGCCACGTCGTGGCCATGACCGGCGACGGCGTCAACGACGCGCCGGCGCTGCGCCTGGCCGATGTGGGCGTGGCGATGGGGCGCGGCGGGACCGAGGTGGCCCGCCAGGCCGCCGACGTGGTACTCGCCGACGACGATTTCGCGACGTTGGTCGAGGCGCTCGTCGAGGGGCGCAGCTTCTGGCGCAATATCCGGCGCGCCCTGGGTCTCCTCTTGGGCGGCAACCTGGGTGAGCTGGGGCTGGTGGTTGGCGCGAGCGTGCTGGGGCTGGCCTCGCCGCTCGTCACGCGCCAGATCCTGGCGGTGAACCTGATCACGGACGCCCTGCCCGCCCTGGCCGTGGCCCTGCAGCGCCCGGCGGACCGCAACCTGGCGGGGCTGGCCCGCGAGGGTGAGGGCGCGCTCGACAAGCCGTTGCGCGACGATGTGCTGCGGCGCGCCGTATCCACGGCCGCGCCCGCCCTGGCCGCCTACCTCGTCGCGCTGGGGACGGGCGGTCTGCCGCAGGCGCGCGCGGTCGCCTTCGCCAGCATCGTGACGACGCAACTCGCGCAGACGCTCGACGCGGGGCGCACCGGCGACGGCCTGACCCGGCCCGTCGTGGCCGCCGTGGCCGCATCGGGCACCTTGCTCGTGGCGGCCCTGACCGTCCCGGCGCTGCGTGAGCTGCTCCTGCTAGCCGCGCCGACCCCGCCGGGCTGGGTGTTGATTGGCGCGGGGGCGCCGGTGGCCATCCTGCTCAACCGCGCGCTCAGCGCGCCGGACGCCAGCGTGCGCCGGCCAGCGTTAGCGGTCCCGGGGCTGCCCCGGCTACGGCCGGCGCCACGGCCGGCGTCATAGGGGCATGGTCGCATCCTCGTTCTACAGGACTGAGGATGCGGCCGCTAGCCGGACCTATCCCCCTATGAAGAGAGTGGATGCTGATGTCGATGCGGGACGCTCCGACGCCCAACGGTTGCGCCACGACCCGGCGCGACGAGCGAGCCTGGACGCGCGGGTGCACTGCTACCTGAGCGTGCCCGTGGCGCTGGCCGCGATCCTGTTCGTGCTGGTCGCCGTCATCCAGCTCAACAACGCGGGAGGCATCGCCGTGCCCTGGCATCGGCGGTTCTGGCGCCATGGGCCGCCGGGTATCCTCTTCTGGGGGATCTGGGCCTTCCTGGTGCTAGAGTACCTCGCCAAGCTGGCGCTGGCGCCGACAAGGGAACCTACCTCCGCCGCCATTGGCGGGGCGCCGTGGTCGCCGCGTTGCCCGTCTTCGGTGTGTTACGGCTCGCGGACGTCGCGATCGTGACGCCGCTCCTCGGCTTCCTGCGTGGGCACGGCGATCATCCACACCTGGCCATTCTGCGCAAGCGTAAGCTGGGCCGGCTCCTCCTGGTCACCGCCCTGGTGGTCTTGCTCGCGGCGGTCCTGGAGTACATCTGCGAGAACGGCGCGCGGGGAGGTACGATCACCACCTTCGGGCAGGCCCTGTGGTGGGCCGCCGCGACCGTGACGACAGTCGCCAACCAGCTTTACCCCGTGACGACGGGTGGGGAAATCGTGGCGTTCCTGCTCATGGTGTACGCCGTCGTCGTCTTCGCGTACCTGGCGTCCTCCATGGCGTCGGCGTTGATCAGCGGCGACGCCCAGCAGGCCGCGCAACAGCCGAATCAACCGAACCAACCGAACCAGGGG
>JAABUV010001210.1_pt1 | contig 37713 bp, 40 predicted proteins | sample 5559971 | NCBI WGS metagenome assembly JAABUV01 (sample SAMN10711881, study PRJNA513362) | rock metagenome | isolation source: Antarctica rocks | place: Antarctica: Victoria Land, Knobhead nord | collected 2015-12-19
ACTGAGCATCTACATGATGAGATGCTTATAGCTCAGATCATTTATGAATTCAATGTTAATCTCTTTCATCATTCTTGTTTTAAATACTTCGTCGAAGATGAAGTCTGACTGAATGCTTGCAATCTTAACATTGTTCATCTTGCTGTCAAGTTAAATGATCATAATGTTGATCTTTTCAAGATCAAGCATGTCTTCAAGAATAATTCTCTGATCATTGAGTTAAATCTTTCAACATTCATGAAGATTCATTTAATCTTTCATGTCATTCTTTTGAGTCATATCACAAGTGACTTTCTTTCGAGTCAACATCAGAAATCTCAAGAAATTATTATCATCAAAAATGATGAAAAATTCTGATATGTAAACAACATACTAAACTTCAAGTGTGATAAATGCTATAACTCATCTCTGCTCAAGTATTACATTGATTGAAAAGATTACTTTTCTACTTGAAAGTCTTTTCATCTTCTGAATAATTATGAGCAAGCACTTAATGAATATCATCTTGTCAATTCTGTCGTCGAAAAATCACATGTACTGTCATGTATGATGTTTCAATGTCAATGTCAAAAACTTTAAGTTTAATCTTCATTGTCTCAATTTCGCTCAGATTTGACTCAGATCTTGTCTAAATTTGTCTCAGATATTTTGTTTAAATCTGATTCAAATGTAACTCAAATGTATTTTAATTTCATTTGTGCATCATCATATTAAACTGCATTTCGTCTCTTTCTTGTTCAGATCTGACTCAGATCTGACTTAGATTTAACTCAGACATTTTGTCTAAATCTGACTCAGATGTGATTCAGATGTATTTCAATTTTGCTGTGCATCATCATATTAAAATGCGTCTCATCTTGTTTCATTCTTCAGACATCTTGCTCAAATCTAACTCAGATGTGACTCAAATTTATTCTAGTTTCATCTGTGCTTCATCACATTAAAATGCGTTCACATCAATTCTCATCTCATTTCAATCTTCATCTTCAATTCTTTCTCGTTTCATCTTGTTTCTTCTCATCATTTTGCAAAAGCTCAGTCTTGAAGAGAGAAGCTACTGTCATGATGTCAGATCATCAACTCAATTTAAAACATAAATCATCAATATCTTAAATAATCTCAATTTATTGAACTAGTTCAATGAATCAAATCATTAATCTAATCATTATCATCTTAATTTAGTCTCAACAATTTTGTTTCAATCATCTCAATCATATATATGAACTTTTGCAATTTTAAGTCAATAGAATTACTGTCTAGTCTTGATTCTACTCAACTCATGTATATAAAAGTTGAGTTTTCATTCTTTTCTTTCACTCTTTGTCTTTCATTTTATACATTATCTGATGTATTTATTATGAGTCTGCATAAAGCGAATCATATGAGTGTATTCTAACTAGAAGTTTAAAGCTAAAGAAGAAAAAAGATGTAATATGTTGAAGATTTTGTACTCATGAAGACACGCTAGATCACTAGCGTGTCAACATCAGCTCTGTACTAGTCTAAAATAGTCTGACACGATTTATGTTAGACTAACTCGAAGTGCATGTTCATAACATTATCTCTTCTCTTCATTTAGCAATGTTCTCATTGCTGCAGTTCAGTTGATCTTTCTTGAGTTGATTTCTATCTTGACTTGTTTGAATAATGTTCATGAAAGTCATTGATGACTTTTGAACAATCTTCGAATTTACTTTCATGAACGTTGTATCAATGTAAATCAACGTTGTATTCTTTTTAATTGACACAATATTGTAGTCATTTGTCTCGTTCGTAGTGTCTGAAGTTCAATATGTTCTTCACTTCTCATTCATTCTCATCTTCAATCACTATAGAATCAGACGACTCATTTCGTTGTTCTTCTAAAGCATCTTTTGAATTTAGTCGCAGCAGATTTGATGCAAACTTCGAATGAATCTTCATAGTCGACGACAGTTTCAGTTGATATGCATGTTCAATCTTGATCAGAATCTTGAAGAGTTCTAGCATCTTATCATCTAGTTTCTTTGATAATCTTGAGATCATGATGTTTCTTGAGTTCAGAAACATCATGTCATCTATCTTGTAAATCATTTTCTTTCAATGCTTGTCAATCTGTTTCTTCATTGTGACTCTGACTCTTGCTAATGTCTGCTTGATCAACGTTAATAATCATTTCATGTGTTCAAATATATTCTCTGCTTTGCTCGCTTGAATTCTAGCTTGAGTGATCTCATATTCAGTTGAATTTGAATCGAAGCTCATATGAGAATGAAAGCTCTTATTCAGAAAGAACGCTGATTGTTCAATTGATGATAAAATAGCATTGTTATCGACGAATTCAGTCATAAATAGTCAGATGAATCAGTCATCTTGCATGTACAAGCAATAACTTCGTAGATATCATTCTACATTCTGATTCACTCTTTTCATTTGATCATTGATCTGTAAATGATAGTCAATGAATAGTTTCACTTTAATGTTGAGTTTCAGACATAATGACTTTCAGACAATCGATATGAATTATGAACTTCTATTGAACACTATTGATCTTGATAGTTCATGAGTTTTGAAAACTCATATCAACAGTAGCTTGACTGTTTATTCTGCGAAGATTTCTTCGTCATCTGATCAACATGATATATAATGTCGTTTCTTAGACAATCAATCTATGACTGTCAGAATCACGTTGTTTTCATCACTTTCTGATAGATCAATAATGAAGTTTAATGATATGTTTTGTCATTGCTGCTCGAGTATGAGCAATGACTTCAGCAGTTCATTGATTTGATCTCTCGATGCTTTTGATCTACGACAAACGTAACAGTTTTGAATGTAGCGCTTGATCATCATTCTCATCTTCGATCAGCAATATGATCATCTCAGCAAGTTCAACGTTCAATTCATGTCAGAGTGTTCATTGATCAAAAGATCATATGCTTTTCTTATCAATTGAGTGATCATTGACTAAGAAATTCACAGTCTATCATTCTTTCAGAGTACTTCGTTCAGTACTCTGCAATTGTTTAGACTCATATCTTGACAAGTTCTTCTGTTCTGTTCTATGACTGTTCAAATATTAATACATTGTTGATTTGTTTGATTTTCTGCTATAATTTGATTCTGAATAGAAACTATCTCTTCGATTGAATTTTGATTAACTTTCAATTCAAGTTTCGAATCTGAGTCAGATTCTGAGTCAGATTTGAGCAAGATTTGAATCAGATCTTGATCAGCTTTTATTGACTGCAGTTTAAATTTGTCTTCTGACAATAGCATCTGATGCTGATATAGCTTTCAATCATCATTTGCTTCAATCGACTTGACGTCTGATATTCTGATCAGCACGTCAGCTTTCAGATTCTGTTTTTCTGACTGATATATGATCTTGAAGTTATATTCAAATAACTTCTCAGCTCATTTAGTCTATCGTCTGATCAGTTTCTTGATGATCATGAAGTACTTCAAATTCAGATGATCAATGAAGATCTTGATTGAAATATCAGTACATTTCAATTCAAGACGTCAGTGCTTCAAGCATCAAATAATAGTCAAAAGCTCTTTGTCGTAGATCTTGTAGTTGCATTCTGCAAAAATCATGTTCTTGTTATAGAAGATCATTGAGTGTAGAATGTCTTCATCGTTATACTGAGACAATACTTCGTCGTTGACATAGTTCAAGAAGTTCATTTTCAGAATAACTTTTCTGATTGAATCAAAATGCTTCAGAACGAGAGCTATCATTATCTGTTACTTCAGTTTCTCAAAGATCATCTGACAGATCTTTGTTCATTCAAATGAATGATCTTTTCAAATCAGCTTTATTATGAATCAAATGATCTTTGAGAAGTTCTTTATAAATTGTTGATAGAAATTGCAGAAGTCAATGAAGATCTGCACATGAGTCAATGATCGCGACACTTTTCAGCTTCGAATCACATCTACTTTTCAAGAGTTCATTCGTAAACCATTAACGAATATCAGTAATTCAAGAAACGAGATTTTCTGAATCTTGAATTCACACTTGTCTATGTCTATCTGTAAATTGACTTCACGAAGCTTGTCTAGCACTTCTTTTACGTGAGTTCTATGTTCTTTCAATATCTTACTGTAGATGAGAATATTATTCAAGTATATCTGACAGAATTTATGCAGACATTCGAACAACACATCATTGATATAATGCTGAAAAGACGCAGATTCATTAGTCAATTCAAAGAGCATTACTCTATACTTGTAAATATCAAAGAAAGTAACAAAAGTAGTTAAATTCTCGCTTTCTAAACTCATGCGCAGTTTATTGAACGCGACAATTATGTTAAGTCAAGTCAAATACTTACTGCCTTGAATTCAAGCTATTTGTGCCCCTCACTTTCGCTCAGTTCTTCACTTAGTGCTCATTAATCATACATCACTTTCAGTCATGCATCACTAAACTTCATATTTTTGATTCATCATCTTCAAAAATTCATCAAATTTCAATCACATAACTGCTACTTACGCTATCATCGAGAATTGCATTCAGAAGGCTATTGACGTCATAAACACGCGTGAAAATTCTAATCAAGCCGAAATTGCGCGCGAGTTTCGTGTTTTATATGATCGACTTCGATCTAAACTACGAGATTATCAGTTCAAAACAGCAGTACGAGAACTGCATAACAGAGTTTTAAAACCTGATCAGAAGTCAGCTTTATAACAATACTTAACTACAGTGAATCAGTTAGGTCTGTCAGCTAGACTACACATGATGCAATCAACGACAAACGCTCTTCGTGCTCAAGACTTTGCTCGTTGAAATTCTTCACCTCTACTAAACGCTCAATGAATCAAACGATGATTAAATCGTCAGTCAGATCTTTTCAAAGCTAAACGAAAGTCTTTAGCAGCTGAAAGAAAGAACGCGCATGATTCAAAAGTACTACAGACTCATTTTGATGAATTTAAAGAGATGATAATTCAATATGATATAACGAAGAATGATACATGAAATTTCAACGAAATCGACTATCGTATGAGCATTGCACGCTTCGATTGAGTTGTTACTGTAGATTCAAATAGAAGAATCTACTTCAAGAATTCGAATAATAGAGAGTCATTGACGAGCATCGAATGCATCAGCGAAGAAGGTAAGAATATATCGTCAATGCTAATTATGACTGAAGTTTAACTTTTAACGTCTCATTTTAACAACGATCTTGACGACGACGTGTTAATCACTATCTCTGATACAGACTATTCGATCGACTGAATTTCCCTTCAATGACTGAAGCACTTCGATCGCTTTAGTCAAAAGCATCAAAAGAAAGCTTGAAGAATGCTTGTGATGAATGACTATGAATCTCATCATACACGTGAATTTCTATTCTACTGTGAGAATCACAAGATCATATTTTTTGACTTATCTTCGCATACTACTCATTTGCTTCAATCGCTAGATGTGTGTGTATTTCAGTCATTAAAGCATTGACATTCGAAGACGATTAATTGAGCTATTCAAATGAGTGACGAGATCTTTTCAAAAGTCGAATTTTTGACTGTCTTCAACGAATTTCGAATCAAAGTCTTCAAAGAATCTATCATTTGATCTGCATGAAAGCATACTGACTTAATTTCTTTTGATTCGAAGATAGTATTGAATAAAGTTCAAATTATTGAAGAATCAATTAAGTCAAATAGAAGTCGCTGAAAATGCTCGCAAAGCACGCAAAAAGCAGTCTAATAAGATTCTCAAAATCGAAGACATCTTGTATGTCAAAGATGCTCGAAGTATGACTCAAGATAGACAGAAATTGAAGAACGAGAGACAGCAGCAGCGCGAAGAGATCTGGGAAAAGCGTTATTTAAATGCACTAAAGAAGTGCTACAGAGCTACTAAGTCTCATAGAACTGCTCGCATTAAGTTCGTTCAAACTTATCAGAAGAAATGACGGGTTATTTTGAAGCAATTGCTCAAAAATCGACGTGTATATAATGAGTAGTTGAATTTAGTGATGCATGACTGAAAGTGATGTATGATTGATGAGCACTAAGCGAAGAACTGAGCGAAAGTGAGAGACATGAATAGTACTTCGTCTATCAAGAGTATTGAATAACGATCTCTTTTGATCAGAGCATTCAGTTTTCAATAGTTCATGTAAAAGTGAAGACTATCATCTTTCTTTTCAACAAATAGTATTGATGAAGCAAAAGAAGCTTTGCTGAGTGTGATGAAATTCTTCTTCAAATTCTCTTCTAAATACTCTTTGATCTTCTGTAGCTTGTGACTCGACATAGAATACAATCAACTTCTAGAAAGTTGATTCTCTTCTTCTAATTCAATCTTATGATCGTATGATCAATGCAAAGACAACTGCGTTGTCTTTTCTCTATCAAAAACGTTCAGAAAGTTGTGATAAACTATTGAAAGCTTCTTTTTCAGTTCATTTAATGACATGACAGAGATCATTTCATTCAGTTTCGCGAAATCTTCAATTGAGCTAAGCGCTTTGTTGATTTCACTAATGATCAAGAAGAAGATCTTGATCTTTTTATTCTTGACTAAAGTTCAATACACAGCGACTTCAATCATGATAATATTGACGAGTCTCTTTTTCTCAATTGACTGAAAGAGATGAAGTTGATCAAAGTCAACTTAAGTGCTTTGCTTTTGTATGAGTACAGATTCAATGAATCGAACAGATTCAATGAACTGATTCACTAGTTTCAAGTTCGTGAGTCGCTTCAAGATGATTGTTAACATAATCATTGAATTCAAGTTCTTTTGTTTCATTTTGCAGATTTCGCTTGATTCAAATCTGTGAAATGCTGATTGACTGCTTGCTTTTGAAACAATAGATTTTGATGTTCGAATCTTCAATGATGATATTAATCGATCGTTTGCAAAATCTATCAAAATTTGATTTCTTTTCAATCAAAGATTTTCAATGATTATCTTGTGCTGATCTAGACAAGTTATTAATAAAGACATCATTTCATTCTTGTGTTCTTGTATCATGATTGATGTATACAAAGCATGTGTAATCGACTTTCGATCAGAGATTTCATCATATGATTGAATTGACTTTGATTTTGACAGCGATATTGACTGAATATCAAAGCGTTCACATAGCTCTGACATCAAAGATTCATCAATGAAAGTCATGTCAATGACTTCAGTATTTATCAGAGCGAAAGATCTGAATATCTTTTCTAGACTACTCAAGATGATGTCAACAGTGAACGACTTGAAATCAAATGAATCATCAGACATATTGATGAAACAAAATATGAGTATATCGCTCTCAGTCACTACTTTAACGAAGACAGATCATTTTTCAAATTCGCTGCAATTTCGTGCATCTGAGCTGATTTAAGACAGTCACATGCTCTATGTTTTGACTTCTTGCATTTGAAGCAGAGTTCTTTTTTAAACAACTTCTTTCTAACAGAGTCAACGTTTGATATTCTGAGTTTCTTTCATGCAGAGATTGAAGCTGAGATCGCAGTAGTGATCATCATCAAGATGTCAGCGATAAAACGAGTGACTTGAGTCGTTGATGTCTTGAGAGTTGATCGAGCATTCAATTTCGTCAATCGAACGTTGACTTGCATGCAGATGTCGACGAACTCGTTCAAATTTATAGTTCATTCATTGATCATGACTCGCTGAAGATCTGAGCTAATCTTATGCTGAAGATCATCTAGTAAAGTTTCGTTATTGTACTCTAGTTTCACACTAAGTCTCTGAAATTTCATTCAAAATTCATGAAAGAAGATCTTGTTTTAATACAGCTTCAAGAACTGTCGTTGAGTCGTGTAATGTTGATTGAAATCGTCGTACATCTTATTTATGATCGACAGTATCTCTTTTGCTTCAAGAAATGAGTTCGTGATCATGTTTCTCATTCTGAGTACTATGTGTTTGATCGTCGTTTCACTGACTCGACTTTTCACATATGCAATCTTCATTTCTTCAATAGAAAAATGATTCTTGTTTATCTTCAGCTTGTTTCGCATTCAAAACAATCAATTATTCACATTCTGTCTTGAATCTTCAAACAGAAGTGAGTCAAATAGCTTGATCAATCTCAAGAATCAATCTTTTGAATCTGAAGTGCTTAGTCGACTTAATGTTGCTTCTAGATGACATATAATCATGTTCTTTTTCTTCATCTCTTTCTGTGAGTGTGTTTCAACAGCATTCAACGTTGTCTGCGTAGCTTTCAACTTGATGTTGATCTTATTAACATTATTCAACATCTGAATCATGTCATTGTGAGTCTCGATTTCGATGTCATGCTGTTGACATATGTACTTGATAAAGACAACGAGATCGTCTGCTTCATGAGTGCTTATTCAAGCATTCAGTTTAGTGCTGATGCTGATCTTGATCATTTCATGATCAAAAAGCAACGCGTTCATGTTCTCTTCTTCTGTATTCAACGATGCATTCGTGTCTTCTTCTTCTGATGCTGTTCAATTCTGTGATAGAAGTGATTCTTTTCTAGCATTTCAAAGTTCATAATGAGTAATGCTTACTGATTCTGATTCTGTGCTTCTAGTCATTGTGTGAGTAGAAAATTGCTGGTTGAAATTCAACTGAAATTTTCGATTTCAGTTCTAGAACAACGCGTTCATGTTCTTCTGTTCTTTTGTTCTGACGATGAGTTCAGTAAAGAGTTAGTCTAGAGCAATGCATTTATGTTCTTCTGTTCTATTCTAGAAATTTCTTGATTTTTAATGAGTTTTCTGAGCTCGATTTTCGAATTTCAATTCTAATTTAAGTTTGAGTGATGTAGCTTGTTTTTATATCATCTACACGTCGATAACAAGATTAATGAGCTTTGAACTAATGTTATGAATCTGCATAAAGCGAATCATATGAGTGTATTCTAACTAGAAGTTCAAAGCTAAAGAAGAAAGAAGATGTAATACATTGAAGATCTTGTACTCATGAAAACACGCTAGATCACTAGCGTGTCAACATCAGCTCTGTACTAGTCTAAGATAGTCTGACATGATTTATGTTAAACTAACTTGAAGTGCATGTTCGCAACAGTATTGTCTTGTATCTAGATTCTATCAAAGTAATAATAATAATATCAGTCTTCTATATTGATAGTATCTCTAGTCTAGCTCAGTTTTTGACAGATGTGTTAATTTCTTCAATAATGAGCATGTCAAATGACTTTTTTGCTTCTGAATCTTTGATTATTGAATGTGTACTTTCTAGCAATGAAATTAGTTACTCATTGAAGTCATTGATGAACATCGAAGCTGCTGACTATTCATTCATTAATGAAGTGATTACGCAGATTGTTTATGATCAGTTGCAAATCGAGTCTTTGACTTTGATCAAAGCGAAGTCAATTCGAGAATTCAATGATCATTATGCTAAGAAACTCATTACTCATGTCATTTATTTGAATCTGACTGTTCAAGATCATACGATTGACACAGCTTCTATGTTGATCACTTGATTAAATCAGCATCAAATGATTCTTGAAAAAACATGAATGAACAAAATTGATCTAGTAATTGATATGCAAATCGATTCTCTTCGATTTTCAAATTTCAACTCTACTAGTCAGAAATTGATTACTTTACTCTTAAGCAATAAATCAATCACGAAACAAAAGAGCTTGACTTCTACTCATATACTGAAAAGATCTTTCACTTTCGTTACATCTCAATTCAGTCTGAAATCATTCTCTTTCAGTTCAATGAACATAGTAATGATAGAAGCAGCAACATATAGAATGTTAAGCAAATGATCAAATATCAAGATCTTTGCTGTTATTATCTTGAAAATCAATCAACTCATAACTACAGTTGAAAACAAGTCTGAAGAAGTAAATCTGCATGAGCTTTCTTATGCTGAAGCTCTCAAGCAAGTCAAGATCAAGCTCTTCTCTGAATATCACGACTATCTGTTGAGATCATGTCTAGAAAATAATCAGAGTGCGTGCGTGACTAGAATGTTTGATCTATAAAGATAGCTATAACTAAGACTTTAAGAATACAGAAGAAAGAAGGTACAAAAGACAAGAAGAACACACTCTATATAGTAGTTACTCAGGTTCAACGCTAGTTTCAAAGATGTTATGAGTCTGCATAGAGTGAATCATATGAGTGTATTCTAACTAGAAGTTCAAAGCTAAAGAAGAAAGAAGATGAAACACGTCAAGAGTCTTATACTCACGAAGGCGCGCTAGGTCACTAGCGTGTCAACATCAGCTTTATACTAGTCTATGATAGTTTAACACGATTTATGTTAGACTAATTCAGAGTAACGAGACACGCTTGCAACATTACTTTCCCTCTTTATTTAACAATGTTCTCATTGCTGCAGTTCAATTGATCTTTCTTTCGATTTCTATCTTGACTTATTCAAATATTGTTCATGAAAGTCATTTACAATCTTCTGACATCTCTTGAACTCATTTTCATCGACGTTGTATCAATGTAGATTGACGTCGTATTCTTTTCAATTGACACGATATTGTAGTCATCATCTGTAGTGTCTGAAGTTCAAAATGTTCTTCACTTTTCATTCATCTTCGTCATTCATCACTATAAAATCAGACAACTCATTTCATTGTTCTTTCAGAGAGTTCTTTGAATTCAGTTGCAGCAAATTCAAGATGAACTTTGAATGAATCTTCATTGTTGATGACAATTTCAGTCAATATGCATGTTCGATCTTAATCAGAATCTTGAAAGATTCTAGCATCTTATAATCTAGTTTCTTTGATGATCTTACGATCATAATGTTTCTAGAATCTAGAAACATCATGTCATCTATCTTGTAAATCATTTTCTTTCGATGCTTGTTAATCTGTTTCTTCATTGTGATTCTGACTCTTGCTAATGCTTGCTTGATCAATGCTAGTGATCATTTCATGTGTTCAAATATATTCTTCGCTTTGCTCGCTTCAATTCTAGCTTGAATGATCTCATATTCAGTTGAATTCAAATCGAAGCTCATACGAGAGTGAAAGCTCTTATTCAGAAAGAACGCTGACTGTTCAATTGACAACGACATAGCATTGTTATCAACGAATTTAGTCATAGATAATCAGGCGAATCAATCATCTTGCATATATGAGCAATAGCTTCGTAGATATCGTTTCACATTCTGATTCACTCTTTCTGTTTGATCATTGATTTGCAAATGATAGTTTGTGAATAGTTTCATCTTGATGTTGAGTCTCAGACATAAAGACTTTCAGACAATCGATATGAATTGTGAATCATGATCGAACACTATTGATCTTGATAGTTCATGAGTTCTGAAGATTCATATCAACAGTAACTTGACTGTTTGTTCTGCGAAGGTTTCTTCGTCATTTAATCAACATGATATATAATGTCGTTTCTTAAACAATTGATCTATGACTGTCAGAATGGCGTTGTTTTCATCACTTTCTGATAGATTGATAATGAAGTTTAATGATATGTTCTGTCATCGCTGCTTGAGTATGAGCAATGACTTAAGCAGTTCATTGATTTGATCTCTCGATGTTTTTGATCTACGACAAACGTAACAGTTTCAAATGTAGCGTTTGATCATCATTCTCATCTTTGATCAGCAATATGATCATCTCAACAAGTCTAATGTTCAATTCATGTCAGAATGATCACTGATCGAAAGATTATGTGCTTCTTTTATTAATTAAGTGATTATTGACTGAAGAACTCATAGTCTATCATCTTTTCAGAGTACTTCATCAAGTACTCTGCAGTTGTTCAGATCAATATCTTGACAGATTCTTCTGTTCTGTTTCAGAGCTGCTCGAATATTGATACATAGTTGATTCATTCAATTTTCGACTATAATTCGATTCTGAATAGAAATCATCTCTTCGATCGAATTTTGATTAGCTTTTGATTCAAGTTTCGAATCTGAGTCAGATTCTGAGTCAGATTTGAGCAAGATTTGAGTCAGATCTTGATCAGCTTTCTGATCATCTTCTTGATCAACTTTTATTGACTGCAGTTCAAATTTGCCTTCTGACAATATCATCTGATGCTGATATAGCTTTCGATCATCGTTTGCTTCAACTGACTTGACGTCTGACCTTCTGATCAGCACGTCAGCTTTCAGATTCTGTTTTTCTGACTGATATATGATCTTGAAGTTATATTTGAATAACTTCTCAGCTCATTTAGTCTGTCGTCTGATCAGTTTCTTGATGATCATGAAGTACTTCAAATTCAGATGATCAATGAAGATCTTGATCAAAATATCAGTACATTTCAATTTGAAGCATCAATGCTTCAAGCATTGAATAATAGTCAAAAGCTTTTTGTCGTAGATCTCGTAGTTGCATTCTGCAGAAATCATGTTCTTACTATAAAAGATCACTGAATGTAGAATGTCTTCATCGTCATACTGAGATAATACTTCGTCGTTAACATAGTTCAAGAAGTTCATTTTCAGAATAACTTTTCTGATTGAATCAAAATGCTTCAGAACGAGAGCTGTCATCATTTGTTGCTTTAGTTCTTTAAAGATCATCTGACAGATCTCTGTTCATTCAAAGAAATGATCTTTTCAAGTCAGCTTTATCATGATTTAAACAATCTTTGAAAAGTTCTTTATGAATCATCGATAGAAATTGCAGAAGTCAATAAAGATCTGCACATGAGTCAATGATCGCGACACTTTTCAGCTTTGAATCACATCTACTTTTCGAGAGTTCATTCGTAGATCATTGATGAATATCAGTAGTTTAAGAAACGAGATTTTCTAAATCTTGAATTCACACTTGTTTATGTCTATCTGTAAATCGACTTCACGAAGCTTGTCTAGCACTTCTTTCACGTGAGTTCTATGTTCTTTCAATGTCTTACTGTAGATGAGAATATCATTCAAGTATGTCTGACAGAATTTATGCAGACATTCAAACAATACATCGTTGATATAATGCTGAAAAGATGCAGATTCATTAGTCAATTCAAAGAGCATTATTCTATACTTGTAGACATTGAAGAAAGTAACAAAAGTAGTTAAATTCTCGCTTTCTGAACTCATGTGCAGTTTATTGAACGTGATGATTATGTTAAGTTGAGTCAGATACTTACTGTCTTGAATTCGAGCTAGTACTTCGTTTATCAAAAGTATTGAATAACGATTTCTTTTGATCAGAGCATTCAGTTTTCAATAGTTCACGCAAAAGCGAAAACTATCATCTTTCTTTTCGACAAATAGTATTGACGAAGCAAAAGAAGCTTTGCTGAGTGTGATGAACTTCTTCTTCAAATTCTCTTCTAGATACTCTTTGATCTTCTGCAGCTTGTGACTTGACATGAGATACAATCAACTTTTAAAAGACTGACTTTCATCTTTTAATTCAATCTTATGATCATATGATCGATGCAAGAGCAACTGCGTTGTCTTCTCTCTGTCAAACACATTCAGAAAGTCATGATAGATGATTGAAAGCTTCTTCTTCAGTTCATTCAATGACATGACTGATGTCATTTCATTCAGTTTTGCGAAATCTTTGACTGAGCTAAGCGCTTTGTTGATTTCGCTAATAATCAATGAGAAGATCTTAATCTTTTTATTCTTGACTAGAGTTTGATACACAGCGATTTCAATCATGACAATATTAACAATCTTCTTTACTTCAGTTGACTGAAAGAATCAAAGTTGATTGAGATCAACTTGAGTGCTTTGCTTTGCTATGAGAGCAGATTCAATGAATCTATTCACTAATTTCTGATTCATGAGTCTCTTCAAGATGATCGTTGATGTAACAATCAAGTTCAAGTTCTTTCGTTTCATTTTGCAGATCTCGCTTGACTCAGATCTGTGAAATGCTGATTGACTGCATGCTTTCAAAACAACAGATTTCAATGTTCAAATCTTCAATGATGATATTAATCAATCATTTGCAGAATTTACCAAAATTTGATTTCTTTTTAATCAGAGATTTTCAATGATTATCTTGTGCTGATCTAAACAAGTTATTAATAGAAACATCATTTCATTCTTGTGTTCTTGTATCATGATTAATGTATACAGAGCGTGTGTAATCGACTTTTGATCAGAGATTTTATCATACAATTGAATCAACTTTGATTTTGACAGTAATATTGATTGAATATTAAAGCGTTCACATAGCTTTGATATCAAAGATTCATCAATGAAAGTTATGTCAGTAACTTTAATATCTATCAGAGCGAAAGATCTGAATATCTTTTTTAGACTACTTAAGATGACGTCAACAGTGAACGACTTGAAATCAAATGAATCATCAGGCATGCTGATGAAGCAAAATATGAGTATATTGCTCTCAGTCACTACTTTGACGAGAGTAGATCGTTTTTCAAATTCGTAGCGATCTCATGCACTTGAGTCATCTCAAAGCAATCATATGCTCTATGTTTTGACTTCTTGCATTTGAAGCAAAGTTCTTTCTTAAACAACTCTTTCTGAATAGAATCGAACTTCGATCTTCTGAATTTCTTTCACGAAGAAACTGATAACGTAAGTCGAGTAGTCAATGTGCTGATGACAGAGCGAGCAGCTTGAGTAGCTGATGCTTTGATGATTGATTGAGCATTCAATTCAGTCAATCTAACATCGACTTGTATGCAGATGTTGATAAACTCGCTCAAGTTCGTGATTCATTCATTGAGCATTGCTCGCTGAAGATCTGAGCTGATTTTATGCTGAAGATCATCTAGTAAAGTCTCATTATTGTATTCTAGTTCTGCATTAAATCTCTGAAATTTCATTCAAAATTCATGAAAGAAGATTTTGTTCTGATACAACTTTAGATACTGACGTTGAGTTGTGTGATGATGATTGAGATCGTCGTACATCTTATTAATCATCGATAGTATTTCTTCGACTTCTAGAAACGAGTTCAAGAAGATATTTCGCATGCGAGATGCAATATGTTTGATCGCAGCTTCACTGACTCAACTTTCGATGTATGCAATCTTCAACTCTTCGATAGAAAAATGATTCTTGTTTATCTTCAGCTTATTTCACATTCAAGACAGTCAATTGTCTACATTCTGCAACGAATCTTCAAACAGTAAAGAATTCAATAACTTGATTGACTTTGAGAATCAATCTTCAGAGATCAAAGTGCTTTATCGACTTGATGCAGCTTCTAGATGATGTATAATCACGTTTTTGTCTCTATTTTCTTTCTGCAAACGTGTCTGTGTAATCTTCAATGTGATGTTTATCTCGTTGACATCTTCTAACATCTGAATCATGTCATTGTAAGTCTTGATTTTGATATCATGCTGTTAATACATGTACTTGATAAAGACAACGAGATCATCTGCTTCATGAGTGCTTATTCAAGCATTCAGTTCAGTACTGATGCTGATCTTGATCATTTCATGATCGAAAAGCAACGCGTTCATGTTCTCTTCTTCTGTATTTAACGACGCATTCGTGCTTTCTTCTTCTGATGCTGTTTGATTCTGTGATAAAAGTGATTCTCTTCTAGCATTTCGAAGTTTGTAACAAGCAATGCTCGCTGATTCTGAGCTTCTAATCATGATATGAGTAGAAAATTGCTGATCGAGATTCTGATGTTACTCTATTGAACTTTCTGAGTTCAAGCAACGACTAGTACTCTATCAAACTTTCTGAATTTAAGTACTGCTGAAATTTCTGATTTCTGATGACAAGCTCAATAAAGAGTTAGTCAAGAACAACGCGTTCATGTTCTTTAATTCTGATTCTATCGAAATTTCTGATTTTGAATCAAGATTCTTCTTTAGAAATTTCTGATTTCTATTAAACTTTCTGAACTTGAGTTCTGATTTTGCTGTCGAAATTTCTGAGTTCAACTTCTGATTGAGTTGATTATGTAGCTTGTTTTTGTATCGTTTACACATCGATAGCAAGATTAATGAGCTTTGAACTAATGTTATGAGTCTGCATAAAGCGAATCATATGAGTGTATTCTAACTAGAAGTTCAAAGCTAAAGAAGAAAGAAGATGAAACACGTCAAGAGTTTTATACTCACGAAGACGCGCTAGATCACTAGCGTGTCAACATCAGTTCTATACTAGTCTATGATAGTCTAACACGATTTATGTTAAACTAACTCAGAGTAATGAGACATGCTTGCAACAAAAGAGAACGTGTTGAAACACAAGAAAAATGTTTATTTGAAAGATGTTTGCAACACAAAGAAATGTGTTTGTCATAGACATCTGTTAACTACTCGTAACACAAAGAAGTGTGTTTGTCTAGAAGACAATAGAAGTTGATTAGAAGATGCTAGAAAAGAAAAAAGATGCTGAGTCATATTTGAGTCAAATCTGAGTCAGATCTAGATCAGCTTTCGACTAGATTATTGACTAGTTCTAATTAATACGCAGTGAACTCGCTAGCGTTCACTGTGAATTGATTAGAATTTGATCTTTGACACATTCGTAACATTACTCTCTTCTTCGAAAATTCATATTCGCATGAATAGAACAAATGAAACGCAAAAATTTTCACTGTTTTTCAATTTAGTGTGACTTGTCTGAATAAAGCTTATGAAATTCAACTAGAACTTCTTTCAAGCTCTCAAATTCTTCTTTATTGACACAGTATCATTCATCATCTCGATCTAGTCTCGTTCATTTGACCTTGTATTGTATTCAATCTCGATAGCATTTAGAGTTCAAAATGTCATCTATCTCTCAATAATCATCATTCTTGATTATCAATGATTTAGAAGATTTCAAATGCTGTTTTGACAACGAATCTTCGAGATAAGATTATAATAGCTTCGAGCTGAACATTGAATGCAGCTGCTTCATGCTTATCAATAGACGAAAATGATAGAAGATCTCAACTTTGACAGTGATTTGATAAAATTCTAGCTGTTTGTCTTTCAAATTCTTACATAGTTTAGTTGTCTTTATGTTTCTAGAGAATAATCAAATTCAGTCGTCTACTTCATAAATGACGTCTCGTTTATATTTATTGACTCAAGCTTTAATGATTTGCTTCGTCTTTTTCAATTGCTGATGATCGAAGATAAGAAGCTCTTTCATTCAAATGACAATATCGTCTGCTTTTCTAGCTTCAAGACGTTTATGAGTTGTTTCATAGTCAGTTGTATCTGAATCAAAACTCATTCATGAGTGAAAATTCTTATTGAAGTAGAACGAAGTCATTGAGATGATCAAGAAGATATTGAAATTCTCGCTGAATTTCATCATGAAGAGTCATTTCACTCAGTCGTTTTGCATGTAATTACAGTAGATTCTAAGTTCGCATTCAACGTCTTGATTGACTCACTCTGATTAATCATCGATCTCAGAATGATAAATTGTTGATAGATTAGTCGTGATTCTTAGTCACTTGCAAAGACTTTGTCACATTGTTGATATGAACTGAGAATCTCTGTTTGAAATAATGAAACTGAGTAGATCATGAAGTCGATAGACGTTTCATAGCATGATTCAAACCGTTTCTTCAACTGAGATGCTCTTGTCTTTTCAATGACAGAAAACATAGTGACGTTTCTTGATGAGATGACATATGATTGTGCAAATGATGTTATAATCTTTTGATAGAGATAGCTCAGTGATGAAGTTCATAACTATATCTTTTCAGCGTTTCTGTGAAATTGATAAAGAATGAAGAAGTTCATTGATGCTATCTTTAGATATCTTGCTTCGTTGACAAACATGACAGTTTCAAATGTAATGTTTAATCGTTGCTTGATGATCTGATCAATAGTAGAAACGTTGAACTAGATCAGTAGTTATTTGATTGTCAGAGTGAGAGATGAAAGACTGATCATGAATTTTCTTTAGCAATTTCGTATGCATATTCTCAGAAACTCACAGTAGGTCTTTTCTGAACAGAACGTCGTCAACGATCTCGCAGTGCTTCAGTTCAGTGCTATGTAGCTTGAGCTTGTTTTCGCTTATAGCTTGTTTATACTCATTGCAAAGCTCATTCATTCTGTTGACATCTTTTACTCACTGATAGAGATCAATCTCAGATTCAATAGCTAGAATATTTATTCTATTGAATGTCAGAATGATCTGATAGCAATCTTCAGTACGCTGAGTTAATTCAAAGACGTTGATCAGAGACATTCTGATTAAAGCATTGACTTTAGTGTTCATTTTGTCTGATTGAAAAATGATCTGAAAGTTAAACTTGAATAGAATGTCTAGATAATTGACTTGACGTCAAGTTAACTGTTTGTTTTTCATGAAAGTCTTCAAAGTCTGATGATTGATGAACATCTGAATGAGTAATTTGATGCATTCAAGCTTGAATCTTCAGTGTTTGAAACATCAAATAATGATCAGCAGTTTCTTGTCATAGATGTGATAATTGCATTCAGCGAGAATCATGCTCTTGCTGTAGAAAGCTATCGAGTGAAGAACTCTCTCATTATCGTACTGTGATAGAATTTCATCTTTGACGTAGTCAGATGCATTGATTTCTAGAATAGTCTGTCATTTTGAATTGAAGTGTCGTAGAACTAAGATCAAGCTGATCTGTTTCTTTAGATCATTAAAAGCTTGAACACAGACTTTGTTTCAAACAAAAGACGTGTTCTTTCTAGTCAGCTGAGTGAACAATATGACTAGCTTCGAGAAGTTCTTAATGAAACAACGGTAGAAGTTAACAAATCTCACGAAGTTCTGAACTTCTTTTAGATTGATTGACGTAGTTCAGTTGACTATGACTTTCACTTTGATAAAATTCATACGAAGATCTTGTTCTAAAACTATGACTTTTAAGAAGACAGTTTCTTCTACGTTGAATTCGCACTTTTGAATATCTACTTGTAGATCAGCTTCTCGTAGACGATTTAATATCATCTTGACATGTTGTCAATGTTCTCATTGAGTTTTGCTGTAGATTAGAATGTCGTCTAGATAGACTTGACAAAAGTCATTTAGAAAGTTTCAAAAAACGTCATTCATATACTGCTGAAACGAGACAGAATCATTGATAAGTTCAAAAGATAACATCTTTGATTTGTATGCTTCTAAAGCGATGATAAAGATAGTGTAGTTCTCACTATCAAAATGCATTCGCAGTTTGTTGAAAGTTGAAATGATATCTAATTGAGTCAGATGCTTGCAATCAACTATTTTGTTGATCATCTCATTTATCAAAGATAAAGAATAGCGATTTCTTTTAATAATAGCATTGAGCTTTCAATAGTCAACGCAGAATCGTAGATCTTCATTTGCTTTTAGAGCGAACAGAACAGGTGAGAAATACGAAGCTTTGCTAGAAGTTATAAATTCTTTGAAAAGATTCTCGTTCAGATATTTCTTTACTTTCTGAAGCTTATAGAAAGACATTCAATATGCTTGACAGCGAGATGACGTTACGTCACTAGTAAGCTTTATCTTATGATCATATGAACGATGAGATAATAGCTTGTCTGCTTGAGCTTGATCAAAGATGTCTAGAAAATTCTGATATTTCAATGATAGCTTGACTTTAATATTCTCTAGATTCTGAATCGTTTCATCGACTGAGAAAACGTTTATGACATCTAGTTCGCATTGAGTATTGTAGACGATTTTTCTATCGATGTCTTCGATGAACATAGCAAAAATCTCGATTTGATTCTTCTTTTTTCGTTTTACTAGTGCTTGAAAAGAGATGACATCTATGTTTTGAATCGAAAATAACTCTTTCTGAATGGTCGAAACTGAGCACTTGAGAATCTTTGAAGCATTGCTATGAGTCGCTGAAGAGATGAGAGTTAATCATGATCAACTTGAGTGCTTCGTATTTGATAAGATCGAAAAAACCGAAATAGAAATATTTAATTGATCAGAGAATACGATAGTATCATGCCTCATGTTCAATAATATTTCATTTTTGTTCATTCAGAGTTTGCTCAATATAGCTTCATGATGCTCAATATTAGCTATCAGCATTGACACAGTCAATTTCTTATGACTTTCGATCGTGAGATTGAGTAAAATCTTATGAGTAATAGTCTTTCTAACTAACTTCTCGTCATATTCTCGTATTAGCTTCTCTTTTGCTAGCAATATAAATTGTATTTCAAGTTTCTGATATACTTTATCGACTAGCTTGTCATGTATCAGCGTGTAGATAACGAAATTACTGTTTATCAAAGAGCAAAGACTGAAAGAATTGCTCTGAGAGATAAGAGAAGCATTGATCAGAATTCAGAAATGACTTTTCAAAATAGTTTTCTTTCAATAGAACTTTGATTTGACTGCACAAAGATATGATCTCAATCTTTTTAATGATTCTGAAAGAAATAACTAGTTTTTTGAATCAGAATCTGACTCAGAGTTCGATGTAAATCGATCAAACTCGTCATCTTCTAATGCATTGACTCTTGAAGTTTGATTAGAGCACTCTTTAAAAGAATGATCTGACTTATGACAAATGAAACAGCTTTCAGTTTGTATATCTGTCTCTTTGACGTTAGTTAAAGTCGCGTCGCGCGATTTTGACGAGTCAACTGATATGATAACTTCAATCTTTTTATAAAGATTCAATGAATCTCGTTTCTCAGCAAAGATGACTTGCTTTCTGATCTTGATCATGAATTTCTTTTCTTTGATGTCATTTATGACTTGATGCTCATTGTTCAAATGAATCAGATAACTACGAATTTTATTCAGAGATTCTGACTGAATCAATTGACTACTTCAAGCTGCATGAAGACAATAAACTATCTTGTCTCGTAAATTTATGATCAATTGCTTTTCATGATACTTTAGATAAAAGAACAGACGTTGAAACATTGAATAGAAATCGCTGAATTTGCTCTTTTCTTGAGAGAGATTAGCATACTTTCTTCAAAAGTTTGTCTCTTTGTCAGAATCATCATATAGCTGAGCAAGTTCATCTAGTAGATCATTGATCATTGAATAAAAGTTCAATGAATCTTGCTGATGTCTGACTAGAGTGACTTTGACTGCGTCTTCGCTGATTCAAGAATGAATGTAGACTAGTATAGCTCTGTCATTGTCAAAATGATCGACGTTGATTTCTAGCTTGTCGCGAATCTTTTCTTGTCAGTCATTTCAGATAGATTCTTTTTCATCAGTAAACAGAGATGAATTTGAAAGCTTCTGAGATTGCTTGAAGAAATTGAACAGAATAGAAAAGAAAGAAGTGACTTCTTTAGATGATCACAGTTGATGTTGCAATTCAGTCACTTGATTTCGAAACGTCTGATTTAATTGATTTGAGCGTTTTTTGACTCTATTCATTTTCTTGAAACGAGTTTTTCATATTTGTTCGCTTGATATCTTGTCAAATAGCTCACAAGCTTTCACGTCTAGATCTCGTTGAGTTCAAAGACTGTTCAAATCTTCTAGAAAAATCTCTGAGTCTTGTTCGATTCAGTGTTGTAGCTGCTTTACATTTTTTATATTTCATGAAGTAAAAGCTTCATGAGATTCATTGAAAGTTTGAGAGTGAGACAAAGAGTATTGATGTTTTCGTACGACATCGATTCTAAGATATTTCAATATGCAAGATGATAGCTCAGAATAAATGACTGAATCTGTAGTGTCAGAAGAATAAGAGCTTTGATTACTCTTGAAGAGATTGTTCACAGATGATCAAATCATAGCAAAGAATTGACGATCGAGCGAAAAACGATGCTCAATAGTATGTAATGAGATCATTTGTTAAAGTGTTTAGTCTTCAAAGAAGAATGTTGCTGATTTGAGAGATTTTTTGATGATTCTTAAGCAATTAAGATCTTAATTTCTTGATTCTATCAATCGATTTGAACTGATGCTACTGACTGAGCGATAGATTCTCTAGCAATCACATGATCATATGTTCTTGTTGATTTTATTGATTTCTTGATGTTGTTCTGTCTTTCGATGTCATTGATCATCAGATACACAAATTTCTTTATACTTGTTTCGTTGTCAATGACTAGACTGATCATCAAGTCGAGTTTCAAGTTGACATTTTGAATTCGAATCAAGATTGAGTCGAATTGCTCACATTTTCAACTCGACTCAAGTCAAGTTGCTCATATTTTCAACTTGATGCAACTTGACTCGACTGAGAATTGAATCAACTCGACTTGACTCGTCAAGAACTCAAGCTTGACGTCAAGAGAGTTAAATATAGAAATTTTTCCGGTTTTTGACTTTTGCATTATCTTTTTGCATTATCTTTTAATAGAGAGTCATGAAGAGAAACATGAAGATCATTTGGTAGAAAATCATGAAGAAGAACATGAAGAAAGTCATGACAAAGAACATGAAGAGAAACATGAAGAAGAACATGAAGAAAGTCATAAAGAAAGTCATGACGAGAAACATGAAGAAGAACATGAAGAAAGTCATGAAGAAAGTCATGATGAGAAACATGAAGAGAAACATGAAGAAAGTCATGACGAGAAACATGAAGAGAAACATGAAGAGAAACATGAAGAAAAAACATGAAGATCGTTTGACTTTGATAGAAAGTCATGACGGAAAAACATGATAGAAAGTCATGAAGAAGATCATGAAGACTGTTCAATCAAGCTATTTACATCTATTTAATATCTTGTTGAGTCAAGTTGAGTTTTCGAGTCGAATTATCGAGTCAAGCTTCTCAACTCAACTCGAGTGCTTGAATTCAACTTCTCAATTCGACTTGACACTTTTTCAAAAAAATTTCAATTCAACTCGACACTTTTTGAGTCGAGTACTCGACTTGAACTCAAGTATTCAACTCGACGCGATTAGTCTAGTTGTCAGTCGAGTGAATTTGAATGAGTATAGAGATCAATATCATGTGATTAACAAATTCTTAAAGTAATGTTGAGATCATGTCTAGAAACCAATCAGAATGCATGCATGACTAAAATGTTTGATCTATAAAGATAGCTATAACTAAGACTTTAAAAATACAGAAGAAAGAAGATACAAAAGATAAGAAGAACACGCTCTATATAGTAGTTACTCAGGTTCAACGCTAGTCTCAAAGAAAACGTGTTGAAACACAAGAAAGATGTTTATTTGAAAGATGTTTACAACACAAAGAAATGTGTTTGTCATAGACATTTGTTAACTACTTGTAACACAAAGAAGTGTGTTTGTCTAGAAGACAATAGAAGCTGATTAGAAGATGCTAGAGAAGAGAAAAGATGTTGAGTCATATTTGAATCAAATTTGAGTCAGATCTAGATCAGCTTTCAACTAGATCGTTGACTAGCTCTAATCAATACACAGTGAACTCACTAATGTTCACTGTGAATTGATTAAAGTTTGATCTTTGACACATTTGTAACACTATCTAGATATCTTTGATCAAGCAATGATTGATCAGCTATCATTGCATCATTTCTATGATCACAAAATTGAGTTGATCGATGAAGAAATGTCTTCTTGAAGCAAACTATATCAGATGTTTGATCACAAGCTTCAGAAGATAAAGAAGTATCTGATCAATCATTTAAACAAAGAGTTCATTTTCTTCAGCTTTGCATCATACATCTCGCTCATTTTGTTCATTGAAAAGAAAGATGATAGTCTGCGTTTCTGCGTTGATTACAGAAAGCTCAATGCTTTGATCAAACGAGATCATTATTCTTTGTCATTGATAGACGAGACTCTCGCTCGTATACAAGAAAGCAAGTACCTGACTCAATTGAACATCATTGTCGCGTTCAACAAACTATGCATGCACTCAGATAGCGAAGATTTGACTATCTTTATTATCTTTTTCGACTCATACAAATATTATGTAATGCTTTTTGAATTAATCAACAAATCTGCGTTCTATCAACACTATATGAACGACGTTTTGTTTGAGTATCTACATCAGTTTTGACAGATCTATCTAGATGACATTATCATCTACAGCAAGATTCTGAAGAAACACAAGCAACATGTACGATTGATCTTGAATAGACTACAAGAAGCTGATCTACAGATAGACATCAACAAGTGCGAGTTTCATGTTCAGAAAACTATCTTTCTAGAACTCTTGATATCAATTGAAGAATTGAAGATGAACTCTTGAAAGATACAAGCAGTCGTTGAATGATCTACACTCAATAATTTCACTCAAATACGATTCTTCATTGACTTCTGCAACTTCTATCGATGCTTTATCAAGAACTTTTCAAAGATTATTCATCTTATGATTCAACTTACTCAAAAGAAGATCATATTTGAATGAAATGAGATCTGTCAAACGACATTCAATCATATGAAGAGATTTATGATCGAGACTTTGATACTTTGTCACTTTGATCAGACTCGTGAAACTATTCTTGAAATCAACTCATTCAACTACGTCAATGATGAAGTTCTGTCTCAATATGATGACGAAGAAATTTTACATTCAATTGCTTTCTATAGCAAGAACATGTTTTCTGCTGAATGCAACTACGAAATATATGATAAAGAACTGCTGATCATCATTTAAGCATTTAAACATTGATGACTTGAACTGAAGTTAACTGACATTTCTATCAAGATGTTCATCGATCATCAAGCGCTCATCTCATTGATGAAAGACAAAAAGCTAAGCAGATGATAAATGCATTGAATACAAAAGCTCGCTGACTTTAACCTCAAGATAATGTATTGATCAGGCAAACAAAACATTAAGATTGATGCATTAATTCATCAAGTCAACGTCGTGCTCAAAAATTCCAATGATGAGTGCATTCATTATCAACGAATCACTATTCTGATATTGAATCAAAGAAAGATTGCTGATCTAAAGAAGAACATCAGCAAATCAATCTATAAACAGATTCTTGAGATTAATAAAATCGATGAGAATTGTACGCTACTTCGCGAAGCAATAGCAAGAGACAAGACACAATGTGAAGATATCAAATTGAAGAATTGTCATGTTCAGAAAAGAATCTTATATCATGATAATCAGCTATGAGTCTCGTTCAATGAACTTCTACAAATAAATCTGATTCATGAGATGCATGATCAATTTTCAGTGAATCACTCTGATATTCTTAGAACGATGAAGATCATAAAACGAAACTACTATTAATCATTTATGCAAAAGACAGTAGATTGATATATTTGAAACTGCTATGTCTGTCAACGTTCAAAGATATCTAGTAATAAATCAAATGACTTGCTTCAATCTCTATCAATATTCGAACAGCGATGACAGAACATAGTCATGAACTTCATTATCAATCTATTTGATTCATACGACTATAACACTATTCTGACTGTTATTTGCAAATTGTTAAAAGAAAGACATTATATTTCTTGCATCATTAATGATGAAGATATAACAGTTGAAAAAACAGCTGAAATGTTGCTTCAATGAGTATATCAATTTCATGATTTATCAAACTTCATTGTGTTTGATCGAGATTCTCAGTTCATCTTCATTCTTTGAAAGTTTCTTTGCAAACGACTGAGCATTTCTCTTTGATTATTCATCATCTATCATTCTCAAATCAATAATCAAAGCGAACGAGTCAATCAAAACATCAAGCGATATCTTTGATTCTTCTGTTCATATATGCAGAATGACTGATTTAAGTGACTACTCATGATCAAGTTTGTCAACAATAACGTCTTGTTCTTAATCATCTTCTTGATCTTCTTCTTCATGAACAAGAGCTTTCATTCTCATATGAGCTTCGACTCTGACATCATCAAGTATGAAAGCATTCGCGAACGCTTGCAGATTGATTGAATCAAGAATATATCTGAACAAATGAACAAAACATTGATCTTCGCTCATGAAACTCTGATCAAAACATAAGAACAAATGATAAATCAAGTTAACAAGCATAGAAAGAAGATCAATTATGTTAGAGATCAGCATAAAGCGAGTCATATGAATGTCATTTAACTAATAGATAAATGCTAAGAAAGAAAAGTATTTACAGAAAAGAACTCGCAGCTTATATGTGTGTTTCTGATCTTCGCGCTAGACTCGAAAGAATTGATGTCTTACACAGATGATGCAGAGACTCAATGACATCATTTCTAGCTTGAATGCTCACTAGACTCAATTAGAGATAATCAAGATCGAGAATAAAGTCGAGAATAAATTGAGAATAGAGTCGAGAATAGATCGAGAATAAATCGAGAATAAAGTCGAGAATAGATTGAGAATAGACTCGAGAATAGACTTGAGATCATAACATTACTTCTTTTCTTCAACAATTCATGTTCGCATGAATATATTTTCTTAGTGCGCTCGATTAAAATATCGAGTGTGAAAGTCATCAACAATATTCTGAGTGTTTATGAATTCATTGTTGTCAGCGTTATATCAGTTGAGATTGTTGTCATAACTCTTTCATTTGACTCGATATTGAAGTCGTCTTTAATATCATTGAAAGTTCAATATATTGTTGATCTCTCATTCGTTCTCATTGTTTATCACTATTGACTTCAAGAATTTATTCTTCTGATCAGGCAAAGAGTCATCAACAACAGAACGAAGAAGCTTTGAATAAAATACATCATGTATACGCATAGTGTCTGATAGTTTCAATTTATAGAAGAAGTCAACAGAGTCTGTGATCTTGAATGAATCAAGCATCTTGTCATTCAATTTTTTGAAGAGTCTCGCTGTAATGATGTTTCGTTCATTCAAAAACACTCTTGATTCAATCTTGTAATTGATTTTCTTTCTATGCTTGTTAGCTTGATTTATCATTTGTTCTTGTGTTTTGATCAGAGCTTCACGAGCGAAGATCAATGTCTTGTTCATTTGTTCAGATATATTCTTGACTTGATTGATCTGCAAGCGTTCGCAAGTGCTTTCATACTCGATGATGTCAGAGTTGAAGCTCATATGAGAATGAAAGCTCTTGTTCATGAAGAAGAGAATCAAGAAGATGACTGAGAACAAGATGTTATTGTTGACAAACTCAATCATGAGTAGTCACTTAGATCAGTCATTCTGCATATATGAACAGAAGAATTAAAGATATCGCTTGATGTTCTGATTGACTCGTTCGCTTTGATCATCGATCTGAAGATGATAGATGATGAACAATCAAAGAAAAATGCTCAGTCGTTTGCAAAGAGACTTTCATAGTATAAAGATGAATTGCAAATTTCGATCAGATACTATGAAGCTTGATAGATCATGAGTTCAATATACTCATTGAATCAGCATTTCAGCTGTCTTTTCGACAGTGATATCTTCATCATCAATGATGCAAGAAATATAATGTTTTTTCTTTGATAATCTGCAGATGATTATCAGAATAGCGTTGTACTCGCTTGAATCAAATAGATTGATAATGAAGTTCATTGCTATGTCTTGTCATCGCTGTTTAGATATTGATAGAGATTGAAGCAAGTCATTTAATTTATCTCTAAATGTCTTTGAACATTGACAGATATAGCAGTTTTGAATATATCGATCTATCGTTTTTCGCATGAATAATCAATAGTAGTTTCGCTTTATGACTTTTACAGTTCTAAGAATATTAGAATGATCAACTGATGATTGATCATGCATCTCACGAATCAGATTCATTTGTAGAAGCTTGTTGAATGAGATTCATAGCTGACTATCATGATACAAGATTTCATTCTGAGTTCAACAATTCTTCAATTTGATATCTTCATATTGTGTCTCATCTCTTGCTATTGCTTCACGAAGTAACGTACAATTCTCATTGATTCTATTAATCTCAAGAATCTGTTTATAAATTGATTCGCTGATGTTCTTCTTTAAATCAGCAATCTTCATTTGATCTGATGTCAGAATAGTGATTTTTTGATAGCAAACGCGCTCATTCTTGAAACTTCTGAGCACGACATCAACTCAATAAGTTAATGCATTGATCTTGATGTTCTGCTTGTCAGATTAATACATTATCTTGAAGTTGAAATCAACAAGCTTCTGTACTCAACGCATCTGTCATCTGCTAAGCTCTTTGTCTTTCATCAATGATGTAAGTGTTTGATAATCAATGAACATCTTGATAGAAATGTTGATTAGCTTCAGTTCAGATCGTCAATGCTCAAACACTTGAATGATGATCAGCAGTTTCTTATCATATATTTCGTAGTTGCATTCAGCAGAAGACATGTTCTTGCTATAAAAGATCATCAAGTGTAGTATTTCTTCGTCGTCATATTGAGACAGAACTTCATCATTGACGTAGTTGAATGAATTGATTTCAAGAATAGTCTCATAAGTCTGATCAAAGTGATGAAGTATTAAAGTCTCGATCATACATCTCTTCATATGATTGAATGTCGTCTGACAGATCTGATTTTATTCAAATATGATCTTCTTTTGAGTAAGTTGAATCATGAAATGAATAATCTTCGAGAAGTTCTTGATAAAGCATCAATAGAAATTGCAGAAGTCAATGAAGAACTGTATCTGAGTGAGATTGATGAAAGTAGATCATTCAACAATCATCTGTATCTTTCGAGAATTCATTTTTAGTCTCTTGATGAATATCAGTAGTTCTAGAAAGATGATTTTCTGCACATGAAACTTGCATTTGTTTATGTCTATCTGTAGATCGATCTCTCGTAGTCTATGCAAGATCAATCATACATGTCGCTTGTGTTTCTTCAAGATCTTGCTGTAAATGATAATGTCATCTAGATAGATCTGACAAAACTGATGTAAATATTCAAACAACACGTCATTCATGTAGTGCTGATAGAAAGCAGATTCGTTGATTAAATCGAAGAGCATTACATGATATTTGTATGAGTCAAAAAAGATAATAAAGATAGTCAAATCTTCACTGTCGAGATGCATGTGAAGTTTGTTGAACGCAGCAATGATGTTCAATTGAATCAGATACTTGCTTTCTTGTATACGAGCGAAAGTCTCGTCTATCAATGACAAAGAATAGTGATCTCATTTGATCAAAGCATTGAGCTTTCTATAATTTACGCAAAAATACAGACTTTCGTCTTTCTTTTTGATGAACAAGATGAGCGAAACGTATGATGCAAAGCTGAAGAAAATGAATTCTTTATTCAGATGATTGATCAGATACTTCTTTATCTTCTGAAGTTTGTAGTCAAACATCTGATAAAGTCTGCTTCGTGAGAGTGTTTCTTCGTCGATCAGCTCAATCTTGTGATTATAGAAACGATGAGAAGAAAGCTGATCAATCATCGCTCGATCGAAGACATCTAGATAGTCATGATATTCGAAGAAAAGCTTGACTTTGACCTGCTTGAGAGCTTCAGCGTGAAAGAGCTCATGCAGATTCACTTCTTCGAGCTTATTTTCAACTGTAATTATGAGTCGATCAATTTTTGAGACGGTAACAGCAAAGATTTTCACGTCTGATCATTTGACTAACATTTTATAAGTTGCAGCTTCTATCATTTCAATGTTTGTTGAATCTGAAGTCAGTTTAGAAATTTTGACGTTAGTTAAAGTCGCGTCACGCGATTTAAACTGTTCAATTTGTTTAACTGACTTCTCATTGAACTGATTGAAAGAGAATGATTTTTGACTAGATTGAGATGTAACAGAAGTGAAAGATCTCTTTAGTATATGAGTAGAAGTCAAGCTCTTCTGTTTCAATGTTGTTCTCTCGCTCAAGAAAAAAACAGTCGAGCGAGAATTGAAATTCGGAAATTGAAGAGAGTCAATTTGCATATCTATGACTAGATCTGTTTTGTTCATTCATGTTTTTCCTAAAATTATTTGATGTTGTTCTAATTGAGTGATCAACATAGAAGCAATGTTTACTGTATAATCTTGAATCATCAGATTCGAATAGATGACATGAGTAATGAGTTTTTTTGCATAATGATTGTCAAATTCTCGTATTGACTTCGCTTTAATCAAAGTCAAAGACTTGATTTGCAACTGATCACAAACAATTTGCGCGATCACTTCATCAATGAATGAATAGTCAGCAGCTTCAGTGTCAATCAATGACTTCAATAAGTAACTAATTTCATTGCTAGAAAGTACACATTCAGTAGTCAAAGATTCAGAAGCAAAAAAGTCATTTGACATGCTCATCATTGAAGAAATTAACACATCTTTCATCGCGTCTTTGATGAAAATCACTAGTTTTTTGCCTCGCTATTCTTGAAAGAAGACATTTTCTTATTCTCTTTATTCTCGAAGATGACTATCTCATGCAGACGAAGAGTAAAAACTCAAGAAGTCGAGATGTCAATCTTGTTCTGAGAACAATTCTTAAACAAGTGATTCGAGATTTTACAAATGTAGCAGATGATAGATGATCTCGCTGACTCAGAGATAGAAAAGATAGTCGATCTAACATAATTGATTATCGAAGTCATCACTGACAATGAAGTAGCACATTTGTCAGATACAACAATAACTTTGACGATGACAGTGCAACGTTCGCTGCGTAGCTGATAGTTGACTCGCTGTTTATTATTCACATCTTGAAGAAATTCCTTGAGACGAGAAAGCGAAGTAAAATTCTCTGAACAGACTAATAAAACGTTCTGCAGACGATTGTTGATTTTATTCTGAAGATCATTCATCAGAATGCGATCATCATAATCGAGATAGCTGAATAGCTTCATAAAGTTGAAGTAGAAAATATTGAAAGACTTGTCTGCTTGTTTCAAAGCGTTGTATTCGCGTCGAGACTTTTGATTCTTATTCAGTTCATCGTATATTTCTTTCAAATGATCAAATAGCTCGTAGATCAAAGTGAATGAATTTAAAGAATCAAAACAACATCAAGCGAAGATGTGCTTTGCAGCGTCATCTTCTAGTCTAGACATCATGTAAACAATACAGATAGTTTCATCATTGAATTGATCAACATTGACAATCAGCTTGTCATTCATCTTGTTTCTTCAATCTTTTCAACTTGATTTATCTTCATCAATGAATATAGAGAGATTCGAAAATTTGTAGAATCAATGATGTTTGTTTTTGAATGAGATAAACTTAGTAGACATCTCTCGTCGAGTATGATTCTTGATAGAAGCATGCGACTCAATATCTTGTTGAGATAGATGATTCATAGTAAATCGAGACTCAGTAGACTGTTGAGATCAAGACTGTTTCTCTTTGAGTTTCAACATTTTCTCTCGTAGTCGAGTGTTAGTCTCTTCTAGAATGTTTATTGACGCGCGATTGATCTCTAGCTGTTTCAATCTCTGAGTATGTTCAATCTGTAGAACAATTCAGTGCTCATTGCATTTTAAAGTCATGTTTCGCTGATCTTTTAATTCATTTAACATCTTGATGATCTCGTTCAAGTGATCAATAGCTTACTGACGAAGTTGTTCTTCGATCTTGATGTTTCATGAAATCGCGACATTCTGAGATTCAGCTGAAACATCGAAAGAAAGAAGAAAAACTCGTTTATTTGCAATGCTTCTAAGCAAATGAGTCATTCAGAATTCAACTGATTCAAAGTCATGTGTCATGATGAGAGATTGAAGATAAAGATAGATAGATTGTGATAAATTTGATAGATGTAATTTAAAAAGATTCTTGTGAATTTTCTGATAAACAAATGAATACAATATTCGAAGAATTTCTTGCGAATAAAAAGTGATACAAATTCAAAGAATTTCTTGCGAATTTCTAAATAAACGAAGTAGATTATTTTGTATCATCTACATGTTGATAGCAGAGTAGTTGATTAGCATTTATCTACTGTTAGAGATCAGCATAGAGCGAGTCATATGAGTGTCATTTAACTAATAGATAAATGCTAAGAAAGAAAAGTATCTACAGAAAAGAACTCGCAGCTTATATGTGTGTTTCTGATCTCTGCGCTAGGCTCGAAAGAATTGACGTCTTACACAGATGACGCAGAGACTCGATGACATCATCTTTAGCTCGAATGCTCACTAGACTCAATTAGAGATAATCGAGGTTGAGAATAGAGTCAAGAATAGATCGAGAATAAATCGAGAATAAAGTCGAGAATAGATCGAGAATAGACTTGAGAATAGGCTCGAGATCATAACAAATTACAAGATTGAATCAAATGTGTTTCTGAATGAACGAAACATCATTACAGCGAGACTCTTCAAAAAGCTGAATGACAAGATGCTTGACTCATTCAAGATCACAGATTCTGTTGACTTCTCTTATAAATTGAAACTATCAGAAACTATGTGTATACACAATATATTTCATTCAGAGCTTCTTCGTTCTGTCGTTGATGATTCTCTGTCTGATCAGAAGAATGAATCTTCGAGATCAATAGTGATAAACGATGAGAATGAATGAAAGATCAACAATATATTGAATTTTTGATATTATCAAAGACAACTTTAATATCAAGTTAAATGAAAGAGCTATGACAATGATCTCAACTGATATAACGCTAACAATGATGAATTTATGAACGCTCAAGAGATAATTGATGACTTTCATATCAAATATTCAAGAAAAGCGCACTAAGAAACAACATTCATGTGAACATGAATAGTCAGAGAGAGAGAGTAATGTTACAATTCTAGTCTTCATTTATTCTTTCTAATCTTCATCTTGATTTCATTCTAATTGAGTTTAGTGAGCATTCAAGCTAAAAATGATGTCATTGAAACTCTGCATCATATATGTAAGACATTCACTCAATCGAGTTTAGCACGGAGTTGAGAAACACACATATAAGAATCGAGTTCTTTTCTGTAGATACTTTTCTTTCTTAGCATTTATCTATTAGTTAAATGACACTCATATGACTCACTCTATGCTGATTTCTAACATTATGCATGCATTGAATAAACTCATCAGTACTGAGATCAGTTCTGCAAGACTTGCTTGAAGCACTCTGTTTAAAATATTTGAAGCACTTGATGCTTTGTCTGCTTTTACTCATCTGATTGTTTGCTTCACTTCATCTTCTGTGATGCGTGAATTGAATGAAACTGTCAGAGATATGAATGACTCTGCAATGTCGTTAACATTCGCTTGAAAAGATGAGAAAAAGAACTTTTCTTGCAGTATCTCGATTTTTTTCTCGAACGTCGTTGTCATATGATCGATGTCGCTTCACTTCAGTGACGAAAACTGAGAAAGCTTTTTAAATAGCTGACTTTTGATTCTAGTTCATTTTGCAAAGCATCATATCAATTTTGTTAGAATCATGTTTAAAGTAAGTCATAGAAATATAGATAAACAAAGAGTAAATCAGATAAATGAGAATTCAAAGCTAAAGAGCGAGATTTATTGAGATGCAAAGACTATATGTACAGAAGAAAGAGAAGCGCTAAGCTTGATAAAGTCTAGGCTCACTTCAAGAACATGCGTCTCAGTAGAAGACTGAGCACGCTCGTAACATTACTTTCTTCTCTCAGCTAAGCAATGATCTCATTGCTTCAATCAGTTCTTTCTTTCTTGTTTGTTTTATTATCATTTTATTTAAGCGTTTCAAGCTCATTTCATCAGATGTTTCAAGTCTATTTCTTCTTGACATAGAGTGTTTCAAGCTCATTTCATCAAGCGTTTCAAGCTCATTTCATCAAACGTTTCAAGTCTATTTCTTCTTGTCAAATGTCATTAAAGCAAACTCACTTCTGATTCAGATTTACTGCATAGTAAAGCTTGTTCTTTTCATGTCATTGTAGCAGACTCACTTCAAGTGTCGTTCAAGCAGACTCACTATCAAGTGATGAGCTCAGTCAATGAGATCAATTGTTGTCTTCTGATTCATGTCTGTTACATGCATGTAACAGAGCTTGTTTCGTTCGTGTCTACTACATGCATGTAGTAGAGCTTGTTTCGTTCGTGTTTACTACATGCATGTAGTAAAGCTTGTTCTGTTCATGTTTATTGCATTTGATAAAGCTTGTTCTGTTCAATGATGAGCTCAGTCAAGAAATCAACTATAAGCTTTGTCATTGTAGCAAACTCACTTCAAGTAATGAGTTCAACAACGAGATCAATTGTTATCTGTCTTTGTAACAAACTCACTATTCTTGTCATTCAAGCAGACTTTTTCTATTCAGCTTCAAATATTCAATGATGAATGAGTTTCAGCTCATATTTTCATGTTTTCAAACATATAGTATATGTTCTATTCTTTCAAGACATATAGTATATGTTACTTTGTTTGCAATACATATCATCTTTGTTGTTGTTATCAATGTCGTGAATAGAGATAAATCATAGAAGATACGAATAAGAGAAGATTCATGATTGAATCAAGTGAGTTGTCATTGAAGCAGACTCACTATTGATTCGTGTCTACTACATGCATGCAGCAGAGCTTGTTTCATTCATGCTTACTACACACATGTAGTAAAACTTGTTCTGTTCATTGACTGACTCAATCAAAAGATCAACTATTGACTTGTCATTGTAGCAAACTTACTTCAAATGTCGTTCAAGCAGACTAACTATCTGATCAATCGAGTTTGATCAATCGAGAGTTGATTCATGTTTGTAACGCGTCACAGAGCTTGTTCTGTTCATGTTTATTGCATTCAATAGAACTTGTTCTGTTCATACTGTTGAAATTTCTGAATTTAACTTCTGATTCTAGAAATTTCTGATTTCTATTCTGATGATGAGCTCAGTAAAGAGCTAGTCAAGAGCAACGCGTTCGTGTTTTTCTGTTTTGATTCTATTGAAATTGCTGATTTCAAATCAGAGTTCTACTGAAATTGCTGATTTCAGTTCTGATGATGAGTTCAGTAAAGAGATCAACTGTTGTTTTCTGTTTCACATTTACTACATACATGTAGCAAAGCTTCTGCTTTCGATCATAGAGCTGCAAAAATCGACTCAACTAGAAAGTGAATCACTGTCATGTGATATGTACGAAGCTTTGAATAATGTTAAAATCATGTCTAGAGCAAGTCATAGAAATACAGATAAACGAAGAGTAAATCAGATAAATGAGAATTCAAAGCTAAAGAGTGAGATCTATCAAGATGCAAAAACTATATGTACAGAAGAAAGAAAAGCGCTAGACTTGATAAAGTCTAGACTCACTTCAAGAACATGTGTCTCAGTAAAAGACTGAGCACGCTCGTAACAAATTTAAATGCTTCGCTCAACTCATGCATTTGTGATCTGAAGTGTATGCATTTTATTTGTTGAATGATCTTGTTTTTGTGATCGTTGTGCTTCAGATATTCATTTCACACTTCTAATGTGTCTTGCATTTTTCATATGATTTGCAATCATCTTGATTTCATTACTACTTCGAAGCAGCTTTGATTTCAAAAGTTTCTTGCTCAATTTGATGACTTTGTCAAAAGAATAGATTTCTTGATGATTTTCTGTAGCACTCTGATAATCTTGTACACTCTGTCATTCATCATAGTCTTGTTGTCTAAAGAGCATTTCAAAGATAGATGTATTTGCAGATAAGCACTTAATGCTTCTGTATTTATTTTCTTTCAAAGTCATCAAGTCAAGAATTGCACTAAGATTGTTTGTAAACATAACTTTGTAATGATCGAAAGATGATTCAATCTCTGATGCAAATCAATTTGTATCTTGCACTTGCATGTCATGAACTGTATTTTCTTGCTGCTAAAAACTAAATCAATCATCGTAAATTGATTATGAGCTTCGCAAGTAATAGTGTTTAATTTCAGCAATAATTTCAGTCTTGCATTTGTAATAATGTTTAGCAAAGTATCAATCATTGTATGATGAGTGAAACATCTTCACTCTTTTCAGTGAGAATAATGTAAATTGAAATCTTTTACAATTAATTGTTTGCAATCATTCTTGAGTAGTTCATTCAAATGAGAAATGATTAAAGATTTCTTTGTGAATGTAATAAACAATGAGCATGAATTGTAAATGTTTAAAAGTCTTAGCATTTGCGTTTTGTTATTTGCATTGCGAGTTAATATTTTGATTGAGCAAATGTCTGATTCAACTGTTTCTACTATTCATTAATTGAATTTTAAACATTTATTAATGTATATGCATGTTCTTGATTGAGATGATGAGTTTTTCACTAAATGAAAGAAGTTGTGTGTTGAGTTAAATAATTATGAATCATTGTTGTTGCGATCTTACTTCTGTATAATTACTATGTTGAATTCGCGAACTTCTTTGTCAATTAGAAATGATTCTTGAATTCTTAATAACTTTCTGATGTTGTACTGTAAAATTTGTAGAAAAGATTGTTTTATCATAAAGTTATTCATAGCTGTTGTTGATTCTGCAATGAGAAGACTCTTTGTATGCTTTTAATTATCGAGAGTCTTTCTCACTTTCTGATTGAACGTTTCTGAATCTGCTCAGATGTCATCTCGTCTGAGTCATTACTTACACAAGAGAAAAGATTGACTTGTCTCTTTTTGACTTCTACTATCTGTCAAGCTGATTCATCAGCAATTCAACTGTGTATTTTCAACATGATTATTGCTAAGCTTGAAAGATTTATTAAATTGAAAGAATTCATTGAATCTGAAGAGTTTGTTGAATTTAAAGAGTTCATTGAATTTAAAGAGTTTAAAGACAGCGAGAAGAATGTGTAATTGTATTTAAATATTTCAGAGTATTTGAATGATTTGTTTCTATAGATTTTGAACGCTTGTTTCATCTGCTGTTGTCACTTGAGACAGATGCATCTTCAGAATTCGTGATTTTCATTACAGTTAACACAATGTCTTCTGTTCAAAGATATCACACACTTCTTGATGTGATGCTTGTCTGCGCACTTTTCACAGCGTTGATTCATCATCGCTTTGATTGCAATCTCTACAATGAGTGATGAATGAGTCTTTTTGCTCTCTGCTATCTTCTTGAATCAAACTATTTTTAGAACTTTCAAATCTTCATGAAGTTTTGTGTTATTTTTTATCAATCTTTCAATGATCTTTTTCTGATTACTTGCATCTATTGTAATGCATATTTCATGTGTCAGCATTGCGAAGATTTGACGTGCTACACATGTCGAACTCGTGATTTCTTTTGCTCATGTCTAAGTCTTTTTCAGATTTGCTCAAGCATCTGAGCTAACTGCGTGAAGAAAAATATCATCGCTATTCAGCTTGCGAAGTGACATGATTAGATTTCTTTGATCTGTCAACACGTCTGTAATTCTCTGTAGAATCTGTTCAATTGATTTCTTCTGTATCTCTTTTATTTCTCTTCTGTTCATTATCTTAATCATGACTTTTCATCTCTTGCGAAGTGATGACGAGTCATCTTTGAGATGTTGCTTTCTTGTCGCTATTTCTTCTCTTGTCATGTTTGCTCATGACGTGATTTTCGTTGAAGAACGCATGCTTCTCTGTGTATGCAACTGCTTGTTAAGCAGTTGAACTGATGTCTTCAGTTTCTGTACATTCTTCGCGATGAACGCGTTCTGATTCACGTGATGTTTTTCTTCTGAGTCGAGTCGAAGACGTTGAATCAGCTTCAATGCTATCTCTTTTTACGAATGATCTTTGCTCTTCTCTTTCTCTAACGTTGATATCTTTATTAGTAGATCAATAATGTTAGCAACGTTCTCTTCGTCGTTGCGTGAGCATTTCGACTCTGCATCTCTGTTTTCTTGCGACGAATCGACGTCGCTCGCAATCGTCTTCGAACCAGCACTGCTGCGATTCGTGCAATTCATCGTCGTTCAACCGTCTTCTAGGTTCACTCTGCCTTGTTTGTAGTGCTCTTTTTCAAAATTTGTGATGCGTGCGTTGTGGTTGTTATCTGTGATGTATGTATGTGATGTATGTATGTGGTTGTGTTTTTATGGTAGCTTAGCTACCTACCCAACTCAGTTCATTCTCTTCTTTTCGTCATCGTTCTCAGTTTATGCAACTTATTCGCAAGTTTGATTGTCGCAATGCGTAAGGTTGCGACGTTTTTGTTCCGTTGTTGTTATGGTTGTAATCGTGTGTATAGTGCGACGGTCATGAGGAGGGGG
>JAABUV010001211.1_pt1 | contig 37706 bp, 41 predicted proteins | sample 5559971 | NCBI WGS metagenome assembly JAABUV01 (sample SAMN10711881, study PRJNA513362) | rock metagenome | isolation source: Antarctica rocks | place: Antarctica: Victoria Land, Knobhead nord | collected 2015-12-19
CAGGGTGCTGGCCGCGGACGGCGCCTTCTTCTCCATCACCTTTACGCAGCCTCACTTCCGGTGCGGCCGCGCGGCGCGCCTGCGCGCCGCGCTGCGCGCCCCCTGTCCTGCGCAGCCAGCCGCCAACTCTCTGGCAGCCCAGCGCACTGTGATTGTATGGTATTCGGGTGGGTCTTGGTTCGGCTGCCTGCTGTAGCCCGGTGCGCGCCTGTGAACGACCTCCGTCGGCGCGACTCCGCGCACAATTCCGCTGTGCCTGCTTCTGTGTTCCTGGTGACCCGCCGTTGCGGCAAGCGATCTGTGGTCTGAGTGATGCGGACCTGCGCTGGGCGGCCAGGCGGCCGCTGCTGCTCGCGCCGCAGTACGCGTGGGGCATGGCCGCGACCGCGTTCGGCGAGCCCGGGTCGCTGGAGTACCATGTGCTGTACTGCCGCAAGGGCGCCCGGCGGCCGGGCGACGCGCCCGTGCACTTCCCGGCCGCGCCGACCGCGGCGGCCGCGCCGGCGGTGAACCCCATGCACGAGCACATGGACCGCGAGGACTACCTCCTGCGCAGCGAGCTGTAGCCTGCCTGCCCGTGGATGCGTGCGAGTTGAGCTGGGCTCGTGCACCGCTCGTGTTTCGACCTAGACGACAGGCTGGTGCAGGTGAAGTGCCAATGCTTCTCTGAAGAGCATGCCGGCAGCCCTGCAGTCGGATAGCTCCAGCATAGACCTGGACTGTGCTGTCAACCCTGCTGCAAAGCATTGTCATTGTGTCTACGGCGAGCTGTTTTAGCCTGCTTGCGGTGCAAGGTTACAGCGATGTGCGTGTGTGTCTCTGAAGTGACCGGTCTGCTGCAGTGTCACACAAAATCCATACGCCAAGCAAACGGACCGCCTGAATGATGTACTACACTGCATGCACTTGCACTAGCATCATGCTGGCGTGACCAGCCCAGCGCCATGTATGTACATGTGACCACAGGCGGAGCTTCTGCTGTCCTGGCAGGGCAGCGCACAGGCACGGCAATGCACGGCCTGCACATGGAGAGCGGCCTCATGCTACGTCCTCACGCCCTCACGAGCGGGACCCAGTGCGCATGCAGGTCTGGCTACAACACTGCAAGTGCTGTCTGCCTGCCTCGGTCATTACCCCTCGAAATTAGTCCTTGACTATAGCTGCATACATAGACCAGTAAAGCCAAGAGGCAGGGCCGGGTCCGGGTCCGACTACATCCCGAGTGGGTGCTGCTACTCATACTACTACACTTGTAAGGCTGCGGCGGCAGCCTCTGCGCCAACAAGGTGAGCCAGCAGACGCAGTGAGCGCACGGAATGCGCGAATCAGACGGCGGGCCAACAGCGCCGTGCCCCGCGTCCGTGTCCCTTTTCAATTTCTTTTCCAACTCAAGCAAATTGGCCACATCACAGAGTCGTTGACCGGGTGCTGCATGCGCGATAGCTGGCCAGCGGTGCCAGTACGCACCCAAAATTACCCACTTTTTCACGAGAGAATAAGGTTGGCATGTTCCGCGCAATGGTTCCGTAGTGCCATGCAGCGCCAGCCGCTTGCTTTGGGCAGGATTACGTTACTATGAGCACAAATGCGGGCCATGCAATGCCTTGCGCCCTTGCCGTCGGTCCTCCGCCTAGTCCTTGGCGGCGGGGCTGGCGCAGCTACACAGCAGCTTGCTGAGCCCGCCGCGCGACTGCGCGGTGGTGCACGCATGCAGTCAGCACTGCCGCAATCATGCATGCACGATGAGAAAGGAAAGCCAGCGTGACGTCCAGGGCATAGCATAGCGCATCTCAGGCTGTTTGATGATACACTCGGTCATGTCCCTCTTGCACTGTCGCATGGGTCATGCAAGAGCGCGAGCTGCACAACCCTCATACACAACATAGCCAGCAATACGCATGGCCAGCCGCTGATACGCCACAGAGTGCACGGAGAAAAGACAAACCCGCCGCATGTAGGGCCCCGCCGTCACACTACACGACTGACTATTTGGAGCGAGCTTGCCGTGACGCATGTTGAATGACAGCAATGAGCGCCCTGCACCTCGGCTGGGGCTTGCCAAGCACAGATTGGTGCGGAGCGCTAAACGGCGCATGCGCTTGGCAACCCCAGTGCTAGGGTGCGGCAGACTGGATGAAGAGGGATGTGGGGATAGGGTGGGCACTGTACAGACTTCGAGCGCAGCATGGGCGCACCTGCTTGCCGGACGTGCTTGAGGCTGCGCTCCGCTGCGTCCCGTGCGGGCGCTTGCGCCCCGCCTGCGGCTTGACCGGCACGTCGCCGAAGGTGCTGCCGGACGCGGCGTGCGTGACCCAGGCGTCCGCGCCGGCGTGCTCCGAGCGCGCGCCCTCCGCCTCCGCCACCCGGCCCAAGCGCGTCGGCGACGCGCGGCCTGCGCAGGCATGCCCGAGTCCCATTGCATTGCCTGCTGGTAAGCTGTCTATGGTAGTGTGCATGACGCGCGCGCCCGTGCCCGCATGATCCGCATGGCCGACCTCCGGCTGCACCCGCCGCACATCCGGCCCAGACACACGGGCCAGAGCGCTGCCTGTGCAGGCATGCACAGACTCTGGAGCTTCTGCAGCAGGCAGGGTGCCGGGCACTTTTGCGCACATACGCGCGCGCTGCGCCCGGCCTGCCCGACCGCACGGCGAGCCCAGGCGGCGCCGCCAGACGTGAGAGCCTGCCCCCGGCCCTGGCTGCCTGGCAGCACGCCGCCCATGTGGGAGAGGCCGCTGCCCAGCGCTGCCGCACCGATCGATGCAGGCAACTCCGCGGGCGCCTCCTCGTGAAATGTGTCGAAGTAGGCTGTGGCGGTGATGTCGGCGGCGCCGGGCGAGCTCGCGGGCTCGGAGCCGCCGTCGCAGGCGTCAAAGTAGACCGTGCTGGTGATGCTGGCCGCGCCGGCGCTCAGCGAGCGCGCGGGGCCCAGGCCGCCGCCGCGCGAGCTGCTGCGGCGCGAGCAGCGGCCGTGAGTGGCTGTGAGCCAGTTGCAGCAGAGCGCGTCTGCTCGCCTGACCCGGGGGACCCGGGCATGAACGCATGCGGGGCCGCCGACCAGCAACGCTACGCGGCCCTGCTCGGCGCCCAAGCAGCTGCACAAGTCCCACCCCGGCTTGACGGCCAGCCCCAGGTGCTTTGACTGACATATGGGTGCCGCCCGCTCGGGCAAGCGCGGCATGCACTGGAGGTGCCATGTGGGCTGCTCGCAGCCACAGCAGAGCCCATGCCTGCCTGAACACGCCTCAATTACATGACCACATGGTATATAGCGCACCACCAACGCGCTCAAGCCCACAGCAGCGCGGCCGGGGCGCATGCGCGCCTGCGCCTGTGCAGCGCCGCCGGCGTCTCCGGGCTGTGCGGGTCGCCCAGCGCGGACGCCCCGCTCTCACCGCCTGCCAGCGCGCCCGCGGCCGGCCCCGCGTCCGCGCCCGGCTCCGTGGCCGCGCCAGCGGCGTGACCAGGCTCCGCCACTGCGGCCCCGGCGGGCTCCCCCAGGCCGCCGCGGCCCGGCGCGTCCGCCGGCCCGCCGGCCAGCTGGGCGTGCGGGGGTGCAGCCGCGGCGGCGGCCCCCCTGCCGGAGCCCCCCGCGACAGAGGACGCCCAGCTCACGCTGCCCCGGGCGCGCGTCGGGCTGCTCCCGCCGCCGCCCGCGGGGTCCTCCCCGGAAGCTGCGCGCTGGCGCCACGCGCGGCCCCTCCTGCCGGGGGAGCCGCTGCCGCGCGCCAGGCTGCCGCTGCGGCCGGCGCCAGGGTCCTCGCCGCCGCGCGCGGGCGTCCCGGGGGCGCCCGCCTCGCCGCCGGGGACCGGGACCGTCGGGTCGCCCATGCCGCTGCTCAGGCGCCCCGAGCGGCTGAGCGCGCGCCGCAGCGACATGCTCAGCGAGCGGCTGCGCGAGTGCGTGATGGAGCGCCCGGACGCCGACGCGCGGCTCAGCGACACGCGCTCCAGCGGCGCGCGGCTGGCGGGTATCTTCGCGTGCACGTCCTCCTGCCGCCGCGCCGCTGCCCTGCGTCAGCTGCCGCCCTGCAGTGTCCCGGCGCCACCTCACCGCTCTCCCGTGTCAGCTGCTGCCCTGCAGCGTCCCGGCGCCGGGCCAGAGGCGCCACCGGCCCTTACACATTTGAGCGTCCAGCTCAGGCGCGCCCCTGCACCGCATTTGTGGCTCTGCATGCGCCTCCGGGGGTGCAGCATGCAGCCCACGATTTTGAGCGGGCGCCTGTGCCAGTCTGGCAGCCTGTCGCGGACCCTTGAAGCCCATGTAGCCCTCCACTTCACATTGACACACGTGATCGCTCGGTTTTTAGACTGCCTCCCAGACCGGCCGGTGCGCGCACCACATCCAGGCCCTCGCGGCTGACGCGGGCGGCAAACGCGACAAACGTCTCGGCGACCATCTTGCACTGCGCGACCATCACGCGCTCGATGACGCCGCGCAGCGCCCACAGCCACTTCAGGCCCTCCGCCGTGCAGGCCACCTGCGAGTGGACCTGCGCGCCGCACGCCCCCGCTCAGCACGCCGACCTCGCTGCGACATCGTGAGCGGGCAGCTGCTCAGGGCATGTCACGAGCAGCCGCCTGCCCCCAGCGCTACAGCGCCTGGCGCGCCGGCCCGCCACTGCACCGCCCGCCGTGCAGGGCCCCTCGGGGCGGCGGCAGCGCGCCGCGCAGCGGCGCCCAGAAGGGGGAGCGCTGCTCGCCGCTAGACCCCGTGTTACACACAGCAGAAAGCCACTCGAGGCGGCGGCGGCGCGCCTTGCAGGCCGGCGCGGCCGGGCTGCCGGCGGCCGCGACGCGGAAGCGCACGTCGCCCATAGGCAGGTACTTGCCGCCGGGCACAAGCAGCGCCGGGCGCGAGACCATGGTCATCGCGGCCAGGCGCCCGTCCGCCGCGTGCTCCAGCTCCAGGCGCTGCTGGTCGCGGATCTTCACCACCTCCGTGCCTGCCCCCGGCACGCGCTGCCCCAGGGTCAGCTCGCCCGTGGCCAGGCCCCTCCTGGCCTAATCTCGCGCGCCTCCAGGCGCTGCTGGTCGCGGGTCCTGACCACCTGTGTGCCTGCCCCCGCACATGCCGCCCTGGGATCAGCGCGTGAGGCGCCCTCTGGCACAGCTCCGCGCTCGTCCGCGTCCGGTCTCGGGCCTGACACCACCAAGACTCACATCCCGCGGCGATGCGCCAGAGCATGTCAGCCCGCCGGGTCTGCTGTGCGCCTGCTCGCAACCTGCTCGCCACCACCTTTTGCACGCGCTCAAAGACATGCGGGCGTAGGGCGAGGCACAAAAGGCAGGCAGAGCTGTAAGCCTGTCCGTCCGGAGCGCTCCGAGTCCCAGCCGCAGCGCCGGGCGCAAGACACCTGGGGCACTCGCGCGCGTCCGGCAACGCCAGGGCGAGCGCACCCACGGCGCGCTTGAACCACCCGGGCGCCTGGTAGGGCACGAGGAACACCATGCGGCGCGTGGCGAGGTCGGGGCCCTCCCAGGGCCCCACGCGGATGCGGTCATTGGCGTGCAGCGACCAGTGGTACGCGTACATGGTCTCCGCGCGCTTGAACACCTCGGTGAACTCCTGGCGGGGCGCGCAAGCCGGTCTGTCAGGCTCAAAGCTCGGGGTCCCGGCGAAGGCCGCTCGCGCGCGCCGCGCGTCACAGGCAGCTCCTGCTGGCGTGCGGCACGCTGTGGGCAGCGCCCTGCTGCCGCGCACTTGGGCGCTGCCCAGCAGGGGGCCTGGCAAACGCAGGCCTGCGCGGGCCTGCCCGCCCTGCCACAGGCGCGAGGGGCGGAGATCTGGTGCACAGCGGGCCGCGCAGCGCAGGGCGACAGGGGTGGTCACAGGCCACAGTTGCTGCCTCAGCAGCATATGAGCCCGCTGTGCTCTCGCCGCAAAGCTAGTGCAGGAACGGGTGCCCTGTGTTCAAGCGTCTGTGCGCAGCACCCCAATGGGTCGTTCTGCGCAGGCACCCAGATCAAAGCCACGCGCTTGCTCACGGCACAATAGACTGCAGATCGAGCCACAGGCAGGGTGAGGCACGGCGGGCACTCCCCAGTGCTGCCCCAGTGAACAGGACAGGTCCGGTGGGCCTCTTCACTTGCCTGCACGCTGGTACCGGGCAGGTCTTCGTTGAGCTCCAACTTGCGCACCATGGTGCTCACAAGGCCCAGGCGGCCGACGGCTTCCGGGCCTGCTGGGCCCCGCGGATCAGGGCTCGCGACCTGTCCTTCTAGCTAGCGCAGTTGCACAAGCCTCTTGTAGGAACAGAGTGCTACACGGCTGCCGGGCTATCAGCAAACGTGCATACAGCGAGCATGGAGAAGAGCACAGACGGAGCACCTCCCCTCTGGATGGGAAGCCCGGTAGGGCTCCGTGGAGTGTGATATTGTACATGCAGGCTTGTCCATTCTCCGGGTGCATCAGTTCTGCAGCAGAACTTTCTGCTGAAGTCACCAGATCACCATGCAAGAAGAAAGCTCATGACTGCATGTCACAGGACAGTGACATGCAACTGCACTCGCCAACTCAAGCCACACCAGAACAGGACCTTGTTCAACCAGGTATGCGTCTTGTGCACGCAAGTGAATACTCCAATACTGACAAAATCAGCAAGGCTCGCCGTGCAGAAAGAACTGCCGAGCAAAAGCTTGGCAAGGGAGGACTTCAGCACTTATTTCTTTCGCGCAACCTAGCTTGCCGTGCAAAGCAGCAAAATTCTCTCTCTGGACCCTGTTCTGACACAACTGCGAAAATGCAAGCCCGCTGACTGTCAGTCACATTAGTAGGAGAGACCGGCTAAGGACGCGCCAAGAAAGTGCACCGCTCCATACCTTCAGGCAGAGCAACCTCACAGTCCCCTCACCAACTCTTTTTGCCCACGCACCTGCTTTGGCAGGTGTGTGGCGGCAGGCCATGGCGGCCCGCAACACATGGACCCTGCAGGCGCACCCTGCCCGAGCGCTCGCCGCACCAGCGCGAGGGCCCGCCAGCGCGGCGAGCCACGCCCGAGCTTTCCATGGGGAGATCAGGAGTTCTCCTTCGCTCTCGCTCGCTCTCCGCTTGAGGCTGCCGCTCTCGCTCGCTCTCCCGCTCGAGGCTGCCGCTCTCTCGCTCGCTCTCCCACTCAGAGGCTGCCGGCGGGTCACTCGCGCTCCCGATCGAGGCTGCCGGCGGGTCACTCGCGCTCCCGATCGAGGCTGTCGCTCTCACTCGCGCTCCCACTCGAGGCTGTCGCTTTCACTCGCTCTCCCACTCGAGGCTGTTGGCCGGCTGCAGCAGCTTCCGCGTGAGCCCGCCGGCGCGCGCGGCGGCCGGCGCGTCGGCGCGCCTCCCCCGGCCCGGGCAGCAGCCGCAGCAGGCGAGCGCCGCGCGCCAGCGTGGCGCGCGCTGCGCGGCCCCAGCCAGCCGTGTCAGTGCATGCAGGACGGCTGCAATGCGCACCTTGGGGCATTTGGTAGTGCAGTGCATGCCTGCGGAGCTGCAAATGAAGCCGCGTTGTCAATGTGCGAGCGCTCAGGGCAGATACCAAACGCACACCAGGGGTCAGCAATGGGACTGGCGGCTCTGCTGCAGCTCCTATAGCCTGGCAGGTGCGCAGGCGGCGAGATGCGCGGGAGGCAGAATGTCCGCACTCGCGCGGCAGGGCGGCCGTCGGAGAACACTGACTCAGGGCGCAGCGACTCCACGGCGCTCAGGTACACGCTCGTCGGAGAGCTGCAGGCGGAGTCGCTGAAGTGCGCGCGCGGGGCGTCCGCCCGCGCGCGCAGTACCGGCGAGAGCTGCATGCGCTGCGCCCGAGGGAGGAGTGTCAGCAGGCGTGGCGGGCCTGTTGGTGCGCGTGCAGTTGCGCAGCAGCGCGGGCGCATTTATGCGCAAACAGCACTAGCAAAAGCTGCGTCTGCTCCATTACGAGGGTGAGCATCGTTGACATCAGAGCCGCGTCAACCTTATCAGGGCCTTGCATATGCATGCATGCAGTACAGTGCGCCTGCCGCTGTTCAACAACAGGGGGAGCCCCAAAGCTGCAGCTGAACTGCTGCAAGAGCAGGTCCCGCACAGCTGCCAGCAGGGCAGGCCCCACGCCTGACCCATGCAACAACGCCCTATCGCCACCATCCTCACATACTTGCGCATACAGGCGACACGCAGAGTGAACCCGTGTCTTGGACCCCGCCTGTGCCGTCATCACTGGGAGTGCAACATGATTGCAGATGGATGCGCGCCTCATGCAGGCAGTCGCGCTGAGCGGCGTGCTCCGCGCAGCGCGCGCTGCAGAAGCCCAGGAACGCCGTCGCCGTGAGCGACGCCTGGGCGACCAACACGCCCTCGAGCGCGCCGCGCAGCGCCCAGAGCCAGCGCAGCTCGCGCGCGCTGCACGCCAGGTCCACCGTCACCTGCACGCTCGCCGGGCTGGTCGACCCAACCCCAACCCTGGCAGCCTTCCAGCTGGCGCGCCCGGCGGCTGCACGCGGCACGCAGGGGGGCGCCGCTCGCAGGCGGTGCACGCTGGGTCTCTTTTGCCACCCCCGCGGCGACGTGCGTGCAGCTTGGCAGCCGACAATGATAGCCTGTGGAGCGTCAGGCAGTGAGGAGGGCAGACCGATGCCGACGGGCTTTACACATGAAACACTTACAGGGGGCCCCACTGCACAGGGGGCCCCACTGCACCTGCTACACCCACTGCACCTGCTACACCCAGTGCACCTGCTACAGCGGGGGCAGACAGTGCAGCGGCGGCAGAGCGCGCTTGTGGTGCTAAGGGCGGGCAGCGCACAGTGAAGCCGGTCGCGGGCGGAGGAGCGTCCGCAGCGAACGAGAACAGCATCTCCGCGATGGGGACCGCGCGGCCCCAGGGCGTGGCCAGCGCGGGCGCCGTGCGCATCTCAAAGCCCGCCGCCTGGCCGGAGGCCAACCGCGCCAGCACGACCGCCCTAGCCGCGTCCAGCGCCCCGCCGGGCTGCGCCTGCGGCCTGCTGCAGGCCGCCGCGTCCGCGTACGTGGGAGCCTGGCCGCGGCCCGCCGGTCCGCCCTCCCCCTCCCCGCCAAAGTGCACGGTGTGGTGGTCCTTGACGTACACGACCGAGGTCCCTGCGGCAGAAAAGTGGTCCTGAGCTTGCAGCTTTGCACCGGCTCTCTAGATACAGGCATGAAAGCAAGCGAGGTCCCGGCGGCGCAAGGGGGACACTGAGCCCGCAGCTTCGCACCGGCTCTCTAGATACAGGCACGAAAGCAAGCGAGGTCCCTGCGGCGCAAGGGGGGCACTGAGCACGCAGCTTTGCACCGGCTGCTGCGATACAGGCACGAAGGCAAGCGCTGCACATATGCGCACCAACGGCCTTCTTGAGCCACGCAGGGGCCTGGTACGGCATGAGGAAGGCCGCATCGCGGTGCCAGGCCCCATCGCCGCCGACGGTCCAGCCGCTGCAGGACACGCGCTCGTTGCCATGGCAGGCGCGGTGGAAGCTGATGAAGAGCTCCGGCTCAGCAAACAACTCGCAAAACTCCTGCAACAGCAAGCCATAGCCAAGGACTGTCAACAAGCATTGACGTACTGTCCACGCAGTTTGAAGGGTGTAGATAGTGCAAACGTGGAAAGCAGCGCAAAGAGGAGCGATCGCGTGGGCGGTGTTTGCCTGCAAGCTGACGTCTGCAATGTGCTGGCAGTGTCTGGCGCGCCGGACCATTGCGGAGCAAAAGCCATTCCAAGGTCTGGAGCAAACACGAGCAAGGACTGACTCGTACTGCGCATGCCATGCGCCATGTGACCGTATGGGGACCCTCGATCTGGGCGGCGGAGTTACATGTTATGTGCTTCAAGAAAGACAGGCGCACAGACATTTGCCATGCATGCCTGCTGCTGCAGCAGTGCTGCATGGCAGTACTGGCCTAGAATTACTCTAAGACAGGGAGGTGCTTTGCCTCTGACGGTGTCACGCATGAAACCGGTGGATAAGATACATTACAGGCAAGCCCTGCAGAGCTGGCAGCCAGGGACCAGCAGGTAGCAGCGGCCGATTAGGCAGGCAGCTGCATGGCGTTCTTCAGGCTGCCGGCGGCCGCCATGCTAGCCATGCAGCCCTCGTGCGAGCTCTCCGCATCGGCGGGCGGCTGCGGCGCGCCCGGCCGCGCCAGCGCGCTCGCTTTGTAGGCCGCATACTGCTCGCCAAGCAGCGACGTCGCCCACTCCTGCGCGGCCAGCGCCGCCATGAGAGCGGTGGCTGCACCAGGCCGCTGCATGACGATGGCCGCATGCGCATGCAGCACCTGATAGGCACTGGCAGCTCGCTGCTTTCGTGGCTGCACAGCAGCTCGCTCCACTTGTACTTCCTCTTTCCTGAGCCTCTGGTGGAGCGCCCGGCAGGCATAAGCACGCCCTGGTTGCCAGAGTGACGTAAGTGCACGGAAGTGGGACGCCGGCAAAGCGATCACAGCCTCACTCACAGGGCCTTCGAAGACCATCTTCCTAAGGGGACCCTGGGGCACGCCAGGCAGTCTGGTATGTGGCCGCGCTCGGCCACGAGCAGCGCGACGAGCGCGTTGTAGTGGGCCGCCAGGCGCTCGGTCTCCGCCAGCAGGTATGTCTCCAGCGCGCCCTGCAGGCCCGCGTACGCGAAGCGCCGCTGCTCCACGTGCAGGCTGGTGTGCACCTGGCGCGGCGCGCAGCCGCAGGGTTAGGGTTTGGTCTCCCCGCCAGCAGGTAGGTCTCCAGCGCGCCCTGCAGGCCCGCGTACGCAAAGCGCCGCTGCACCATGCGCACGCTGGTGTGCACCTTGCATGCAGCGTTGGCTTTAGGGTTAGGGGTAGGGTTATTCATGGTCAGCACGGCGGCCTGCTAGCGGTGGCACGGCAGGCAGGGCGCTCCGTGAGCGGCGCTGCCCCTGTCAGCCACAGCGGCTTGACAGCGGCAGCACGGCAGACAGGGCGCTTTGTGAGCGGCAGTGCCCCTGGCGGCCTGGCGCTGCAGGCGGCCACGCGACGGCCACGGCCTGGGACATGCTTAGGGACGGAGCGGCTGATGCACGTCGTGTGGGGTCGCCCATGTGCAGAAGCATAGCTCAAAGTATCTGCAGACTGCTGTGAGCCGGCAAGCGGATGCATGAGCCTCGACGCGCAGGGCCTGCAGGCTCTCTCAGGTCTGGGTTGGGCACGCCCACGTGGCCTCTGGCCGCACCTCATGCCCCCATGCCCCCCCCGTGCCCCCAAGCTTGCCGCCGTGCGCCGGGCCGGCGGGCCGCACCCGCGAGCCGACCGCGCCGCCCTCGGGGTCCATGGGCACCAGCCGCCAGCGCACGCGCGAGACGGTCATGCGGCCGGCGGGCAGCTGCAGCAGCGACACCAGGTCGAAGGTCTGCTCGTCGGCCGCCGCATCGTACGCCACCTCATGCAGGTCCGTCATGCGCATGGTGCTCGAGCCTGCGCATTCGCACTGGTGTAGGGTAGGGTATGCAAAGGTTTCCATAACCTATGCCTGTCGTGAGGGCCGTCGCGGGCGCAGGAACATCACGCGCGCCCTTGCGGCTGGCCGCGCATCGCGGGGCGCGGGTGCCGCCGTCGCCGGCCGGCGGCGCGGGCGCGCACCGCACATCGCGCGGAACCAGGCCGGGCCGCGCATGGGCGCCCGGTACGTGACCGTGCGGCGCAGGCGGAAGTTGCCGCCGCCGCCGGCGTCGCCCTCCGCGCGCCAGGCGCCCACCTCCACGCGCGCGTCCTTGTGCACGAGCGCGTGGAAGAGGCGCAGGGTCTCCTGCGACCCCGACACCGGCAGCATACCCTGCCGGCCCCGCCGTGCGCGCCCTGCCTGTGAGCAACAGAGTGTGCCTGTGCGCGGCCTTGTGGGAGAGGCGCAGCGTGTCTGCGACCCCGACGCGGGCAGCATGCCCTGCCGGCCGCGCCAGGTCTTGACAGTTTGCCCTGCCTGCGGGCACCCGAGCGTGCTTGCGCGCGCGGCTGCGCACCAGCCGCAGGGTGCCCCTGCGACCTGGGAACAGCCGGCAAAGCTGCCACCTTTGCAAGCCCAACAATATTGCGCCATCATGCAGGGCTCCTTGCCGCATGCTGGCGCAGGTGGACGTCGTGGCAGCGCACGCACGCGCGGCGTGTGCTCTGGCCCGCTGTCTCGCACACCGGCTCACACATAGCGCCTTGCTTAGATCCGCCCGCGCTGCGGCACCTGTACGGGGAGGCCGGGGGTCGTCAGGGGCTCCAGGCTCGTCTCCCTCATGCTGGCACCTGGCACTGATGGGCGCGCTCCTGACTATCACAGGCGCCGAGCTCAAGGATGTGCTGCCTGTTGCAGGCGCCGTGCTTAAGGACAGCCTGCCAGAAGGCCTTCTGAGTGTAGCCTCTGTTGCCAGCTTGGCATGTCCAAGGTCCGGTGATAGGGGACAAGGTTGCATGCAAACCCATAGGTCAGAGAGTGGTCTTCCGTACACCTGTGTATCACCATCTGAAGGCGCAGTAGCACAATCAAACAAGCGGTCCTATGTGATGCGCATCCGGCACAAAGTAAGCACAGTGGCGTTTGCTGGCCGTGCACTGCACGCACGCACCGGTCCCAGCCACCCTGGAGCAGCACCTCAGGGTCGCATTGCTGCGCCTCAGGGGCTTTGGCCTGACCACAGCCTTGCAAGCGCTCCGTGACATGCAGAAAGACACACTCCGAGCCTGCTACGTTCACTTGACGCACCAACCCCTTTCTAGGTATTACTGCGAGCACTCACATGCCTGCCGCCCCCAAGGGTGCACATGAGCTCCCACAGGCTGTTCTCGGCCCCCTTCATAGTGCCTGGTCTCCGCAAACGCTTCTCAGCGCGTCTGCACCGGCCCGGCCGGCATGCCGCAGCAGCACATCTGTCGCAGGCTGCGGTGGGGCCGACTGCCCTGCGGCGCTCCCGCAGCGCCTGCAGGCTCCTGCGCGGTCGTGGAGACCCCGCCGCGGCCGCTCCGGCCGGCCCGCGGCGCGTCAGGGGGACTGGGGTTGGGAAGCCCTGCGCCTGCAGCCCTGCCGCGCGCGCCCCGCGGCGGCAGCTTCAGCCGCGGCACGGCTGCCCGCAGGCCGCCAAGAGACGCTGCAGGGCCCGCGTCGGGCCCCGCATGGTGCTCGCCAGAGGGCGCGCCGCCGCCGCCGTTGGCCGATCTGATTTTGTCCATGCGGGTGCTGATGCGTGGGAGGATGGGTGTGGCCGTGGCACCGCAGCCGGCGCCGGGGTCCCTGGCCGGTGAGGGCGCGCGCGGCGAGCGCGGCGAGCCGGCCACCGTCAGGCTGTCGTCCCAGCTGGACAGGCCTGCGGAGCGCATCCAGTCGGGCGTCAGCCGTGCACAAGACCCTTCTGCTTGATCTGGGCTGGCCGGTGACCGGCCCGCAGACACCTACTTTGCTGTCAAGGCAGGGCTGGCGCTGCATCATGCGCACACGAGGGGGCTGTCATCAACGCGCCAGCACATGCAGGGCCCGGGGTGTGCTGGCAACAAGACAAGGCGTTGCGGCTTGACACAGGGGCCTCCGTCTTGGCTCGGCGGTGGCGCGGGTGGGCGCGCACAGGAGTGCCCGTCGGAGTACGTCGAGACGCCGCTCCGCCGGGTGCGCATGGGCGCCGGCGCGGCCGCCAGCAGCGACGCCACCTGCCCGTCGCCGCGGCTTCTCTGTCGTCGCATGTCAGTGCTGACAGCACGGTGTGCATGCGCAGCCGGGCAAAGCTGTGACAGTTGGACCAGGGTCCAGCGGCCCCCCGCCATGCCAGCAAGCGGGGAGCTTCGGACTACATGCACTGGCGACCAGTGGTCCTCGTATGCCACCATCCGGGCAGAGCGGGCGGCCGCGCAAATGCCTGGCCGTCGCGCAGCGCCGCACTGATGCGCCGCTGGCAGACGGCCAGCCAGGCCAGGCAGGCGGCGCGCGCGCTGCGGCGCAGCACGAGCTCCGCCACGCGCCGCGCGGGCCGCGGCCAGCCCGCGTCAGCGCGCACCGTGACGACCAGCGTGACCTACGCGCGCGTCTCGCGGCTGCTATCTGCGGGCTTGCGTGCGCGCAGGCATGCATGCATGTGCATGCACGCACCCTGCGCAGGCGTCTGGCAACCGCCAGCTCTTGGGCCGCAGGACGGCATTGCACAGCCATTGCACACCCTGTGGACGCAGCTCGCGTGAACGGACCCGCAGAACCATGATGAGGCAGACTGGGCCGCACGCACGCTGGCAGCACTGGCATGTGCGGGAAGGGTCAGCTCGCTCCATGAGCGCTGTCGCAGCGCCTGCCTGACACAGCGCTCTGCAAAGCGCCGACTGCACTAGTGCGCTGCTGTGGCATGCAGGAAGGGCTTGCATCTGCTCAAGCAACGGTCGCGAGCGAGGACGCGCCTTGAGGCCCAGCATGCCCGACTGCAGGAGCGCTGGCTCAGCGACTAGCGTCTGCGCGCGCAGCGCACACTTCATCCTATCTGTGCACTCCTGCAAAATAACAAGGCCCGTCTAGAGGTGGAGGAGCTGTCAGCGTCCGCGCTGCGATGCAAGGCCTCTGCAAATGCGCTTTCCTCAGGTGCGTCAGCCCTGGCAAGCCCGAGCCTATGTTCGCAGCGACTGTTGAAGACAGTTGGGCAGTGCGTGCCATGTCTGTGTGCTATTCATGGATGCGCGGTGATCTGCCACTGCAGCACCACTGCTGAGCAGACGAGGGCTGGCGCAGCGGCTTGCCATCACTGGGGCAAAGCACTTCGAGAAGTCTCGCGCAGCTTGGCCGCACAGGGCACGCCCAGCAGGCGCGCGCCTGCACGTATGAGGCCAGCCGGCGGCCGGGCTGCGCGCCCGCGGCGGGCAGCAGCGTCAGCTGCGGGGACGAGGCAAAATGCAGGGCAGGGCCCTGTGGCGCGGGCGCCAGCAGCACGACCTGGTTGTCCGTCACGCGCAGCGCGCCCGCACTTGCCGCGGCACAGGCGCTCGGGGTGCCGCTTGGAACCGCACGAGGCGCTGCAAGCCGTGCGGCCTTGGGTCCATGCAAGCTAGGGCGCACAACTGTCAAAACGAGGCTCTCTAGCTAGTGCACGGCCTCGGCAGGCTGCCATGCACGCTGGTGTGCTGGAGCATGCTCTGTTGGAGGCGCGCCGTAGAAACTGCGGATCAGGGCGGGCAGGGCCAGAGACGCCGCAAAGTCGATATGCCAGCGCTTCATCGATGCCGGCTCCTCAAAGTTGGGCGGCTCCCACCTGAGCACCTCTGCCTGCCGAGTGTGGACCCAGAATGATCATCCAGCACGTGCACTGCATTGTGTTCAGTGAGCTCGACAGAGCAAGGGGCGCAGACAACATACAGCACAAGACAAGCAGCACAAGACATACGAGCCGCTACCAGGTTCGGCGCGCACCTCTGCGCCGCGCGCGCTCTCGCGGAAGAAGCTGAGGGCCACGACCGACTGGTCGCACAGCAGGTGGAAGTCCTGCGCGACAGCAGCAGCGTGCTCTCCCACGCCAGTCTCCACGGGCAGAGGGTAGTCCCGCGGTGTGCGCGCAGCCCAGACAGGGTATGCTCACCAGGGCCGTGAGAAATGGGTACTGCCGCTCAAAGTGCAGAGGCCTGGTCATGGCCGCTCCAGTTCACCTCGCCGAGGTGCTCTGGTCGAGCTGGGAGCCGCGCAGCTCTCGCGTCCTGCTTGTGCCAGACACACTATATTTTACAGGAGGCAGGCCACTGCGGCTCCAAAGCAAACTGCTTGATCAACAAGGGGTCAACCCGAGGAGCCAGTTGCAGGGCAACTACGGCAATAGGGTAGGGCCTCCTCAGCGACCTCCGCGCACCTCGCTGCTACAGCGCACGCCTGTTCGGTAGAAGTCTCGCCGAGCCAGTACGTTCAAAGGGCACGGAAGAGGCGGCTCCTCACCTTCTGTCTTGCTCAGGACCTTTTGCAGGCCAAGCACGCCTAGCTGTACGAGAACAGGTGTGCGCCCCTCTAGAGCAGCAGGAAGAACAGCACACAGGCTGTGCCCTCACTACACCGCACGTGACACTACAGGAGAAGCGTCTAAGCTTGTTCAAGCTTCTCAGCCTGGATGTGTTGTGCGTTAGTTCTGATACGTCTGGCCAAAGACAGTGCGCAGTGGAGGCAAGCAGGTGCCGCTTGCTGAGTACTCTGCTGCATGCCAAGACTGTTATGCCAAGACTTGCGGCGGGAAGCTAGGTCTGTATAGCAGTTTCTCCCAGCCTTGTTATGTTACACAGTTTGGTGTATCCAATAGGTGCTGAGATGCTGCAGGCCACTTTGTGCAAGTGTGCAATCAAGTGCGCTTTGAGATTTGAAGGAGGCATACTCAAGAGCCGGTTTACTCGCTGAACAAGAGCTGGTTGACTCGCTGAGTCGACTGCGCCACCTGTGCTGTATTCTCTGACGCACTTGAGCACAGTTGTGTTTGTGCGGCAGGTCCCTGTGCTGGGTAAGGGGCGTGGAGGTCCCGGACCCAGGGCCACAGCAAGGTCGCCGTGACGACCCCACTCGAGCCGCTAGCAGCCACGCGGGAGCGCCGTGGGGAAGCGGGCGCCCCGCGCGCGGGCCCCGCGGCCGGCGGGAGGCGCGGGCGGCCCGTGGCGCGCCCCAAGGCCCTGCCTCGCGGGCCCCGCCGCTGAGGGCGCGCCGCTCGCGCAGCGCGGGAACGCCGCCTCTGCGCCCGACCTGGAGACTGGCGGGAGCCACGACTCTGGCTGGATCCCTGAAAACCCGTTTGCGCGCAACCGCTCGCGCTCGTGCAGCCCGCCAGCGCCAGCCAGCCATGGTCACGGCGGCCACGGCCTGCTCCGGGCGCTAGCGTCCGCGCCGGCGCTGCGGCGCGTCGGCGCCGCGGCCGCGGCCGGCGCGGCCGCGCTCGGCGCGAGCCCCTGCCCTGGAGGCGGCGGGCTAGCCTCGAGGCGGCGCCACGTCTCGCACGCGCTCCTCCTGGTGGCGCTGGTCGGCCTGGCGCTGCTGGCGCTGCAGCGCCGGGCGGGGTCGCACGTCGGGGCTACCCAGGGTCTCTTGCATGCCGGGGCCGCCCCACGGCGCAGTGGCGGCGGCGGCAGCGGCGGCGGCGGCGGCGGCGGCGGGGCGGCGCTGAAGGGGTCGGGCTTCGTCGCGGATCCCGGCATCTCCGACTGGGCGGCCGGCGCATCCGACAAGCCCTGGGACCCCGACTCTGGCGAACGCGCCGCGCTGCTGCCCCACTACCTGCGCGAGTTGGTGCGCGACGACGCCTACGACGGCCGGCGCACCTGGGCGGGCGCGGCGCGTGCACGCGCCGCGCGCGCCGCGGAGGCCCTGCGCTGCTGGGTCGCGAGCGACCCGGTCGCCAGGCTGCTGCCGGGCGGGCCCGCGCGGTGGTACTATGCTTGGGCCGCGCACGGCGGGCCGTGGCCGGGCCGGCTGTGGGACCCGGGCGCGCTGGTAGACGGCGCGCCGTGGCCGGTAGGGTCCGCGCAAGGGTTCTGCGCCGCGCTGGGCAACGGCAGCGTGGCGCTCGTCGGCAACGGCCCGCTCGCCGCCGGGCAGCGCGGCGAGATCGCGGCCGCGGCGGCCGTCGTGCGCTTCAACGCGGTCAACAACTGGTGCGGCCGGGCACGCGTGCCTTGGCCCATAGACGCTGATTTGCCTTACCTAACCCAGCAGCGATATCGACATGCGAGGCTTCCTCCCGCGCGTTCCCAGCAGCGCCGGCAGCTCACCCCCCGCCGCGGGGCCCGCCGCCTGACTCCGATGGTCATGTCCCTGCAATGCAGGCTGCCGGGCGAGCGCACGGACGTCTGGATGGTGCGCTACCACGGGCAGCGCCCGTCACTGTTCTGGGGCCTGCGCCAGCTGCCGCGGCGCGAGGCCGCCGCGATCGCCGCCGGCGCGCGCGCCGTGCTCTTCCTCGGCGGCCACCTGCGCGGGCGCTACGCGGGCGCCGTCGCCGAGGCGCGGGAGCGGTACCCCTACGTGCCCGCCGCCAAGGCTGTGCAGGCGCGCCGTCTTAGGTCATTGTCGCCCGATCGCCTGCGCCCTTTGAGCTGTGGTGCATGCCCCGTAACAGCTCTGCCCTACATTAAACCCAGCCAGCGTATTATATGATCATCTTGGTGGCTGCCTTGGGCTGTTCTTCTTCATTGTTGCCATCATGCTCCGGCACCGCCCTTGCATCCGCGCTGCCAGGTCGCTGGCTGCGCGCCATGCACAGCAACACTTTTCACTTGCCAGTCACCATGGCGCGGCCGTGCTCTTGCGCTGCAACTGAGCGTGCAAAGTGTTGACAGGTTTTGCGTGGTGCTTTTCTGATGACTTGGAGGCTGTCAGGAGGCGTGGCACAGTATCTGCCATCAAAACCGCTATTGTGATCTGCACTGCAGTGCTTGACGTGCTCGAACTTGCCAGGGTGAGCGTACCCATGACGAGCATGGTCACGACGAGAAAGCGCTGCGTCCCGGGTGCCGCAGGTGAACATCTCGGACTACTGGACCGTGTACAATAACGTCTTCTCCGATGGGCGCCCGCTCGAGGACGCCGTCGCCATGCCCTCGTCCGGCCTGCTTGGTGCGGCCCTGGTCATGGCGTTTGCGCTGTGCATGCCGTTGTATTTAGCGTCCGCCGTCAGCGCCGGGAGTTGCTGCCAGGAGCGGAGATTTGGCGCGCATGTCAGGGGCAGGCGAGCAAGCGCCGGCCTGCCGCCTGTCATGCCGCAGGGTCACAGACTGCAAGTACCTCACAGGCAGCCGTGTGGCCTGCCTGTCTCCTGGGCTGGTCGCCGAGAGCGATTGCCCTTGGCTCAGCAGCTATAGGAGTATCGTTGCCATCACAACCGAGCTGTCACACTGTGTGGCGCGCAAGCAGGAGGGCTCCGCTTGTCTGTGCGTTGCTCTCCCTAAATATTTGTGAGCAGCGCACATGCCGCTGAGCAGCATGTGTGATCTCGCGAACGGCAGGCGCGCTGGCGGTGCTCGGCTGCCTGCGCCCCGGGCAGCGCCTGGACGTGTTCGGCTTCAACTGGAACACCGACAAGTCGTACTTCATGCACAAGATGGGCGCGGAGGGCGCGATTATGGCGCGGCTGCTGGCCGCCCACGGCCGCGACGTTACGATCCACCCCACCGCGTGCGACGGCCTGTACAGCTGCGAGCGCGCGTGCGACAACCCCAAGTACCGCCTGGCTGCAGACGGCGACGACGCCGTCTGCCGCGCCAAGGCGCGGCCACCCTACCTAACCCTATCTCGGCGCTGCCGCGCTCGTTCTGAAGGACCCCGGCCGGCCTTTGTGGCGGCAGCCCAGCCGTGTGTTGCCTCAGGAGCAGCGGACTGCGTGCCTCGCGGGGCGCGGCATGCAGTCCCGATGCGGTGCACGCAAGGAGCTGCAGGGCGCGTACGGTGTTGGCGAGAGGTTTCCCTCCTCACGTGGTGCCGCGGCGGCGCAGGCGCTGGAGAGGAGCGCCGCCGAGCGCCGCGCGCAGGAGCGGCGGGTCGAGGCCGCGCGCCGCGCCTGGGCGGAGCGCTGGCAGCCGGAGCTCGAAGAGGATGACGAGGACACGGAGCTGGACCAGGGCGATGCGGCCGCCCTGCTGGCCGCGCGCCCGCGCCGCGACGCGGGAGTGAGCCAGTGGGCCGTGTGAGGCGTGTGCTGGTCACCTGGTGCCTCGGACGAGCGGCGGGCCGCAGCAGCGGGGCTGGGAGCGCCCTGGCAGCCGCAGACGCGGACCTGCTTCGGGGCGGATGGGCTTGGCTCAGGAAGAGGCGTGCGCGCGTCGGGTGGAGGAGCAGCCCCGCGCAGGCGATGCCAGCGCGCAGCCCGCTGGTTACGCCGAGCTCTGGCACTTTGGTAAACAAGGGCCCTGACCATGAGGGCTTGAGCGTCCCTGCCGGCGCACAGGCGCAGGGCGTCGGCCTGACGTCACTAGGTCTGCGTACCGCTGCAGGCAACTGTGTGGGGCGGCCTGCTTTGTATTATTCATTTGTATTATTCAACAAACACGCGTGCCCCGCTGGCAGCTGGCCGCATGGGGCGGCGACGCCGTGCAGCTTTGGGAGCAAGCGCCTGGCATTGCGGCTCGGTGGCTTTGGAGTGTCTGCTGATAGGTCTTGCGACCCAGCTCAGCTGGGCGGGGAGCGCTTGAGCAGCTTGCAGAGTGGGGTGGCTGCTTCTTGTTTCATGTTAGCAGAGTGGTGCACCTGCCTGCCATGACAGGTGCTGCTTGTCAGCCTGCGCGGCGCGTGCGCTGCACTGCAAGAGGGTGTGAGCGGTGTTGTGTACTTGTCGCCTGTTTTCGCTTGTAGGTGGGCTTGCAGCAGACGATGTCTGCTGGCAGCAGCAAGCTGCAGCAAGGGTTCAAGTGTGGCATGCGCATGCACTTTCCTGTCATTGCCATCTTACTCTTTGACTTGCCCCCCCTCTGCAGTCTAGCAGAAGTCGTGTGTCTGTTTAAGCACTCTCATGATTTGTAATGCAGGAGCTTGCAGCAGCTAGGCTCCCTTCATAAGCTCGCTCATCCCATCCAACCTTCAAAGCTTGCAGTGATATCAGAGAGCCTACCTGTATACTTCAAGCTCTAAGCACGAAAGCGGGGCTTTACAGACGTGCACCATGGCGACCAGGTACCGGCCCCAGAGCGGCGGCTCAGCTTGTTTGAGTGAGAATTGCCTGCAGACCGTCCATGCCGTCTTCTTGCTTGCTGGTGCTGTGCTGCGCGCGATCGCCTGCTAGTGTTTTTGCTTACGGATGTTCGACTCGGCATCCGGAAAAGATATAGTTAGATGTTCACAGTGCCGCCCCGCGCAGGACGCTGACGATGGTTGCGGCCGTGCTCGCGGCTCTGCTAGTCTCGGGCGCCGACGTTGCTGGTTCGTCTCCCGGCCCCGCACGTAAAGCGTGTGCGCATGCATGCACGTGCATTTGGCGGGACGGAACTGGCTGCAAGTGCACGGGCTGTTGCTTGTCGTGAGCAGTGAAGAGCGCTTGCCGATGCCGGCCCAAAAACACGTGAGGCTTTCTGCACACGACGGGAGGGCACGCACATGCCCTTTGTTTGCCAGCTGCATCGCCTGAGCGTGTGGCAGCGGACTGGAATTGCTTGTCGCCTGTCCTGATTGTTTTGGCCGCGCACCCTGGCTGGCTCTTCCAGCCACGGGAAGCAGGTATGAGCGATTGCGCGCATGAGTACATCAAGCGGGCTGTGCCTGCCAGCTGGCTGTCCACTCACCGCCTGGTACTTCTGCTGTCCCGGCCCAAGCGCAAGGCCAGCCATGCAGCTGTGCGTGCGTCGGTCGAGTTCGGGAAGAGCTCAACTTGCCTGGCTCGCTCGCTGCCTGCCTGGCTGAGGCAGCTCTGTGCCTGCAGGCGCGCGCGCCCTGCGCTCGGCCGAGGTGGCGGGCGCGCCGTCCGCCGCGGCGTACGCGCCTGCTCCGGCGGCGGGCGCATCCCCGGCGGACATCATCTGCACGCTGGCCGCGCCGCGCGCCGAGCTGAGCGCGCAGGCGCTGGTGCTCGCCGACGTGGCGCCCGTCGTGCAGTCCTTCACGCACATGGGCGAGACAGAGGTCTTCAGCACCGGTGCGGTCCCGGGGCATGCTTGCCAAATGGATAATTTTCCTCATGCTGCCTAGACAGTAATTTGTACGAGGCGAGGTGAAGACCAGCTGAGTGTGGCATACAGGCTACCGATGCTGCCCCTTACCGTGGTATAGTGGGAAGCAGCAAGTCCTCTACTTGGTATCTGTTGGAATGCATCCTCACGGTACTTAAGTGGAGGCTGCACGGCGCGGCGCAGAGGCGTTTGCCAACAGCAGCATGCACGGTATCTTCGTGTCGGCGTCCGGCATGTGGCTGCACGACCCCGTGGCGGTGCTCAAGGCAATGTCGGGCGAGCAGTTCGTCTCCGCGCTGGTGGCGCTGACCGAGCCCGCATACGACGCGTCCGCGCGCACACTGACCTTCCGGGTGCGCACGCTCAGTCACCTCTCCTTACCCCTGGTGGCTTGCTCTGCCCTGACGGGCACACTCCGGCCCGTATGCACCGCACCAGCATATGGTTGCAGTCAGAGCCCTGCAAGGTGCACCAAAAAAAAAAAAAAAAAAAAAACAACTTCTGCGTGACTGCTGCTGCAGGAAGGGGTTGCCGTGACGAGAATCTTCTCGTGCGCCACATAAGGGCATGGATCCATATGGCCACTTGCGTGTCGTGACAATACGCTCAGACCAGGCTCTGCCGCTGGACATTTGGCTCTGAGTCACTTAGCCGCTCTGACCTTCGCGGCGCAGGCCATGGTGCTGCCCGCGACGAGCGCCGCGCACCTGCCGACCTTCGGCGGCGCCGCCGCCCGCCTCGCTGACGACGCCGCCAACGGCATCGCTGCGGGCATGCTCACTGACGCACCGGCAACCCCGAGCGCGCTCACCAACGTGGGCCTGTTCATCGACGCCAACTCCATGAGCCTGAACAGCGCGGGCGTCGCCGAGCGCGGCGGCGGCGGCATCGGCGGCGGCGGCGGCGGCGGGCACGGCGGCGGCGGCGGCGGCGGGCACGGCGGCGGCGGCGGCGGCGGGCACGGCGGCGGCGGCGGCCATGGCGGCGGCTTCGGGGGCGGTCACGGTGGCGGCGGCTACAGCGGATCGTCCCGTCGCTACTACGACAATTACGGGTACAGCTACGGCAAGTGAGGACGCTGCAGTGCGGAACCTGCGCATGGCCAGCGACGCGCCTAGCTAGACGGCCCCGGAGCCAGAATGTGCGCGGGGTTGTGCATGAAGCCAGGCGCCCGCGCCTGTGCGCTCGGTAAGGCGCTGGTGATCGCTCGCACAGGCTTGCTGACGGGCACTCTAAATGGGTGGTTTCTGGTATCTGAAGGGCATTCCCAGGATCGTAACAACTGTAGCTGTAGGCGTAGTGGTGCGGGGCAGCCTGCGCGCATGCACGCCAGCATGAGATGCACATTTCATTCCAGGTGTTTTCCGTTCCAAGCTGCTGTGTACTGCTCCTTCTGGGCATGCGTCTGCGGCCGTGCCTCCTTGCCTATGGACTGCGGGCTGGCGACTTTGGGGTTGTCAGCTGTTTGAAGTTGCGAGCGATCTTGCTGCACCACAGGTGAAGTGTGCATGTCTCGGGAGGATAGGAAGGTATCAAGGATGGTAGCGCCGCTCCAATGCCCTGAACTATTGCCCTGCACTGCAATGCGCTGCCGTTGAGCACGGGATACTCCCGGCACTCGACCGGACCATGCGCTATTGTACCTCACAAAGCACGGCGCACTTGCTTTGCTGCATCAGCAAGCCTTCCTGCCACTTGTGGTCGTGAGCCAGCTTGAGACTCCATGCCTGCCTTGCTCGTGGTGCCCTTTTTGGAGGAAGTGCAACTTGCTTGTATGATTTCAGACTATGTGCAACATGCATAGTTTGCATGATAGGTCCGTTGATATGTGCATGCATTTGTAACTCTGCACACTAAAGCCAGTCCCATAGCAAGGATGTACGGAGTCAGGTTGTCATCAGTACAGAATTTAGACTCTTCAACGTGCACTCATGAAGGCGTTTACGCACATCACTGAGTCAGCTTGTCATCAGTCTGAGATTTGAGCTCTGAACATGCTTTCATGGAGGCGACAGTGCATATCCATGAGGGGGACAAGGCCAGAAGTCCGGCTCCACAGGCACGCGTGCAACAGATTATCCTGCTACGGACCTGCACCGGCGTGCAACAGATTATCCTGCTACGGACCTGCACCGGCAAGCGAATGTGCACCGGCACACACACTTTGCCAAAGAGCCAAACTAAGCATGCCTCACAAAATGCTGGGAAAAATTTTTTAGTATCAACTACTAGCTGTTTCCGACATAGTAGAACAGCAGTTCACAGCGGCGTCCTCGCTGTCCAAGCCGAAAAATTAACTGGGGTCCTGCAGAAAGGCTTGACGCATCTCACGCACCCTTCGAGGCGCGCAGCAGCCTGCACGCACTGCTGCGTACTTGCTCAAAGGAAGAGAGCGTACGGAGTATGGCTGACAACGGCGGTGGCGACGACGTATTGCGCGCCCGTGCGCCTGGGGCAGGCGCAGCTAACGAGCCGAGTGCCGAGGTGCGGCTCGCTATGGCCTGCGGCGCAGGGGCGCACAACAGGGGCGTGTGCTGCTACCTATGCACGAGGTTGCGCACCTGTCGGTGCTGGGCTCGCTCGCTGCACACTGCCTGGCTGCCGGTCCTCGGCAAGCAGCGTGCAGAGGGTGCGCACGGGGTTGTGCTGAGGCGCCTGGCACGGCAGCTGGTGGAGGTAGTGCAGGAGCTCATGCTGTGGCGCACAGCGGCTGTTTGCTGCTATGCGCAGCGGCCGATGCTGCTGCTGGCAGGCCACTCGCCGCGCAAGCAGACGCGTTGTGAGAAGCGTGGCACGTGATGCGCGCGGGCACAGCTGTCGAGAGCTATCGCGACAGCCGGGCAGTGCATGTGACGGCACGGCCACACACCGGCATGCCGCGAGCGCGAGCTCAAGAGTGTGCAAGAACCGTTCTCGAAGAGCATACGGTGTGCGCGCACAGGATGCAGACCTGCTGCTGGCAAAGAGGCTGCAGGAGCAGGAGCACGCCTTCGCCATGCTCGCCGGGCGCGCGCCCGCCCCGCACCCGGCCTCCCTGCACCGCGCCTGCCTGAGCCTCACGCCTGTCTCACGTCAAAGTGTTGGCTCGTAGCTCGCGAGCGCGCAGAGCTGCTTGGCGCGCTTTCCACGTCAAAGTGCTGCCTTGTAGCTCGCGAGCGCGCGGACCTGCTTGGCGCGCCTGCCAGAGCCCTGGCTGCGCCTGTCCTTCATTGTCGACCTGGGAGACACGGGATGCGCAGACTGTTCATGGTTGAAGACTCCAACTTGTTGCTTCAGTCTTCCACCTGCACATGCCGCGTGTAGGGGCTCGTACACGGGCAGCGAGGGCGGCGGCGAGGAGGAGGAGGGCGCCATGAGCGACGAGGGCGACCTGGCCGAGCTGGGCGACATGAACGACGAGGCGCTCGCGCGGCACCTGCAGCAGCGCGAGGACCGCGCGCACTACCGGCGCCTGCTCGAGCTCGCCGGCGTGGGTGCGCGCGGCTCCAGCACCCTTGCCGGGCTCTGGCAAGGCCGGGTGAGGCTGTTTGTGTTTGGTGGTATCGATCAAGAGGACAGAAGGAGACGAGCATGCGGTGGGAACAAGGGGGCGACAGCTCGCTTGTGCAGCACGTGCAGCAGCTCTAGGTCTTGCATGTCAGGGGCGCCTAGGCACAGTGGCATGAGTGCAGGCCCAGGTGGCGACTCCCTGGCCCGCATAGGACTTGATGAGAACATGCGGTGCTGGCAGTAGGGCCGCGAAAGTGCTTGCCCCGTCAGATCAAAGCAGAGTCGGGCGGCAAGCGGGGAGAGGTCAATGAGGGCAGAGAGGAGGAAGATGATGGGTCTTGGAGCCTGGTTGAGGGCGCATGTCAAGGGTAATGCGACAGACGTAGGCGGAGGAGCCGAGGACGAGTACGAGGAAGGGGAGGACGACGAGGACGAGGAGGGTTACGTTACCGACGACTCTGTCGACCCGGACAACATGTCCTACGAGGCGCGCGCCCGCGCATACCCGCCGCAGCTCGATGCATCTGCCGCGCGTCACGCTCAGGGCTGGTGGCTGTGCAGCAAGTGCCTTGAAGGTGTATTGCCCAGAATATCGTCATACTGACAGGGACAGGTTGTCTCCCAGACTTACCTTGCGGTGCTTGGCTCAGCCGAGAACGGCCTGCAGCCGCTCTTCTGCGGCGCCTGCATGCATGTGCGCTGTGCCTGCGGGGAGCTGACGGGGGCGTGCGCGTCGACTGCGGCAGGAGCTGCAGGCGCTGGGCGACGCGGTGGGCACGGTGCCGCGCGGCGTGCCGCAGGCCGTCATTGACGCGCTGCCGCTCGCGCGCTTTTCGGCGCCCGTGGCCGCCGCCGCCGCGGCCGCGCCGCTGCCCGCCGCGAGCGGCGCCGCAGGTGCGCCGAGAGCAGATGTGCCCATGGCTGCCCTGCGACTTCTGGGGCCTCAGCCGCAGGTTAGGCCTGCAGCAGTCAGGAGAGCACAGTGCTTTGGGAAGCGCCGCTTACATTGACTAGGTGCCTGAACACGACCAGGTATGCTGATGGTGATGCTTGGAGAGGCCATAGCACAGCTTGCCAGGGGTTGCCGGTGTGAAACAAAATCAGCCCGGCCGGCGTGGCGGTGACAGGCGGCACGGCGGCTGCGCTGGACGCGCGCGGCGTGGGCGCCGCGGCGGCGGCGGCGGCGGCGGTGGAGGAGGAGCAGTGCGCGGTGTGCCGCATGGAGTTTGAGGGCGGCGAGGACGTGCGCGTGCTGCCCTGCGCGCACGTCTACCACCCGCCCTGTATTGAGCAGTGGCTGCTGCTCAACAAGGCGCGCCGCGCTGCCGAGTGTGCCGGCTATTGCTTGGATGTGCGGGAGGCCTGAGGGTGGCGGGAAGGTGCATGCGCTGCCGGGCGCGCGCGTGCCTCGCCCTCCGTTCAATGGGCAGTGGCTGCCGCTCAGTAGGCATATCCACCTTGTCTTTCTATGTTGATTCTCCATATGCGTGCGCGCATGGCCACTATCCCTGTACAGGAAATGCTGCCTGTCGCGGCCAGACACACTCTCGATGATGAGACATCGCAGTCACTGTGCACTTGCTGCCATGCCCTGCGTATGAAGGTGTTCGGACCGAGGTATGCTTTGGGTTCAGACGCGCTCCCACCTGTTTGGAGCCACCCAGCCACTGGCCCTGCCCACAATGGTGGTAAGCATTGGCGGCGTGCTTGGCAGGCGTGCCCCATCTGCGGCAAGGAGGTTACAGCGCGGCAGGCCACCAGCCCTCCGAGACGCGCGTCTGCAGCGCCAGCGGCGCGCGGCGGCGGCAGCAAATGAAGTGTGTGGCTGTGCAGGGGTGAGCGTCTAGGGGCAGGCAGGGTTGTCGGCGTTTTCGCACAGCCAATCAGGAGGGGTGCGCTGGTGACAGGAGGGGCCCGCGCGTGTGCGCGTGTGTATGCGGGACGTGTGGGGCTTGTAGGATAACTGACATTGCGTATGATTTCATCAGGTAAATGGCGGCTCTTGGGTGTAGCAGGGCAGCACATGCGTTGTCTCCTCCCAGAGCCTGATATTAAGGGTGCTTAGCGGTCGGGGTGCTGCCGCACCCCTGTGGCGCCTTAACGCAGCAGAGGGGCTTCAGCTGCACCTGTCTATCAGGGCAATTCAGGAGCGCGCCCTGCATCCACAGGCATTCTGTTTCACAGGCGAACAACAGGTAGCGAGTGTGTCGTAGGTGGGCCAAGCTAGGCGGGGGCTGGCGGGGGCTTTGTGTTACCGCAACCTGCTGCATCAGTGTGTTCGCTTCACGGTGGCAGGAGCTCATCAGCACCGAGTCAGGTTTCAGGGCTGGCCAGACACGCAGAACTGAAGCCCTGCGCCGGGCTTGGGTGCGCAGGGCATGAGCTGTCAGCTAGAGGGTTTGTCAATGCAGGGTGCAGCGCGGCCCCTGCTCGGGGCTGCTGGGTTGGTGGTTGCGCTCCGCTGGGTGTGAGCGGCGGTTACAGGAGCAGCCTTGCATGGCGTGGCACGCGCCGCTGTAAGGTCATGAGAGTGTGCACTTGGGCATAGCGGCATGCACAGTGCTAGGCTGGCACTGCCAGCGCCAGCCAGAGAGCCAAACCTGGCATACAACACACAGGCTCTAAGCGCAAATGTGTAGCTTGCCCAGTCGCCAGGCAATGTGCCCCGCTGCCAGGACCTCCCACGCAGCTGCCAAGCGTAGTGCCGGAGCTGCCCAAGATGCCATGCCAGGCCCTCAGTCCCGCGAGCACGCCACGTCTCGCGACCTGTTGCATGGGCCAGCAGGTCAGGGAGCCAAAACTTGTTTGAGCACGCAGCAAAGAGGCGCTTGATGCATAATTAGGCTGGCATTGGTATGCAGATCAGGTCCTGCATGCATCAGGGAGAGCGAGGTACTGCGAGCTGTACTGCATGTGGCATCCGCAATGCGGACTCCACATAGGCGCGACAACGAAGCAGGACAATGCTCTGAGGCCACCATGTCGAGATGCAGACGCCTGCTCGCTGGGTCGGGAGGGGCGCGCCTGCTTTAGCCACCAGGTGCTGCAGGGAGGGGCTGAGGCCGGAGCAGCCTGGAGGCGCGCAAGCTCCTCTGCTCAGCCGCCCCATGCAGACACCTACCAGTGATCGTGCACGCAGACGTCATGGGTCTGTAAGAGTACGTGCAGCACCGACCTGAGTATCTAGGCTGCACCCAGGCTCACCAAGGCGCAGACAAAGCAATAGCATTGCAGAGCGGCAGACGGGCCCGGCTCATGCTGGCATGTGGATCGCTGCAGTCACATGCATGAACAGCCACCTTCACGAGTGGGACTGTGCACACTTTGCACAGCGCGCACCTCGCGTGGTTTGCCGGCACAAAGCGCGTCGGCCGCTAGCCTACTTTCCCACCAGCAGCCTGTTCCTCAGGCCGGACAGCCCTCCCGCTCCCCTACGTCGTGGCGGCCCCCGGCGCGCCGCCGCCAGCGGCTGCCGCACTGCGGCGCGCTGCTGGCTCGCGGCTCAGCGCGCGCGCACGCAGCGCCCGCACGTAGCGGCGCATCCGCGCAAACTTGTGCGCTCCCAGCTCGTACAGGAAGGGCCAGGTAAAGATGCCGGTGCCGTGCAGGTCGTCAAACTGCAGGCGCACCGCTGCGCGCTCACATGCCTGCTCAAGGCGCCTGTGGCTGGTGGCCACCTGTTGACTCACTTAGCACGTCAGAGCCTGCCGCGGACTCGGCTGTGCGCACGCTGCGCCTGCACACAGAGTGCATCGCACACATGAGCACAATTCACAGATACACAAAGCGCAGTGCAGTGCGCACCGTAGTTCCCGACAGGCTCAGCGGCCATGAGGCCCACGTGGCGGCGCCCGGCGACCACCTGCACGAGCAGCTTTGCACTGGTTCAGCTGCTTGGGGCGCGGGCGGAGCGCACACAGGGGCCCGCCAGCAGGCCACCGCGGCAGGGCGCGCCCGCCCGCGGCCCTGCGCGGAGGGCGACTCCGCGCGCAGCAGCTCCGCGGGGTACCTGAACGTCCTGCCGTCCTGGAACGTAACCTCCAGAGCCTGCGGGGCAGAATACTGGTAAGCGCTGTCAGTGTGCTTGCAACAGGGCTCGACAGCGGGATAGCAGCAGGAGCCACGGCTACCTTGTCCTGCTTCAGCAAGTGCACGCGGACAGCGTGAGGCGCGGCGCTGCGCGCAGTGCAGAGCGCCATCCTGCCGCTCAGGACAGCGCTCAGGCCCGCTACGGCAGGCCGGAGGCCCGCTGCTTGCATCCCAGTCACTTCCTTGTCCTGCTCTGATCAGAGTTGTAGCTACACTGGACAGGTCTGCCACATACTGACAAGCAATTGCAAGGCCCTGCCTGCCTGAGCCAGGCCTGCGTCAGCTGCTCAAAGCTTGACCCGCTCCTGTTCAAGCGGATGTGTGAGAGTGGCTGAGGACAAGAGGTGTGGCGCCTGCACTGCTTTGAGGATGTAGGCTTGGCACGGCTATGCGCAGGATGGACTGGGCAGCGTGCTCCCCGCTGCCGCGTGTGCCTGGGGACAGCCAAAGTGAAAAGAGCACGACTGGCGAGAAGGTCATCACTGATGTGCTCAGTAACGACGTGCTCTGCAAGGTCTTCACGCATGTTACGCGCGACGAGCTGTGCGCCGGGCTGCCCCTGACCTGTCAGGCCTTCAGGAGCGCGCTGCGGAGCTCAGGTGAGCTCCAGCGCTCTCTCGAGCACAGTTGGGACCCTGCGAATTGCCCCAAGCGCGCAGTGCGTGCAGGCATGTGTTGCCCCTGTGCACGACTTGTACAGCCCTGCCATTCCCGACACAGCTGCGAAGGCTCGCCGTGCTGCGAAGCCTGCACACACGCCTGTGAGGGTGCAATGCTTTGCTGTGCTAGGTCCTTCACACTGGCACGCGCCTGGTCAGAGGCTGCCTGCACCTCTGCGCTGCGCTCACCCCGCGACACGCTGCGAGGCGCAAACGACGGCGGCAGCAGACGCGGCAGCAGAGGCGGCAGCAGGCCCGCTGCGCGCTGCGCTGGCGCGCCGCGCGACGGCGGGGCCCCGGCGCGTGGAAAAAAAAAAAAAAATGCGCCGCAGGCGACCTGTACCAGCGCGTGGTCGTGCGGTTGACCGGCCTGGCGCGCGGCGCGCCGCCGGACAGCGCGGACGGCGCGCTCGCCGCGCTGCACCTGGCCGACCTGCGGCTGTGGCTGGCGCCGCGCGCGCCCGCCGTGCGCGAGCTGCGCCTGCAGCTGGACGCAGGCCCCGAGGGCCGCGCGTACCGCGGGCCGGGCGAGGAGGCCGTGGAGAGCGCGATCGCGGCGTGCCGCGCCGCCGAGCTGGTGTCCCTGGAGCTCGCGGGCAGGTGCGCGCCGCGCCGGGCCGCGCGCCCCGCCTGCAGCAGCAGCACTGCTCTCCCTGCGAGCCTCGGAGCCGGCCGCGGCGCAGCGCTGGGAACAGCAGCATCGGGGCAGTGCACCGTCGATAAGGCGGCCCAGGCCGCCCCTCCCCCGGGGGCGAGTCCAGAGCCCGCCTGTGCCTGCGGCGCAGGCTGCGGGGCCTGCCGATCTCGCTGGCGCGGCTGGGCGGCCTGCGCGAGCTGCGCATCACGGCCGACAACACGCTGGAGCGCCTGCCGGCCTTCCTGGGCCACCTGACCGCGCTCGAGCGGCTCTACATCAGCGTCGACATCCAGGGCAGGTGCGGCGCGCGCGCCGGCCCCCGCAGCGCCGCGGCGTCCGGCCACACTGCGGCTGCGGGACTGCACAGGCCGCCTTGACGCGCCAGCCCCAAAGGCGTCCGTGTTTGAGTGTCTGCCAGCGTGCTGCATGCACGCCTGCCGACTGCGCCCTCCCTGCAGCGCCTGCTCGAGCGCGCCGCGAGGCGCGCCAACCACCGCGCGGAGCGCCACGCTGCTCAGCTGCTCCCCGCCGGGCCCCGGGCACGGCTGGCGGGCACAGCCACTGCACCCGCGCGCGCCCGTCGCGACGCCCCGCCCGGCCCGGCGCCAAACCCCAACCCTGCACCCGGCGCCGCGCGCAGCAACCAGGCGGTGGAGCACTTCCTGCCGGTGCAGCTGCTGGGCTGCGCGCGGCTGGCGCACGTGGAGCTGGCGGGCTGCCGAAGCGTGCACCTGCCGCCCGTGCTGGGCGAGCTGCCGGCGCTCACCAGCGTCGCCGTGCGGGACGCCAAGGCGCGTTCGCAAGGGTCTGCCAACCACCCTCTGGGTTCCGAGGGACGGCCTGAGCAATCCGCCCGCGCTCGCCATGGTTGCCGTGCGGGATGCCCAGGCGCGCTCGCTAGGGTCAAGCGTTAACCCTCTGGGTTCCGAGGGCCCTGCTTGGCCAAGCTGCCCGTGCTCGCCATGGCCGCCTACCATTTAACCCCTGCGTCCCAATGGCCCAGCTTGGGCGAGCTGCCCGCGCTCGCCACGGTCGCCGTGCGGGACGCCGAGGCGCGCTCTGCGGCGTCTGGGGACTCACACCCCAAGGGCTCATCTCGGGACCTGCCAAAGCAGCTGTCCATCAGCTGCGAGCGTGGCCGGGGCGCGCGTTGGTGTGCCGCAGCGCCGGGCCAAGCTGGCGCCGTGCGCCTGAGCCGAGGCGTGCGCCGCCGCTGACCCAGCGCCTGGTGTGAGCCACGCAGCGCCTGTCCCGCACCGCGCGCGGGCACGCGCTCGCGCCGGCGGCCGCCGCCGCGCCCGCTGGCTTTCTGACGGCCCAGCCCCTGTACCCCTTACCCTAACCCTACACGACCTGACCCTGCACCCGAGCGCGGCAGCTGCTGTACGAGTGGCGGCGCGACTTCTCGTTCCAGCGCGGCGCGTGCGGCACCGAGCGCCTGGCGCGCCTGCAGCTAGCCGCGTGCCGCCTGCAGTCGCTGCCGCACTGGGTGCGCGCCCACGCGCGTTGCTGTGCTGTGCTTTCGGGGCACCGGCTGCGTTATGCGCCGGCTGCCTTCAAAAGCTCGCGCTCTGTCCAGCAGCGGGCTGCGCACGCGGCGGCAGCGTTCGGGCAGCGGTCATGGTCAGCGGCGCACCGCTGCAAGCGGTTGTGCGTGTCAGGGCATGGCAGCGCTGCTGCCTAGCGTTTGTAGACACGGCGGAGTCAGGCGCGCGCCCGTGCGCGCTGTGCTGCGCAGTGGGGTGTGGAGCGTTGGCGGCCACAGGCGCGCCGGAGGCGAGGTAGAGAGCTGCGACGTCTGGAGCATGCGAGCGGAAACGCAGCAGAGTAGGGCGGCAGACCAGGCGACGGCACAGGTCAGTGTCATAGGGTATGCTGTAGGGTATAGCTTGGGGCAGGGTATTGAAACGCTAGGGCGGCAGGTGTGCCACATGGTGAACCTGGAGGAGCTGGACCTGAGCGGCAACCAGCTGAGCGCGCTGCCGGCGCCGCTGGCGACCAGCCTGCGGCGGCTGCGGCGCCTGCACCTGGGTCACAACGCCTTCACGCGCCTGCCGCAGGCGCGCCTCGGCCGCCGCGCCGCACACCTCGCGCCCTGGCCGCCGCGCCGCACACCTCGCGCCCTGGCCGCCGCGCCGCGCACCTCGCAGCAGCTTCGCCGGCGGCGCCCCGAGCCTCTGACTCGATACGAACGGGTTGCTCGCTCTTATGCCGCGGGATGCGCAGGGCCGCGGGATGCGCAGGGCAGGCGAGCTGCACTGTCTGAAAGCAAGGCTGGTCCGGCGAAGGGTGGTGCACATGCTCCGAGGTAGTTCAAGCGCGGACCGCTGCGCATCGCGCGCGCCCGGGCCTGGCATGCGTCCTCAGTGCGCCGCCCCGCCTGGCAGCGCGCCCGCGTCAATGCGGTGTGCTCCACGCACGCATTAATCGGCCGCTCCATGCGCCGCGGCGAGCGCGGGCGGCGCGCGCGCGTTGCCTGAGCCGCTGCTCTGGCGCGAAGGCGGCGCGCTGACAGCCGGCGGCCGCGCGCGGGCGCAGGTGCTGGCGCGCATGCAGAGCCTGGAGTGCATCAGCTTCGCGTTCAACCCGAGCCTGGAGGTGCCGCCGCCACCCTCGCCTGCATGACCCCAACCCTGTCACCTGCTGCTGCCGGGGCCGCCCAGTGCGCTTTGCTGCTGCTGGCGCCCCCTGCTCTGCTGAGGGGGTCGCTGCTGCCCGAGGCCCCCACCTTGCCGTGGGGACTGAGGAGCCCCCAGGCCGCCAAGGGAACTCCTTCACATTTGCCTGCCGCGTATGCCTCATGTGCAACACGCTGCGCCTGGTTTGGCCACGCACGCTCGGGCTGCAAGCGGCGCGCCCGGGGGTTTCCGAGGACAGGGCCCCACGCCAGCTGCGCGCGGCCGAATGGGCGTCGTAGCCAGCCCGCGGCGTCCGCGCGCAGGTGTGCGACGGCGAGCGGAGCGCGCGCGGGGCCTGCCGCATGGTCGGTGGTGCCGCGCCTGCGGCGCCCACGGCCGCGGCCGCGGCGGCGTCCCTGGCGGCCATGGCCGGGCTCGCGCCGCCGGGCGCGCACGCCGGCGCGCCGCCCGCGCCGCCGGACGCCGGCGCGCCGCCGCCAGACCCCGCGCTGGCCCTGGTCGTGCTGGACGCCGCGGCCGCGCCGACGCCGCGCCGTACCGTGCTGCTTGCGCAGCTCGTGGGGTGCGCGCCCTGCGCGCCGGCCCGGCCACGCTGCGCCAGCGCCCTGCCGTTCCATAGCACCGCCCAAATTTTGAGGACTCTGGCAGTGGTAGGTGTCAAGTGAATGTCAAGCAGTTCGGTTTGTTTTGCTCACCCAGGGCCTCTGCCATATCCTTGAAGCTGCCACATACGGCACGTGACGACTGTATATGAATCGACCTGTGGCCTGACTGATACCCTGTGCTGGGCACACAGGAACCTGCCGCGCCTAGCGGAGCTGGACCTGCGCGGCGGGCCCAGCCGTCGCTGGGCGCGCGCGTCCTGGGCGCAGCTGGGCCTCGTGCGCGCCGCCATGGCCGAGCGGCGCTGCGGCCTGCGCGTGCTGCTCTGCGACTGGACCGACCCCGACGCCGGCCCCTCGCAGGCCGGGCGCTGCCCTGGGCTGTAGGCTAGGGTGTAGGGTGTGGACAGGGCGCTCTAGGTGGCTCCGCTTGTAGCAGTGTGAGCAGGGTCCCCGCCTTCGTGTCGGGGCAGAGGGCGTCCAGGCGCGCCTTCTGCACAGCTGACCTTGATCTCGATCACAGATTCTGCAATGAGGTAATGCTGTCCATAGCATGCAACGTAGCGAGCGGTGCGGCTGTATGCTTGATGCGCCCCGCACGGCCGCCTCAGGCAGTGCCACAGCCTGTTTAAGCATAGGCGGGCGCCGCTGGGGAGGTGCGTGGGTTTGCGGCATGAAGCGCCCGCGTGTGGCGGGTGCATGCCCGATGGTGCTGGGTCGTGCGCTGTGGGCCTGCTGAGGTCTGCAGGAGAGGCCCGGGACAAGCTGCACACACATGCGCCGCCGCTAGGCTCGGCACAGCAGCTGGCGTCTGCCCTATGTGCGGGCATGCCGTGGCATGCTTGAGGTGCGGCGCCGGCTGCAGTGAGAGGTGACCAAAGGCGGCCGCGTGCACACTGAGTGCACGCGGCGCCTTGCTGCCTGCACTCAGGGCGGCGCGTTGCGTGCACTCAGGACAGCGCGTAGCGTGCACTCAGGGCGATGCATTGCATGCACTCAGGGCGGCGCGGTGAGGTCAGCGGCGAGGCAGTATCCAGCTCTCTGCGTAGAGTGCCGCCATGGATGCACGCTGTGTTCAGCGTTGTCCTGAGCATCGAGGCGTGGTCTGTCGCGTTGGGTCCATGCGTCCTCCGCCAATTGTCTTTAAAGCAGGTTTGTTGGCCAGAGCGGATTGTGTGACCAACGATGATGGGTCTGATCATGGACGAACCTCGATGCATGCGCCTCCTTGCTCCTCAGCGCTGAGCCAGGCCAACTGCAATGCTTGCATGCCGTCCATGTGATGCAAATTGGCTTTGCTATCGCACCTCCTGTGGCATGCCTCAGTTGGCATGCCAATTGTGAGTGGTGTGCCTCTCTCGTGCAGCCTTGACAACCTCAGGCATCTGCTGGATCCAGCTCATTGTTGCCCTGCTTCATATGGCAGAGGGTCTTGTGAAAGTATGTAGGTATTGCAGCAAGTGTTACAGCCTCTGTAAAAACACATGACCAACAGCGGTGCCGTCCTCCTTCCGCCCCTGCACCTAGTGCCCGCCCTTCTGCCGCCCTCGGAACTGCTTGCCGCCGCCCCTGCCGCCGCGCCGGTTGCCCCCAGAGGTGCGCTTGCGCGCCGCGCTCGCGCGCGCCGCCAGGGGCATGTTCTTCCGCCGCGCCTGCCGCGCCGCGGAAAATCCAGACTTCATGTGCAGACGAGAGCGAGCTGATCTTATGCGAATGCAGTGCGGGCAACACCAACACGCGCCGCCGCAGACAGCTGAAAGCTCCTGCCGCTCGCGCCCTCCATATGACCACGAAGCGTGCAGGTAGGGCCGCGCGCTGCAAGCCAGCGCCGGCGCGCCTTCTGCCGGTTGCTGGTCCCGCCGGTCTTCTGCTTCTTGCGCGCGGACGCCGCGCCAAACTCTCGGCCCTCGCGGCCCTCGTGCACGCGCGCCAGGCGCTCCTCCTTGCTCGCGCGCCCCTTGTGCCGGCCCGCCAGCGCGGCCGGGTCCACGCGGCGGTCCGGCGCCGTCGCGCGCGCGTCCTGCCCGCCGCCCGCCCTCCTCAGCAAAACTGGCTGGGCCAGCATCAGCGCCAGTGCCCTATGCTTCCTGCCCCAGCGCTGACAGAAGCAACGGGGGCAAGGGGAGACATGTAGCGGGGCCTTGAGAGCGGACACGACCGAGCCGGCGTGAAACCGCAGCAGCGCGCACCCGCCCAATCTGGCGCTCGCCGGGCGTTGCTGTGGCACAGGTTCCAACAAAGCCTGCCGCGCACTGGCAGCGCGGCGGCCCTGACAACCCTGCCCTACTGGTGCATGCTTCCAGGATCAAACCCCAGCCTCAGCTGCCAAGACTCGACGACCTGCCCAAACCCATTCCACCGTCGATCAGGCAAGCCCTGCCAATCCATTACTTCAACAACGGCGCGCCAGGCCTGGCTGCCTTCCTACGTTGTGCTGTCTCCCGCTACCCCAGCGACTGCCCTTCTGGAGTGCTTGGCCTTCAGAGGACTGCGCTCCAAGCTGCTTCTGGACGCCAGATCTCGCTTCATGGCTATTGTCATGGATATTTCCAGTACTGCCAATAGCTTGAATACACGACCTTCCAATTCAGGGTCCGATTCAGGGCAACAACCGGAGGCCCTGCACGCCTGCGCGGCAAGCGCCTCGTCCGCCTCGTCCTCGGCCGCCGCCAGCAGCCGGCCGCGCTTGGACGCGGACTTCAGCCCGTGCTTGCGCATGGCCGCCGTCACCAGCGCCTTGTGGCGCAGCTCCTTGATGCGCGCAAAGTCCTCGCCGCTCAGGATGCGCCCATACTCCAGCGGCACGCCGGCGGCCCCGTCGGCCCCCGTGGCGCCCCCCTCGCGCTCCCCGGCTGCGCCCTCGCTGGGTTCCTCCCCGGCGCCGCCCTCCCGAGCAGCGCCGTCGGCCGGCGGCGCCTCGGCCGGCGCGGCGGCCGACTGGGCCGCGCGCCGCGCGTGGGCGCCCGCCAGGCGCCTCTTCAGGCTCTGCAGGCTGCCCGGCTCGGGCGCGCGCTTCCGCTTGGCGCCCGGCGCGCCCTCCGGCTCCGCGCCCGCGCCGTCCCTGGGCCCAGCCGCAGCCCCGCTCGCCGCGCGCCCTCGCCGCGCGGCGCCCGCCGCGCCTGCGTCGCCCTCGTCGCTGCCCGACCCTGACGCAGACCCCGACTCTGCCTCGCCTTCGCTCTCGCCGCCGCCGCTGGCGGCGGCCTCGTCCGCGCTCTCGCCCCCGCCCCCCTCGTGGCCAGCATCACCCTCCGCTTCGCTGGCAGCCCCGTCATCCGCTTCACTCGCACCCGGCTCGCCTTCTATGGCAGCCCCGTCATCCCCGCTGTCGCTCGCCGCCTCCGCGCTGGCGGCCTCCAGCTCGCCGCCGGCGCCCTCCTCCTCGTCGCTGGCGGCTTCAAGCTCGCCGCTGGCAGCATCCTCTTCGTCGCTGCCGGCGTCGTCGCTGCTGGCGCCCTCGGCGTCCCCGCTGTCGCTCGCCAGCCCGGCGGCCTCCCGCGCCTCGGCCTCCTGTCGGAAAGCGGCGCGACGTGAGCATGCAAAGTAATCTGCGCTGTCTGGCGCAAGTTGCACGCCACGCCACACCAGACACATGTACAAAGTGGGCCCTGCCACAGAACCACATCATCACATGCACGGACCAGAGGCGCTAGAGGCTGAGCTGGGCCCCTGCAGCGCACAAGGCGCGCCGCAGCGCCGCAGCGCCAACAGACGTGAGGCACCCGCCAGCACCAGATAAGAGAGCGCTAGAGTCGTCCAAAAAAAAAAAAAAAAAAAAAAAAAAAAACACACATAATAAAGAGCAACCATGCGGCCGCTGGGCGCGCCTGCAGCAGCTCGGCGCCAGGGATGCGGCCGGGCACGGGCGCGGCGCCGTATGCGGCGGGCGCAGCGACCGCGTCCGCGCCGCGCCCGCGGTCGCGCTTCTCCAGCAGGCGCGGCGCAAGCTCGCGGAAGAGGCCGATCAGGCCGCGCGCGGCCGACGCGACCTCCTTGTTGCGGAACTTCTTGTACAGCGCCAGGTCCTGCCGCGTCGGGTAG
>JAABUV010001212.1_pt1 | contig 37688 bp, 72 predicted proteins | sample 5559971 | NCBI WGS metagenome assembly JAABUV01 (sample SAMN10711881, study PRJNA513362) | rock metagenome | isolation source: Antarctica rocks | place: Antarctica: Victoria Land, Knobhead nord | collected 2015-12-19
CCGCCAAGCCCGCAGTCCCTGCGGCTCTGGCGCCCAAGCCCGCGGCCAAGCCCGCAGTCCCTGCGGCCCTGGCGCCCAAGCCCGCGGCCAAGCCCGCCGTGCGCCCCGAGCTTGCGCCCCGGCCGGCGCCCGCCAAGCCTGCCGCCAAGCCCGCAGTCCCGGCGGCCCTGGCGCCCAAGCCCGCTGCCAAGCCCGCCGTGCGCCCGGAGCTCGCGCCCCGGCCGGCGCCCGCCAAGCCCGCCGCCAAGCCCGCAGTCCCCGCGGCCCTGGCGCCCAAGCCCGCGGCCAAGCCCGCCGTCCGCCCCGAGCTCGCATCGAAGCCGGGCGCCAACCCCGCGGTGTTCCTGGCGGCTGCTGCGCCCAGGGGTGCGCTGCGCCCAGGCGTTGAGCAGGCGCGCGCGCCCGCCGGCGCCAAGCCCGGCCTGCCCGCGCCGGGCGCCAAGCCCGCCGTGCCCGCGCCGGAGGCCCTCTGAGCGCATGCTCGCTCTCTCGTGGCGCTTCCGCAAGTGCACCTGCGCCGGCTGCTTGCGCAGCGCGGCTGCATTGCGCATGTAGGAGGGTCTGATTTGCCAGCATGAACCATGCATGGCAGCTGGCCTGAACAGGTGGTGCACTGCCTGTATTCGGGGTACTGGTATTGACTTTAAGTGCTCATTGACGCACGCATGTAAGGCCTCTGAACAACTTAATCATGGCGTTACAGCGCCCTGGCAGAGTGCGGCTGTGCTTGTTTTGCGATTTTTAGCTGCGGGTTGTGGTATGGGGAGTTGTCCAAACCAGGCAGTTGGTGAGGGGGTCAGTTTGGGCGCTACTGGTTGCAACTGGGCGCTGCTGTGCGACTGACATTCCCTGGTTGTGCTACATTCATTGCCAGCGCATAGCTGGTGTGCTCGTTCCAGGCGTAGAGCAAAAGCTGTTATTTCTTTTTTGCCCAGCGTAAAAGCTCGGTGTCCCAGCGCAAATCTCCTGGGGCGGAGACACGGTCGCACATCCTACCTCCACAATCTGGCCTGACATGGCGCATGTGTGTGTCTGTGTAGCATGGACCGCTCATACAAGCGCAAGCAATTCGCAAGAGCAAACCGACCCAGCTCCTGACCCCCACATGGGGTGTGCGCATGCCTCGATCTCCACTCCCAAGCGGTGCTGCTGGCGCCAACACCAGTCTCGCAGTCACAGCCGGCGCAAGCAGGCTGAGCCTGTTGTTGACAGCAGTCTCGCACCCTGCACCAGCGGGCCTGGTGGCAGCAGCGATGGACGCGGACCTCTTCAATGCGTGGTTCCAGGTCGCCGATCAGGACCGCGATGGCCTCATCAGCGGCGGCGAGGCGGTGACGTTCTTCCAGCGCAGCGGCCTCTCCCAGGACACGCTGTTCCAGGCAGGCCGGCCTGCCAGCGCGCTGCGTGAAAAGCAGCGCGCACAACCACTTAAAAGCGGCACCTTGCAGCCCGCTCTGCAGCCTTGTGGTGGGACGTGTTAGCCTTCCCCAGTGAGCCGCAAGCTGCCAGTGGTTGCATTCTGTCTGTCTGAACTTGCCACTGGTGACCGACATTGCATTCAAGCAGACAGTACTTGCCACTGGTGACCGACGGTGGCGCGCAGGTCTGGAACCTGGTGGCCGGCGACAACCCGAGCCTGACAAAGCCGCAGTTCTACAGCACGCTGCGGCTCATATCGCTGGCACAGGTGCAGCCCTGCCGTGTCACAGCCTTGCTATGTAGCAACGCCGTGTATGAGCGCGGCTGGCAGCCTTCCTGGTGCACAGGCAACGGCAGGCCCGCCGAGTGTAGTATGCGGCACTCGGCGCGCAGCGTGACGGCGGCGTGCTGAACGAGGCGGCGGCGCGGTCGGTCATGATCGGCGTCGGGCCCGCCCTGCCGCCGCCGGCGATGGCCGGCTTGGAGGCGCGCCGCGCGTCCACAACGCAGCAGACCTGGCAGGCGGCGCGACAGCCGGCAGACGCTGCGGCGCGCTACCCGCCCCTGGCCGCCGCCGACGCGGAGCGCTACCGCGCCATGTTCACGCAGATGGACGCCGACCGCGACGGATACATCCAGGCGCGCGCGGGGGGCGCCGCTGCTGCCCCTGCACGCCTCTGACGCCTGGTCTTGCGCTGACCACCAGCACTTGCACTGCACGCCACGCCTGGGCGCCGACTTCCCTGCGTCCGTGTCGGCGGCAGCCTCTCACGATGCATGCATCCTTGCCGCTGCCCGCAGGCTTGCGCAGGCTCCGTGAGAGCCTCTCTCCCCGGACACGTGGTCTGCGCGTGAGGCGGCGGGCGCCCTCTGCCTCCCCGCACTCTGGCCTGGGGCATGTGCCACCGCCTCGGCAGCAGGCCCAGGCCAAGGCGTCCCGCCGGCCGCTTTGGTGCAGAGCGCGGCGGCTGACGGCCGGCGCGCGCGCTGCGCAGGGCAGCGAGTGTTTCGCTTTCTTCCTGCAGTCGGGCCTGGGCAAGGGCGTGCTCAAGGACGTGTGGGCGGCGGTCGCCGGCGACGAGGGCCGCCTGTCGCAGCCGCAGTTTGTGGCGTGCCTGTACCTCATGGAGCTCGCGCGGCGCGGCATCCCGCCGCCCACGCACGCGCCACTGGCCGGGCCCAGCTTCCCGCCCATTGCCGGCGGGTCGCGCCCTGGCAGCGGCGGCGCGACGCTCGGCGACACGCAGCAGGCGCGCCCACAGCCCTGCGGCGTGCGTGGATTTAGTAAGACGGCCTGTTTGGGCTGGAGGGGCGTGCGGGCGTGCGCTGCATCGCCCATCCATGCAAATAACTGCCGTCCCGCCCAAGCTTTCCTGTTGGCGGCGGCTCGCGCCCGGCAGCATGGCGCGGCTCGGGCCTTGAGACACGCTGCACGCGTTCCCCGCAGCAGCGAGCCTTTCATTCCTGCTCGGTCCTTGAGGCTGGGTCCTCGTGGCTCTGAGCGTGCCCTAGTCACGCAGGGCGGCCACGATGTGTTCACGCATGAAATGCCGCTGCCGGCGCTGCCGCCGCGCGCCGCACACGCCGCGCCGCCGCCGCCGCCGCGCGGGCAGCGCGCGCCGCCGCCAGATGACGCGGCCGAGGCGGGCCTCGCGCCGGAGCAGCGGGCGCGCCTGCGCGCCGAGCGCGGCGGCGCGGCCGGCCTGGACGAGTCGCTGTGGCAGGTGAGCTGTTCCCAGCTGCCAGGCACCTCTTCGCGGGCGCATGGACTGGCAGACTCTGTCACCAAACACGAACTCTGCACATCGTCTTTACGCTCTTGTCAGAGGGTGTGGTCAGCCTGACTCCTCAATCTCACTGCTGGGCGCCAGAGACGGCGTGCCAGTGCTGCACAGAGCACTGTGTGCCATGCTGTGTGTCATGCGCTGCGTGGCATGCCTGCGCGTGTGCTGGTGCCCACCCAGGCATGCCTAGCTCAGCGGCCGGGGCCGGGGGGCGCAGGCCCAGGCCGATTCGCAGGCGGCGCAGCAGCGGGAGGCGTTCTACCGCTCAGCGCTGCAGGAGCTGACGCTGTTCAAGAGCCGGACGAGCGCTGCGCTGCTGCAGGCGCGCGGGGCCGGGCAAGACCGGGGGTGCAAGAGACACAGGCGGACTGACAGCGGCTGGTGCAGCGGTCACAGTTGGCTCACAGTCGCCCGCAGCGACTCGGCGCCGGGAGGGGTGTCGCAGGCGTGTGTAGGGAGTTGCTGGGCAGTGTCGCGGAGGTGGCCGGGCATGCCTGTTTCCACTTGGCCGGCAGTGACATGCATGCGCCGCAGCGACCGGGGCGCTGCGCGCGCGCGCAGGCGCAGGAGCGGCGCGACCGCGAGGTCGCCGACGCGGACGCGATGCAGGCGCAGTACGGCGCGGCCTGGGCGGGCGCGGAGGCGACGCATGCGCAGGGGCGCCAGCTGCTGGACGACCTCACGCGGGCGCGCGCCCTGCGCGCGCTGCCGCGCCCGGGCTGGCCGGTGCTGTGGCATGCTTGCCGGGGCACCTGGTCGCGGGCGAGCCTGCAGTGTGCACCTCGACCACAGGCGACCTCGCCGTCGTGCGCACGTGGAAAGCGGCCTTCTGCCTGTGCGCATGTGCCACTGCATGAGACAACAGGCTCTCTTACAGCACGCGAGAAGAACGCGCTCTCTTACAGCAGGCGTGAGATTCAAGGCCGTCCAGAAAATGCTTGCCAAGCTACTGGTTTGGGGCCACGCGTTGCGCCTCCGACGAGGAGGGGTGCGAGGTGCGCAGGCACGCGCGCGACGCGCGGAGGCGGCGACCAAGCTGGCGGAGCTGCAGCGCGACATCTCGCAGCTGGAGCAGCTGTCGGGCGACCAGGTCGCCGCCGAGGACGCTGCCACACAGCAGCTGCTGGAGGTGCGGGTTTAGGTTCATGGCTAGGGCACTCTCCCCCGAGAGCACGCGCTGCCGCGAGCCGCTGCACCGCGCTTGCCGTCTCCCTGCCCTCTTTCGAGGCACACGCTGGGTGCAGGGTGCACCGCGCGGAGCACGTTGCCGGGGACATTGACTGCGGACTGCGAGAACAGGCCCGCGCTCACATTCGGGCTCTTGGAGAGCGTGTGGCTGTCGCCCCGCGAAGGCAAATGCATCTGAGCAGGCGCGATGCGCTGCGGCAGGAGGTGGCGGCTGCGGAAGCGCGGCGCTCGCAGCTGGAGCTGCAGGCCGAGGCGGCGGGCGAGGAGCGGCGCGTGCTGGAGGCCGCGCTGGAGGAGCTGCAGCTCAGCTGCGCGGCCGGGCAGGCGGACGTGGCCGCCGCGCAGCGCGACCTCGCGCACGTCCGCGACAAGGCGCGCCCGCTCGTCCTGGTTCTGTCCGGGGTTTGACTGGAGTTTGATGGGAGGGGCGCGGCCTGTACCCCAGGGTTGCGATGGGAAAGAGGGATGATGCCGGAGGGCAGCGGCGGGCCAGGCGTGCGCCGAGCAGATAGCGGGCCCCGCCCCCGCCCACGGCAGAGCGCATGCAGAGCAGCCGCTCCCCACTTGCTGGCCAGGGGCGCGCCTGCGGCCTGCAAACACAAGCGGTATGGCGGGTGGCTGCACGGCCGCGAGGCTGGCAGGCGTGCGTCTCAAGAGTGGTGGTGGTCGGCAGCCAGCTGATGGGCGACGGCATGATGCGGGGCCGCGCGCCGCGCAGCTCAAGGCCGAGGACGAGGGCGCGGCCGCGGAGCTGAAGCGCCTGCTGCGCAGCACGGCCTCCATCTACCGCACGCTGCTGTCGCACGCCGAGGCCGCGCACGTCGAGGTGCCGCCCGCTCCGAGACCAGGCCCAAAGCACTTGACCGCTGCAACCGAGCGGCCGCCCTCCTCTCTGCTGCACGGTCTGTGTCTGGCCTGCACCTGTCTGGGCATAGCCCACGGCGCTGGCCAGACGCGCCGAGGCATGGTGAACAGGGGTCCCTGCTGCTCGTTGACATCCCTTCGTTGGGCAAGTTGGGCCGCTGCTTGCCTGCAGTAGCATGTGCAAACTGCAAGACAGCGAGCGGTGACCAGGCACTGCTGGCTGGGGGCTAAGCGGTCCTGGGCTACAGGTGCCGGCCGAGGTGCGCCTGGGCGCCAGCGGCAGCGCGGAGACCGCGGTAGCATGGAACGAGTTTGCGGCCGCGGACGCTGCGGACTGGGACAACTTCGAGGACGAAGGTGCCGCACGCGGCCCGGGATCCTGACTCTCGCTCATGCGTGCTGCTCGCGCTGCTTGCGCCCCGTCGTGCGTGCGCGAGCCGGTGTCGCCAGGGTGAACAAGCACGCGCGACCGCTCACGCCATAGTCAGAAAGGGCCCGTCCGCGGTCGCAGGCTTTGATATCGTGGGCGCGCTGCCGGCGGTGAGCCGCAGCGCCAGCCCCGGCCCGCTGGCCGCGCCCGCCGACGGCGCGCACACGCCGGGCGCGCGCGGCGGCAACGGCGCCACCGCCTCCGGCTCGACCTCCGGCGCCTCGGCCGGCTTTGCCGCGGACCTGGGCGGCGAGGCTGCGAGCTCCGCGCCGGGTGCGGGCCCTGCACTGGGCGTGCGCAGTGCTGCTGCCCTGGCCTGCGCTGTAGAGGAGGGTCATGCCTTGCAGCGACCTGGGGCGTGAGGCTGAATGCTTGCTGCAGGTGCACCGCCCTCGGCTTTGCCCATACGGTGCTTGCTTGGGCACTCTCGATTAAGCAAGCACTGTTCGTAGTTGCATGTCCTGCATGGGCACGCATGTTAGCAGCTAGGCAAGCCACTCCATATGCTAGGAGCAGGGCAGGCCGAGAGCTGTGTGGTGCTTGCAGGAGCGCGTGCAAGCCAGGCAACACCTACAGACACCTGGGCCGCATTCTAGGGGGCTGCATCGCTCAGTGGAGGTTACCGACAACATTGCATGATGTCCACTGGTCGGCGTTCCATATGAGTCTTATGATCACCTGTGTCAACCACCTGTGTCTGATCTGCCGTTTGCCTGGCCTCAAACTAAGCAAGCCAGCTGACAAGTAATGTGCAAGTAGAAGACTTCAGTGCGAGCCTGGTACCAACTCAAACTCAATACAGGGCTAAGCAGTCACCCAAGAAGTTTATGCATGCATTGCTTGAAGCACCGGTAATGCATTGCACTATTACATTCAAACATGTAGGAAACAATTGTACAGCCAGAACGGCCCAGCCTGCAGTGACCTGCTTCTAATCACCTAGTAGCAGTGTTGCTGCAATGCAATCTTGCGCTTCCAGCAATGCTGGTAATCACAAGATGATGCTGGACCAGCATCATCTTGTGATTACGAGATTATGCTGCCCTTCCAGCCAATGTTGGATTTCTCCATGTCGAAGAACTGCGCCAAAGCAAAAAGCAAGCTGGCACGTCAGCGCGCCGGCCCCAGGCCGAAGACGTCAGAGCTGGAGGTGCAGAGCAGCGCACGCGCAGGCTGGTCTTTGGGGTCTCAAGCAAGTGCGCGAAGCAGTGCAGTGCCGGGGCCGAGACCAGGCCTGTACAATGACGTGCCCAGCATGCACAGTCTAGGGCGACGCACTGCGACATGTGCAGGGGCAGGGACAGCAGCCGCGCCGGCAGGCAGGCCAGCATGGCTCACCAGGCTGGACCTGCGGCAAAACAGCGCCAGGGCGGCCAGGGCAGCTCACCGCCAGATAAAAGCGGTCGGACGGCACGGAGAGGTTGTCGGAGAGGATGTCTGAGACCAGCTTGGAGGTTGCCTTATTCTCGCTGGGGCTGATGGCGCCGATCGACAGGAGCGTGCCATACGCAGCGGGGTCTTCTGTGCCAGCGAAGCTCAGGCACTGGCCCAGGTGCAGCTGCACCAAGACAAGCTGCGCGGCAAGCGTCCTGTGAGGCGCTGCTTGCGCTAAAGAGTCCGCACGGTACGGTGCATGTTGCATAACAGACAGGCCCTGGCTGGCCATGCTGCAAGGTGCTAGGCAACAGTCTTGACAAGGCGTATACTACAAACGCTGGAGCTATAAGGCAGCTCTCGGCGCTGTACTCTGTTTAGTAAGGACGAGCACAGATAATTAGCACAAGAGGTCAGCGGCACAACTGGTGTGTGCAGGCAGGGCTTCACACTACAGTAAGTAAGCGCACACCAGCATGCATATGTGTGGGGATGGCCGACGAGGAGGGAAATAAATGCTAAGGCAATAGCTAGTTTCCGCTCTCCAGCAAGTGCTGTTGCCCCAAGTGCAGGGAACGAAGAATCGGCTCATACCTGCTCCGGCTTGCCAGTGGCCTCTGCAACAGCCTTTGACAGTGCTCGCAGGAGGTCAGACTGCTGCACACCGTCACTTGGGACGTTGCTGTTGATAACTAAGACGGGCATCCTGGCTCACACCGTTACCAACAGCCTCGCTCCCAGAATGATGTGATTGCTGCTCAGGGCGTCTTCACTCACCAGGACCCTAGCGTAACCGTGGGGCTGCAGCTGCGCAAAACAGCGATTGATTACGCTCAATACAGTTTTCTCAATACAGCCTGCTAGCTGGCAGGCAATGCCGATTGCGGGGCTGCTACCAGGCCCTGCAAGTGAACCGGCATACGCATGCGACCAGAGACCTGGGACGGGCGCGCCTGCTCGATTGAGATACTGCCAACGTGCCTGCCATTGCTGGTGCCGTGCCAGGAGGAGTGCCGCAGCATGCCGCGCAGTGCACGTAAACGCGGCTGCTACCAGCGACCATCCGAAGCCTGGAGGTGCGGTACTGATTGACAACACTGTAGGGAGGTGTGCCTGACGTGTCAGAGCAAGCAGGTAGTGAGGGAACACCTGCTTGAGGGGCTGACAGCTGTGCCCAAGATGTGGCCTTGCGGTGCAGGTGTGGAACGGAGCACTGAGGAAGTGCAGGCGCAGAGCAACGGTGCCTGCCAGCCCAGTGTAGGGCACAGCGGCTGGCATCCACTCACAGAGCCCTTGCTGTGGCAGGTGCGCTTTCAAAGTTACCCTAGTCTGCTGTTGCTGTGTTGCGCAGTGTCTTGGCCTCTGGCACAGGCCGTTAGCCCAGACACCCGCTTGGAGAGCGGCCCCGTCCCTGGGGAGCCTCGGTGTAGTATCGTTTTGACGGCTGGCTGACCCAGGGACAACACAAAGCAGAAGGGCGTGTGCTATGCATGCAGGGCAGCGAGGAGGAGGCGCTGGCCGGGGGGGCGCCGACGGGGTCGCTCGCGCCCGCCTGGCGCGTCATCCTGCTCAGCGACGGCTCCGTCACGCGCCACCTGCAGCTGCTTACAGGTCTCCGCGTTGAGGTGGTGCGCGCGTGCACCCCCCTGCCTGCTCCGGGCGCGTCGGCGGAGCGCCTGCCCCGCCGCTGCGGCTCTTCGAGTGCCAGCACGCCGTGGGGGTGGACGTGCAGAGCGCCAGTCAAGCGAGTCTGTGAGCTGCCCAAAGGAAGGAGCGCTCACTGTCGATGTGCTTGATCAAGCGTCGACAGGCCAGGCGAGTGTGCGTGTAAGCACGTGCCTAGCCGTGCGCGGCATGCGCTTGGCCTGGCAGCAGCAGTATGGGAAGCCAGGCATGGGGTTCACCAAGGTTGAAACTCACCTGGTCCGCGCACAGGAGTGCTTGGAGATGCGGAATATTGGCTCGGGCACGGCCGGGCTGCCTCCCGCTGCGGCGCTGATCCAAGGGCCCCTGGTGCAGCGGCAGGCGCGACAATGGCTACAGCCCTCCTTGTGGCTGCGTGCGCTGTGCCCTTGACCATCAGACCGGTACCTACAGACGCGTTTGCGCTAAAAGCCCGCTCCCTCACCTGTTCTTGCGATGTCTTGATGACTTTCTGCTTACCTGAACAACGACCTCTGCCATATTCACACTGCCGTTGGTTCACAAACAGCCTGCACGGCTTCAGACAGGAGCAGCACCGCGCACAGCCTCACCGCGGCCTTGCGCAGGTGTTCCTGCGCAGCCCGGAGCATGGCGCGGGCGGCCAGGGCGAGGTGCTGGTGTACGCCTGCAGCTGGTGGTCCGCCGCAGAGGTCCGCTCCTGCCTCTCACACACGCACACTGTGTTGCCTGCTTGGCGGAAGGTCCAGCACAGGCAGCAGTGTGTGCGACATGGGCTCGAGCCTGTTCCGGCTCGCATGGCCCAGGCATGTTCTGCCCGTTTGCAGTGACAGCATGGCAAAGTGCCTTGATTGTTGCTGCTGTGAATGTGCTCTGCAACGGTGGCAACCTGACGCTGTGTTCTGTGAGAGCCAGCAAGTGCAAGGCCTTGAACACAGCTACTGAGCTTGCCCTCACGCCCTGCAAAGAGACAGCGCAGCCAAACGGCGCTGGCGTGCTGCTGCTGCTACCCATGCTTGGAGTTTCACCACTGCCAGAACACGCACGCTGACGCCATGCCCAGGACATGCGCAGGTCGACGCGTACCTGTCGGACCGCGCGCTGCCCATCTGGGCCTCGCTGTCGGCCACGCGCACCGAGCTGTACCGCGAGATCCGCTCCGTGTGCTCCGGCGGCTCGCCCTACCTGCAGCGGTGCCCTCCCCCCACCATGACGCGGCGGCTTCGCCTAATCATTACCTAATGTAACCCTATCTGCTCCATGACCTCTGGTAGCTCGCCCTACCTGCAGCGGTGCCCCGCTCTCACCTCCATGATGCGGCGGCTTGGCGCGAGGGTCGCTGCGCCCTCTCTCTCTCTCTCTCTCTGCTCTCTCTCTCTCTCTCTCTCTCTCTCTCTATGGGTTGGCGGAGCTCGTGGTGGTGTGAAGCCAGGCCATGGTGTGCTCCGTCTGCAAGCCCGAGTGGCGGCCGTTCCTGGCCGTGCGGTGCGTCTGCACCTGCTGCTGTGCAAGCTGAGCGGGCAGCTGCCGCGGCGCAGGCACTTTGGGCACTCGGGGCCGTACTGGGGCCGCCAGTACGTGTTCTGGCATGGGCGGCGCCCGCTGACGCTCATCCATGAGGTGTTCTCGCCCACTCTGCAGCGCTTCTTGGGGCCCCTGAGCCCTGACCCGTGAAGCGTATCATGCATTCATGCAATGCTGCATGATTGCTGCCGGTGCGTCTGTGTCCCTGTCGGCAAAGCAAAAACTATACTGAATCCAACTTGTCCACAATGTACACAAAACACTGCCCAATACATGCCGAATTGAAGGATTGGGTCTGCTCCGGTGCTGTTCTGCTCGCTGACTTCATATTCAGGTGTGTCAGGCTCGTGCATGTCTGTGTATACTCTCAGAAAGATCTGCTTACAACGCATGCCTCAATTGCACGGCAGTTGGCACGAAACTGTAACACACGCCCAGCAACGTAGCAAGCACCGCTGTGTTTATACCAACCATGATCATGTCTGACTGAATACAGTGAGACAACCCTCGTGACCGAAACAGGGCCAACTGCAAACGCGTCAGAAGAAGTGGCTGCATCCACCATGCTTGCAGACGATCTCACCTTCAGTAGCAGCAGTAACATGCGTTCTCAGTTCATGGTCGTGCGTTCCAAAACTGACAATCGCCCTTCAGCAGCAGCACTAACGCACGACGTCAATTCACAGTTGTGCATGTCATGCTCGTGCACACAAGACTGGGCTACAAGCATGGGCGCTCTGTGCAAAAAACTGCCTCCGCACCGTCGCATACCAACCTCACCACGAGCTTTGTTAGATCGGTTCGCTCTCAGCCAGACGTATCACTTGGGCGAATGCTCAGCTGGGGGCAGGAGATGCAGCCACGCCGCGCGCAGCATGAGCGGCTGCGATCAGGTCGGCGAGCGGCCAGGCGTCGTCCACGCAGTGCTGCCCGATCCGCTCGCGCCGCAGCGTCAGCATGTATGCCGCTGTGCCGGCCGCGCGGCCCTGGCGTGCGGGACAGCCGGGTGTCAGGCCCGCCCGGGTGCGCGCAGCGCATACACCCCACCGGCTTACGCCAGGCGGCCGCCCCGCCCTTGCCAGAGCGGGCACGCGTGCAGAGTGGCCCTTGATAGCACTGCCTGCTGTCGGCTCCTGCTGCTTATGACTCCCGGGTCTGCTGTGCATGCTCCGCACATTGCTCCGCACATTCAAAGAAAGCACTCGCGCTTCTTCCCAGCCCGGGCAGCCACGACGGGCGCGGCCGGCGGGCGCCGCGGTCGAGGCAGCGCGCGGGGCGCGCGGCGCACCAGGTCATTGACCAGGGAGCGGATGTAGGTGCCCTTGCTGCAGCCCACGTGGAACGCGACGTCGCGGCCGCCGGGCGGCCGCGACAGCTCCAGGCGCGAGATCGTGACCTCCCGCTCCTTCACCTCCACCACCTGCGCGCGCCGGACCCTGGCTCGGCAGAGGGCGGAGCCGGTGCACGCACCCAGCGCCCCTGCCGGCCGCGCGCACACGCGCCGCTGGCAGCGGAGTGCTTTCGGCTGCCGAGGCTCTGCCGTCGACTTATGGACGCGGCCTGAGGTCTGGCATTATGATTAGCGCTGCAGAAGGGCGGCGCTTCACTCTCAGAGGCTCGCAGGCGGACCGCCGCACCTCCCCGCGCCGCGCCTTGGCGTACAGGCGCTCGCCGCCCACCTTGAGCGCGGAGAACATGGGCGGCCGCTGGCGGATGGCGCCCACAAAGCCTTGCCGCGCGCGCTCCAGGTCCTCGTCTGCGGCGCCCCGCGCAGCTCTGGTCGGCGGGCCTGGGCGCCTCATCGTCTGTTCGAGATCGGCTCGCAACCATGCCTGCAGCCTCGCGGCCTCACAGTCCGCGCTGCATCGCCACTGCCGCAGCGCGAGCTGCGCAGGCCCGGCTGGGCGCCGGCCACGCAGCCAGCGTGCACAGGCTGCAGTATCTGTGCTTGCTCTGTGGCAGACGCCTTTTTGCACAGCAGCACGCCTCACGAAATTGCCTGTGGCCTCCAGTGTCGCATCAGCGACAGGGGGCTGCGCTGGCTCTGCGCCCCGCCCGCACCGGTTATATGCTCCCACGGCAGCTCCTCGCACGGCTCCACCTCCGCATCGTACGTCGCCGTCGCCTGGCCCAGCCGCAGCGTGCCTGCGCATGGGGCCGTGCTTCGCAGGCGTGTGGAGCATCGCGCGACATGGTATGAACAGCTGCAGCGCTGTTTTTGGCCAATGGCGCACCCTGTGTAGGTCAGGCAATCAGTGCGCGGCAGGCATGCAGGCCCACAGCTGCTTTTGGAGCTGGCAGCGGAGCCAGGGCGCGCCTGTGTACTCCTTATCGGCGAGCACGTGGGCTTCGATGCCCTTGGTCGCAGCGCCCGTGCACAGGATGAGCAGGCCAGTAGCCCTGGGGTCCAGCGTGCCTGCGTGGCCGATCTGTGGGGCGGCGCGGCCTGTCAGTGCGCTGCGCTGGTGTGCCGAGGAATGCCCGCACTCGCTGTGGCTGCATGGAACACTGGCAGGCGCTCAGTGAGCAAGGGCAGTGGCAAGTCTGAAAGGCCCTGTAGCCGATGACATGCAGGGGCATGCAGGTTGCCGTGCACCTCGCCGTGCAATTGCGCACCCAGCAGTCTGCCTCGGCTCCTGAGGCAGAACAGAAAGTGATGCTGTCGACAGGAACTGATCCTGGCAGGAGAGGTGTGGGCAAAGCGCGCAACTGCCTCCAGGCTGCAAGGCGCGAGCAGGCTCGGGGTTGTACCTTTTTCACGCGCATGACGCCGCGCAGCTTGCTGCATACGTTGGAGGAGGACCAGCCGTCCGGCTTGTCCACGAGCACAACCGCGTTGTGCCAGACGCCGGCGTCGAAGGCTGCCCCGCGCGCGACCAGCGCCGGCGGCACGCGCTCCTTCTTGTGGCTGGCCCTGCGCCAGAGCAGAGGCAGTGTATGAGCACGCCAGGGCGCTCACAACACGCAGCACGCAGAACGACACAGCTGTCAACGAGCTCGAGTTGCTCAGGCTGCACGCCCCAAAAGTGTACGTCTGCATAGACTGACGGTCGGCAAACGCAACAAGTACCCGCCTCGAGGCCTGCACACAGACAGCGGCGCATTCGCCTACACTTGGGGTGCGCAGCAGTGCCCTGGCACCTCTCGGGCCGGTCGCGTGGCAGCAGGGGCCCGGCAGTGCCATCCGGCTCCCGCTCCGGCTCAGGCCGCCCCTCAGCCTGAGTCTGCCCCAGCGCCTCCTGCAGTCTAGGAGCGGCAGCGGCGCTGGCGGCGGCGCCAGCCAGCGCGTGAACGCCCCGTGCATATTGTGGCCGCGGTGCAGCGGACACGCCTCGCTCGCAGGCGCTGGGCAGCCGTGCCGGAGCCCATCTACACAGTCCAGGGCAGTGCATGCCTGTCTGCGGTCCTGCGCACACAGCAGAACAAGGCCTCACCAGCCGCTCGTCCTGGCAAGCTTGGTCATAGGCAAATCGACAATTTCAGACCTTCCGAACAGGGGACCTTGGGCTGCGCACTTGTGAAGCGCATGGCAATGCTGTGGCACGACCAGCACCTCAGCATCAAAAGCTCTGTTGAGCACTAATATGCACAGAGTGCATCTAGCTCCTCAGCAATATATAATACACAACTAGGGTCAGGCGCTCTGCTTTCCACTGTGACCGGGAGATCGCACGTACAGTCCTGAGTCCGCCTCCACTTCACGCCATTAATTGAGTGATCGCAAGTGCTACCTGACGTCCGCCAAGTAGTCGCACACTGCTTGCTGCCATCTGGGCATCATATATAGAGCGCCGCGTCCTCTGTGGTGCACGCCGCGCCTGGCTGGGCCGTTGAGCGACAGGCGCCGGCGCGATGTCCGGCATAGGCACAGGGGTGAGCCGCGGCGCTGCTGGCTCTCTGTGCTGCAGACGCGCTGCGCTGCGATGCTGTCCCATCGGCTGCGCAGCGCCGGGAACGCAACCGCGTGTGTGCTCCCTGCGCAGTATGACCTCTCCACCTCCACCTTCTCGCCCGACGGCCGCGTCTTCCAGACTGACTATGCGCAGAAGGCGGTGGACAACAGCGGGCGCGGCCCGCCGCTCCGCCCGCTCGCGGCGCAGCGCAGTGAGCGCGCGCCGCCCTGCCCCCCCGCCTGCAGGCTGACTGACGCGTGCTGCGTCCGCGCAGGACGGTGATTGGCATCATCTGCAAGGACGGCGTGGTCCTGGTACGCCGCATGAGGCTGGACACACGGAGCTTGCGTGGCGTGAACGCCTTCAAACCAGCTTGACTTGGGCATACTTGGTTCCTTGCTGCTCTATGGCAACTCTTAGAGGCGCTGCGCGCCGGTCTACCGCACCTAACAAGCTCAGCAGCTCCTGCAAGGCGGCTGGCTGTAGGTAGCTGGGGCGCCGCTGACGGGAGCTGTGGGCGCAGGGCGTGGAGAAACCTATTGTGTCGAAGATGCTGGTGGAGGGCTCCAACAGGAGGACGTATGCGGTCGACAGGCATGCAGGCGTGGTGCGTGCTCACGCCCTCCGTCCCTGCTCCTGCCCCGCACCATGCGCTGCATATAGCTCTACCATGCAAGTGCCTGTCGCACAACTGCGCCTTGCTCCATTTCCCGTCCGGCTCGTCTGCCACAGCGGGGTGCACGCCTACAGACATTGTGGCATACTGAATGCATGGTCGGCATCAGCTTGCCACCATCTCTGTGTCTGTTGCCGGGGCTGAAAGGACAAGGTCCTGATGCGCGGTCGCTCTGACGGGCGCAGGCGGTGGCAGGCATTGCAGCGGACGGGCGGCAGATCGTCAACCGCGCCGTGCAGGAGGCCGTGAGCTATAAAAAGTGCGGCTGGGCGCGGATGCTGCTTGCCTTTCATGACATCTGCAGCAGGCACTGCGCAGCACACAGGGGTCGGGTGTCATGGATATCACGCTCGGGAGAATGGTGCATCTCTTCAGCAGGCGCCTGCGACTGACGTGCCAGGGGTGCCGCCTGTGTTAGGCCTGACAATAAAGCGCACAGCACAAGCATGCTCCTGGCGCATCACGGGCACAGTGCATCGCTGGAGGTGTCGTGGCTCACGGCAGAGCGCGCGCGCGCGGCTGCAGCCTGTACGGCGACAGCATCCCCGGCCGCGTGCTGGCGGACCGCCTGGCCAGCTACGTGCACCTGTTCAACCTGTACTGGTACTCGCGGTGCGCTGCCCCCGCCAGGCCCTGCCGGGGGTGGCGCGCTGCCCTGGGCTGCGCATGTGCGTCCTGCCCAGCGTCGCGGTGCCTGTGCTGCTCAGAGCCGGGGCCTGTTGCGCTGCAAGGCGGCGCGCCGAGCGCCGGCTCTGGGGCGCATGCGTTGGCGAAGCCCAAGTGAAGTAGGTCTCCTGGCTCATGTACTCTGTGAGCTCAACATGCTGTTCCGGCGCTCCACCCTGGCTGTCAGTACCTCGCCCTTTCTGTGGCGTGGAGTGTCTTGGAACACCGCTTACGCTGCTGTGTGCTGGCGCTGGGCAGCGCGCCGCGGGCAGCGCGCTGCGCTGACATGCTGCTCACCATCTGCCTGGTGTGCTCATTACTTGTGCATGTCTGGACATGCTGGGGTCGCGGTGCCGGCAGACCATACGGCACAGCGTCGCTGCTGGCCGTGTACGATGACGATGGCCCGCAGCTGTACCTGGTAGAGCCGTCCGGCGCGGGGCATGTGCGGGCCCAGCCGCTGCTCAGCCGCGCGCTGCTGTGGCTGCCGGACAAGTGGTTGTGCAGCATGGTTGAAGCGCCATGGACAGTGCTGAAGGCATGCATGAGCGCGCGCAGTGGACAGGCAAAGCTGGCTGAGGCGTCTGTGCGTCCTTGTTGCGGCTGCCGTTGCAAACCGTTTCTGAAGCGGCCGCACAGCAGCTACGCCCGGCGCTGAAAGTGTTCCCGCGTGCAGCGCTACTTCGGCACGGCCGTGGGCAAAGGCCGGCAGGCGGCCAAGACCGAGATCGAGCGCCTGAAGCTGGGCGAGCTCAGCTGCGAGCAGGGCGTCAACGAGGTCGCAAAGATGTGCGCGCCACCGCCGCCTGCGCCCGCGCGCGCTTGGCGCGTGCAGCTGAAAGGAGACGCGGGCCTGCACGTCCCTCAGCCGGCACGCAGAATGTTGTTGTGTTGCCATGCATTTGGGTCGCAGCAGTGCTACCATAGCTGCACATCGCCCGTCCTGCCTTCCCTGGTGCGCGCCCTCAGTGCCGCACCCGCACGCATTCTGGACCCTGCTGTCAGGCGCTGACCCCGCGCGCCGCGCGCCGCTCGCAGCCTGCACAGCGTGCACGACGAGGAGAAGCCGTTCGAGATGGAGCTGGCCTGGATCTGTGAGGCGTCCGGGCGCGAGTTCCGGCGCGTGCCGGCCGAGCTGGCCGCCGCCGCCGAGCGCCAGGCCAAGGCCTCCCTGGCCGACTCCGACATGTGCGCTTGCCCGCCCGCCCGCCCCGCCGCGCCTGACCGCCAGGGGGCCAGCAGTGCTGCGGGGCAGTGCCGCGCTGCAACCAGGCTGCCCAGACCTGTAGACCTGAGGCCGCGGCCGTGCTGTCTGCTGGGGTGTGCCACACTTACGCCGCCGCCCACCACAAGCTTGCTACTGGCGCACTGCTGTTGTGTTGAGCCCGGTGTGTGACCTCTGTTTGGAAGGGCGCCTGGTGGGTAGCCTGCTCAGTCTCTTGCCTTTGCTTCGGCTCAGCCGGCTCTGTCCGTCACGCAGGGAGGACTGATGGACCTGGTCTGCCTGCTCTGCGGCCTGGCTGGGGGCAGTGACGCTAGCGGGGGATTGCTTGACCAGCTAGGCGCCATTCGCGGCTCTGCTCGCTGGTTGCGCTTGCTGCAGTGCCGCATCACGCACGCTGCTCGTGTCAAAATCAGTTCATCGCTCGCTGCGCGTTACAGACCTGTGCCTTCCCTTGTGCATCTCTCCACACCTCAGCACTGTTAGTTGCAGCACACCGTCCGCACAGCAACAGAGCATGCGCCAGAGCATTTCAGCTCCGCAGCATGAAGCAGTAGCAGTCAACAAGCAGTCAACAAGCACATGTGGCCTTGCCAAAAATGGGGCCCCTGTTCACAAGCAGGCAGCATGCCAAGCTAGTGCACAGGTGCCTGGTGCCATGCCCCGCGGGCATGCGCCTCAACAGATGGACTTCATCCAGACGGCGCGCGCGGCGCAGGCGTCCTGCGCAACAACCGCCGCCTTCAGGTGCACACTCACTGACACAGCGGCAAGCATGTGCCGCAGCCACCCGCACTTGGCAGGCAGGAAATCATCTGCATGCACTTGATTCGAACTAGTGGGAAAACTTGTGCATACAGAATTGTTCTCCTAAGTTTTCATCCAGATCTCAATCTGCTTGCACTTGGAAAAAAACTTCTCAAAATTTTTCTATAAGCACAAGTTCCTTCATAATTTTGAATTGAGGTGCATGCAGATGATTACTATCTGCCAAGTTCAAGCTAAGTATTCCTGCCCTCTTTGTTAACGGCTGGATGAGACACAATGCGCGGGCAGTCATGCCGCTCCTGCGGGGCGCACGGGGCCCTCGAACGCGGCGCGGCCGACGACGCACTGCTTCCAGTTGGTTGCGCGGCGGACGGTGCCCCGCACCAGCCTGCCAGAGCCGCAGGCTGGTCAGTGACGAGTGCCACAAGAGCACTGCGCGGCGGACGGTGCCCTGCACCAGCCTGCCAGAGCCGCAGGCAGGTCAGTGACGAGTGCCACAAGAGCACACTCTGGCAGGGGCCTCTGAGGGCCACAGAGCGGGGGCGCACTTGGCGGGAAGCGTGGACTCGACCCCGGCCGCCAGGGCCAGGTCGACCAGCAGCGGCGGCAGGCACGCGTCTGCGCGTGTCCACAGAACTCTCAAGGCAATAAGCGTGTGGAGTGAGCGCGGTGCAAGGAGGGCGGCGTGAGCCCGCACCGAGCTGCTTGATGCTGTGCGGGTCGGCGCTGGTGGCCTTGAGCATGGCCAGGATGTGCGACCCTGCTGAGGCACGGACTTGCTGACGAGCAGGTCTGCTTGACAGCGTGTTTCTCTGGGTCCAACCTTATCTTGCACAGGGTCAGCACGAGCCTGCTGCCAGTGTGCGCCCGTGCAAACACTGCTTGAACACCAGGAATACGGCAAAGGGGCCTTGGGCTTTACCCAGGCGGATGCAGTCGCTCTGCGCCGCAGTCAAATGCATGAGTTAGCGCAGTAGGAACAGGATGGCTTGTTATGTGTATTTCTGAGACAGCCAGGACTAGTGCTGAGCGATTCTCAAGCGTCACCTTCTGGCTGAGGCAGCGCCCGATGAAGTGCACGGCGTGCGCATCATTTGCGGCGTTGGCCTCCTCGTAGAACTCGCTGGCCTTCTGGAAGGCCACCTGCAGGGCAGAGCAGGATGGGGCGACATGCATGCAGCGTGCTCATGCGTCCAATTGCGCATAACAAGCTGAAGCTTGCAGGTGACTGTGCATGCTTGGAGAGTCTGAGCTTGCAACGGGCATGTGCGCTGTGTGTAGGGCTTATGTGGTGGGCTGCATGCGACAGTCACTGCATGCATGAAGGTCTCGGGTATGCATGAAACTACCTGGGGGCCACAACTGCGAGCTGGAAACCTGTGCCGCCCTACCTGGCTGGGAAACACTCATGGCATGGGGTTGAGGCGCGCCTTGGTAATGGCCAGGCTCTTGACGAAAGCGTAGCAGACCGCGCCATGCTCCTTGCAGTCCCACTCGCTGGGCGGCGCGGCCACGCCCTGCCACTTCACCCGGCCCCCTGCAGGCGGGGCGCGCCCGCCTCAGCGTCCCGCAGCAGTGACACCAGTCCCCCACCGCAAGGCCGCCTGGCCTGTACTTCACCAGGCGAGCAAGCTGCTGCAGCCTGCAAAAAGAACGCTGCTGTTGCAAAGGTCCAATCCACTCCCACGGTCTTGTGCGCCGGGTTTGCCGCCAGGGAGGGGAGCAGGCACCGCGGCGGTTCATGAAGTCGATCTTGAGCGAGCAGGCGTTGCACTCGCTGACCTCCGCAATCTTGAAGAACATGGCGATGCCCGGCAGCGCCACGTTGTCTGCAGAGCTGGCTGTTACTGGGAGCACTGCAATGTCCTGTGCAGACCATTCCTAGACAGCACATGCATGCCAGCCGCGTGACATGCAGTGATGAAAGCGCGCACCGCGGTCGAAGTATGCAAACGCGCTCTTGTACAGAGCGCACACGTTCTGACTGAAACTGCGTGCCATGCACAGCTGAGCTCAGGGGGCCCACGCAGGCACACGTAGGCGTAAATGGCTGCATAACTGCAGTCAATGTCACAAAACAGGAAGTCACATCATCTGATGCATGAAGCCTGCCGCCAACAGCAGAGGCTCCTGAGACTGCAGCAGGGCACAACGTGTGTGCGACACCACAGCGCACCACATGTCGGCGCTTGAGCCATCATGGCCGCCCAAGTGTCCACTTGGTGCATGTGTTCTGTCACAGCGCTTGACACACGGGAGGGCGCACCCGATGCAGCAGTTCATCATCTCCTCGAGCTTGGGCGAGAACGTCTCGGTGCGGGCAAAGGGCATGTCCTCAGCGCACTCCTGCCCGCCAGCCACTCAAGCATCTCCTGCCTTGTCGTGCACCTCTTGGAAGGCGCGCAGCGCGCGCGCAGCATGCGTGCAGCGGGCCCACCTTGGCCTTGAAGAGGTACTCGCACTCCTTCTCAACCTGCCCATGACAGCACTGTCTCGGGGCTCGGCTGTGCGCGGTATGGGGGCAAGCGGGGTGACCTGTCTGGGCAGCGGGCGGCTGCATACAGGCACACCATGTCGAGGCCCGAAAAGTCCTCCTTGCCACACGCGCCGTCCAGCTTGGCCACGGCGGCAGGGCGCGGGGCCTGCCCGCGCTGAACGCCAGGTGCGGCCGACATGGAATCTTCCAAGTGTTGACGGGAGCTGTGCTGTGGTGATGACACTGTGATGGTGCAGCTGTGCTGAGGCGCAGTGGTGGCTGTCCAAGCCAGAAGCGGGGCTGTGATCTGATGAGCAGCAATGGCAACAGTGTGGGACTGCACAGCCCGAGACAAATTTTCATGGACGGAGCAAGCCCTGTCCTAGGGTGAGCTTCAGGGGCAGTCATGCTGCTACACATCCCACTTCGCGCCGCTGCAGACAACATTGCTTACAGGACCGTCAGAGCTACATGCGTCATACGCAGGCAGGCGCGATGAAATGTTTATGGTGGCAGCAGACAGCATGCAGTGCTCTGCACGCAACAGGTAGGGCTCAACTTGCTCTCATTACACACGCAAGCACTCTCACACAGCTCCAAAACTTTTGCTCTCATCTGTCCCGCGCTTGCACAACCCCACGCTCTGCTTGACCGTGTGCTCCAAGGGCACAGGCTTGGCCGCTGCATGCGCGGCTGCGGCGCGGCTTCAGACGAGCGCGCGCTTCCACACCTCCTTGGCCACGCACCCCTCGTGCGTCTCGAACGCCGGCTTGTCAATGATGGTCGACTTCCACTCGTCGGCGCGCTCGATGGAGCCCTTGACCAGCTTGGCCGGCAACACGGACTCCACGCCGGCCGCAGCCGCCAGGTCCCTGCACGATTCAGCACTTGAGTAATAATAGGCAAACAAATGTGGTGATTCATAAGCAGCAAATAAGTGTTGAGCAAGGTACAGGAGCCAGCCACTTGAAGCAAGGTTGATGACACAAAGTGGCAGGCTACGCGACTGTGCAATCATGCTCAATATGACGCGCCAGACATCCTTAGCTATCTACTCATTGCACAGCTGTCAAGGCAGCATGCATTACGAAAACACACGAAGCAGGCGCCTTGGCATGCATGAGGCATCATTAGAGTACGCACTTACACTTGAGCTTGACCGCCTGGAAGCTGTGCTACAGCGCCACCTGCCACGCAAAAGTGCACATGCATGTGTGGATGAAGAACCAGCCGGAGGCTGCCATTCCAGCCACCAAACATGATTGTCAAGCTCGCAGCCCGCACGGCAGGGCGCACGCGAGGCAGTTTGGCAGGGTGCGGTCGAAGTTCTTGATGGCGTGCTCGTCCTTCTCCACCATCTTGAGGTGCGCCACGATGTGGGAGCCCAGGCGCAGGCACTCGCTCTGCGACGCAGCAGCGCGCATTTCGTCAGCATGATGGAGACTCTCCCTTCACAGATGCTGCGGAACAGCATTTGATACTTCACACCGCCACATCCACTTGCACGTCCCTGAGACATGGTGGGCTGGACCTCAACAAACCAGGGTGCATGCACGCGCAAGGGAAGGCGCAAAGGGAACGCTCGACATGCAGCACACCTTCTGGCGCATGCAGTTTGTGACAAAGTCCACGGCGTGCGCGTCCTTGTCCTTGTGCGCGATGTCGTACAGCTTGGTGACCTTCTCAAAGCCGACCTGTGCACACATGATTGTCATGAGTCCTGAGCATTTGCTGCTTTGGCACTTGATGGGTGTACGTGCGACTTGAACCGCATCTTACGTTGACGATTGGTCAAAGCTGCCAACTGCAAGCAAGCAGGGATATACGCAGGAAAGTACATTACCTTGACCATAGCCAGGGACTTGACGAAGGCAGTAAGGACGTCCGAGTGCTCCTGGCAGTGCCTGCAAGCAAGAGGTGAGGATGTGTGCATGTCTCACCGGGAGGGCTGGTCACACACCGCTGAAGAGCACACACATGCTCCTGCACCACTGCAAAATCAAGCATGCATGAAAGCAGTGCTCACCACTCCATCCAGGGCTCTGCGACGCGTCCAAACTGCACGCGCCCGCCTGCGTTGCAACAAACGTCTCAATACCGGCCTGCCGGCGGCACACATGCAGATGCTGTATCTTCATACATGCCACTCTACCACTTTGGCTGTGATACAGCGCAGCCGTGCGTGCTGCATGCAACAAGCACACGCTCAGCACGTCGACACACAGTGGGTGATCATATGCAGTGCAGCAAACAAACATGCGCAGCAGGCTGTGCCGCGGGGCCTGCCGCGCTTGTTCAGCCAGTCGGCGATCTTGTACTGCTCGTTCATCTTGCAGACGCCGGCCACCTTGAAGAACATGGACACGCCCGGCAGCCCGACGTTGTCGCGGTCAAAGTAGATGGCGGCGCTGCGGTAGATGCGCTCAACGTTGGCGTCATAGCTGCGCCGCGCATCGACTCTTGTTAAAGAGGCGCGCGTGCTGCGTGCACGAGCCGTGCAGCCACATGCAGCCTGTCATGCAGCCTCAGGCTGGTGTCCTCGGCTAGACACGAGGCTGGCGGCCATGCCACATCAGTCAGCGGAGGTCATGTGGAGGCCAAGGTCAGACATGCGCCGGCCAGCTGAGAGCACCCTCAGCAGTACCACGTGGCGTGCCAAGGCATGCGCGCAGGAGCGGGCGCACTTCAGCGCGCAGTTGAGGCTGCACTCCAGCTCCTTGGACAGCGTGCTCGTGCGCGCGAAGGGCGTGTTGGGGTCGCCCACCTTGGCCTTGAACAGCTGGTCGGCCTCATGCTTGATCTGTGCGCGCGGCTCGCCCGCCAGGTCAGCCGCTTGCTGATTTCTCAGCAAGCAAGGTAAGGAAAGGTGCATCTTGGGAGCGCAGGCAAGCCGCTAAGGCACTCTGACATCAGGAAAGGCGCTGCAGTGGGTCACCAAGCCGCCAGATGCAAGCGTAGCAACACGCGCCGATTATGTCATCGCTTTTTTGTCTTGCTAGGTGCAATATCAACACAGCAGCCTGCTGATTTTTGCGGCTGGTCCCTGCACTTGCCCGTAGGTCTGCCTGGTGGTGGCAGGCACCTCAGACAGGCCGGGGAAGTCGCTTCCCCTGTCGCCCTTTGCTGCCTGGTGCGCCATGTCGTGCAGCTTCCCTGCGCACCAGGACGCCCATAGCTTTAGCGATCTGTGTATGCCATCCTCAACGGTGCTGTCACATACCGCTCAGCAAAAGCAGGGGCTGGACAGGCGCGCCTTGCACTGCAGACGTGATCTTGGTGAAGACGTCAATCTTTGCAGCTGGCGCGGCCTGGAGATTCTTGAGCAGAGAGAGGCACAGAAATGAGCCACCTTTCTGGCACTGCAGTGCAAGTCCACTTATGCACAGACCTACCCCCTAGTGAACCCTAGCTGAGGTGCATGCTAGCCTTGCTACTCCAGGAAGCAGTTCTGAAGCCATACAGCTGAGCTGTGAGCGTCCATGGTCTCAGTCGGATCACGTGTGGACAAAAGTGCAAACCTCGCACGCCTGAGCCCCAACGAGCTCACCAGATTATTGCGTATAAAGAAACCTTGCTCTAAGCCATGCTCTGTCTGCCGCTGGTGCGAAGTGGTTTTGGGCCAGGCGACGCTGCGTGCAGGCAGCTGCGCTAACGCAGCAAGGCCTCTCTCTGGAGCCAGGCATGCTAAAGCGTTCATGTGCTGGAAGTGCATGAGTTGAAGCTTGCAGATAAAATGAGAGGTGATACAGGAGGTGCACAGCAGCGGCCCTGCCCATGATCTGGTTTATGAGCGCCTCAAGTTCCGCCCGCTCTTCTGTCTACGCCCTGCAACCGGCAGAGCTCACGCCCTAGCAAAATGCTGCCAGGTCTACCGTGGAGAGCGCGGCCGCACTGCATTGCGCTGCTGAGGTTTGCTGTTCACGCAGTGTGCTGATAACATTGACTGGGCCGGCAATGTCCTCGGATGTGCGGCAGTGCCCTACCCTGTTCAGCATGAACTTGACATGTGCGCTTTTGCGCACGAATTGCAACCACATGCAGGGTTGCAAGCACTACTTCAGCGTGGTGTTGTAGCCGTTCCTCTGTTTCCAGACAAGCAGGATGCTCCTTGCGACATGCAGAGCTGCCCCACACACAGAATACACGGGATACACCTCTCAGCACTCTAACAATACAGCTAGCTGCGGCGCGGCACTCCTCCCAATACGCCACACAATTATGCCGGTGCGGCCGCCGCGTTGGCCAAGTCTGCGGAGCGGTCCAGCGGGATGCAGTGCACCTTCAGAATGTCCGTGGTCGCCGCGCGCGCGGGCTCCGCCTCCAGCACCACCAGCTGCACAGAAGGCAGCCATGTCACTTGCTATGACGAGTCCAAACTCACACTGCGGGCTCCAAACCGGTGAGAATGAACAGTCGCAATACAAGCAGGGGCTGAAACATGGAGTCATAACCACATGGCACGGGGCTGCATTAGATACCTGATTGTACTCAAGATCGAACCGCAGGAACTTGTCGGCCGTGCCATCGACCTCGGCCACGAGCTCCTTCAGGTTGCGCACAGGCTTGTCGTTGACCGACTTCACCTGCACACGCCCCAAACACAGGGAGCTGCCTTTGCTACCATAACCTTATTGGCTGTGGCTATTTTGATGGCTGTGACCTGCGACTCTATTCCACACCCGCTTCTCAAGCCTGAGCCCGAGGATGAGTACCCCCTGCTTGCTTGCATGCGCGCCGTCGTTTCATAGGCCCCGTCAAATCGTAACTCTCTGCACTCTTCTGCTACTGCCGGGGCGCGCCTGCGTGTTCACAAAGCCCTCCTCATACCCAATGTTGACGTCCGCGGCCAGCACCTGCGCCAGCACCACGACCTGCGACGCGCCTTTGCCCCCTCAGCGCCAGCCCGCCCCATGCTGCCCCGTCTGCCCCCTTGCCCGTCTTTCGCCAGTGGCCAGAGCGCTCATGCATGCCGCTGTGCTACATACAAACGCACGCAGGTTGGCACCTATCCAAGCCCCTCCGGCCGGCCAGCGCATGGGAAGCGCGCCTGCTGGTCCCGGCTCTCAGCCTGCGCATGCATCATTGCGTCCAGCAGCTTCACGGGCGCATCAAAGTCGTACTCCTTCCCGTACTCGCTGCGCAGGAAGGGCACGGTGACCTGCGCCGACGCGCCCGAGCGGCTCACAAACCGCGCTGGGACACGCCTTGCTTGCGCACCTGAGCTGCTTGCCTCTAAATCGCACAGCTGGTAAATGAAATGACTTAGAGCAAGCGCACAGCGCGGAAAAGGGTTTGAGGGAGCGTCAGACAGCTAGCTGGTCCCTCCCAGGAGCAGCACGCCATCACAGACCAACAGCCTCTCGGCCTCGCAGCAGGAGCGCTCAACACAACAGCCGGCTCTCACTGTATGAATGACGGCCTGGGCAGACCCACTGCCGTGCCTGGGTGAACACGAGCCCGGCATAGATGAAGTAGGACGGCGGCCGGCCCTTGATGTGGACAGGCACGAGGCGCGTGGGCGAGCACAGCTCCACGCTGATCTCCTTCACCTTCCCCTCCGACAGCACCCGCAGCTCCGCCTGTCGCGCGTCGCACCCCAACAGGTCAGGGTATGGCTTACAGCCGCGCCATCCGCCGGAAACTCTGCATGTCGGCGTGTGTGCGCCCAGCGCATGCTGCAAGCGCGTCCGGCATGCGATGCCCCGGTGGAGCCCCAGTAGAGCCTGCGCTTGCCTCCACCAAACGGCACCGTATGCATCCGCGCCTCGGCACCGCAGCGGCAGTGGGTCCGGTGCAGGCCCGCACAACAACCTCTCGACGCTGTCCCCCCATATGCCAACGTGGCCTGTATCCAGACAGTGGGCAGTGGAGCTGCGTGCGGCTGCATCTGCACCGCCAGCGCCACACCGCGCTCCACCGGCGCGGGCCGCCGGGCGCGCGCGCCTTCTCGCCGACGTACTTCTTCGAGACGAGGTAGGAGAAGGAGATGCGCTCGCCGGAGCGGAAGGGCACAGTGCCGTCGTTGGCGATGTCGGTGCCGTCGAAGGCAAGCACGATGTCGCCGCGCTTCAGCACCTTGCCCGCGGGCGAGGTTGGCTCCACGCGCCGCACGTACACGCCCTTCTGCCCGGCCTGCTCGCGCGGCGCCGGCGCTCAGCAGGCCAGCTCTCCGCAACTGCTGCAAAGCGTTCCCATGGCTGGACAGACGCGGCAGCGTACGTGATCAGCCAAGGGGGTGTTGCTTAGAGCACCACGTATGCGCTACACTCCGTGCGCTCAGCATTGACGTGCATGGGGCAAGCCTAAGTGACGACTGAAGCCCTTGTCTTGCCACACAGCGCTTGTCTTGCCACACGCCTCTGCTCCCAAGAGGAGCTGACCGTGCCAGCTAGGAAGGCTCTGGGTTGCACCACACGCAGCTCTACACCTTCATGGGCCGCGCAACACACTAGGGCAGGCGGCCTTGCCATGCAACACACCCAAGCCCGCTGGCGACACTGGAGAGGCCCACTCCAGGGGGCGCGCCTTCATGCCGAGGCTCTTCCGCAGGAAGGGCGACTCCATCTTCTGCCAGTCGATGCCGAGCGCCGGGAAGCCCGAGAACGACTTGTTCTTCTCGTAGTCGTTGATGAAGTGCTGCGCGCGCGCGCAGCCGCCGGCGTCAGCGGGCGCCGCCATACAATATATAACATGCGCGCTGGTGCATGCGCGCGGCTGGGCAAAGACAAGGTGTGGACCAGCAAGTACCGCCCTAAATGTACAACCGCTTGCCAACCTGCAAGCAAGCAGGTGCCTACTCGCACAATCATGCGCGGCCGCATGTGAAGCAGCTACTGCAGCTGCTGGAGGTGAGCGGCGAGCGCGCGCGCCTCGATCACGGGCACGGGAATGACGTAGCCGATGCCTTCCGCGTCCTCGTGCTGCCCCGCGCCGCCGCCGCCCCCCTGTCAGCAACCTCGCAGGGCCTCAGGCTGCGCACAACCTGCCCAAGCTGTCATTCCTGGAGCTGCAACCCTGCACCTGTATCACTGCTTTCTTACACACTGCGTGCTTCTGCAACAGCTCTGCATCAGTACGTCGAAGCACTGCAGACCGGGTTCCTGCACGAGTCATTCCACCTCGTCCTACCACACCTCAGGTGCACGACAAGAGCTCGGCATTCCGGCTGACAGCATGCAAACCCCTCGGTGGCAACCGACAGAGTGCTACAGCAATTGCCACCTGTTCTGAATCTGGTTGACATGCAGATCCGTGCAGCCATGTGCTGCATGGGCAACAGGGCGCACGCGCAGGCTCTGGAAGGCGATGCCGCAGCACTCGCCCCTGTTGGTGAAGGCTGGCCCCCCTGCGCATGCACATGGGGGATTCAAGATGATGCACAGCCTACCTACATTGATGCACCACATGTGCATCAATGCAAGGGCATTGCAGCCGCACCGAACAAGCAGGTGAGGTGAGCAGGTGAGGTGAAGCTTTCTGTGCATCCCCCTCGTGCATGGTTGCAGCAACAGTGGCAGCGCTCGCGCTCCGCACCAGAGTTGCCCGCGTTGATGGCGGCATCGATCTGCACGCCGAGCAGCTCCGAGGAGCCGTGCACGTAGCTGGTCACCTCGATGCGCGACACCACGCCGCTCGTGACGCTCATGGTGTCGCCGCCGATGGGGTAGCCGATGACTGTGACCTGCGGCACAGACAGCGTCAGCGGCCTGGGCGAGACAGGGCTCAAGCTTGCGTCACTCACATATCAAGCGCCCTAGCAAAAGCAAGGCTCTTCAACAGAACTTCCGCACATTGTATGCATACAGCACGCTCTAGAGAGATGTTGTGTCTGTGTTGAACACAAACGAGTGCCAGGCTGGGGTAAAGAGCAAGCAGGAAAGAGGAGGAGCCTGGTATGTGGAGGAGCAGACCTGCGACTGCAGCCGCGGCAGCGGCCCAAATGCAACAGGCTGCAGGCCCTTCCAGAACTCGGGGTCCTGCACAGTCAGCCTGCGGCGCCCGCCCACAGTTCAGCTCCAAGGCTACTACCATGTTCATGCCCGCAGGGCGAGTTTCGCCCGACGGCAACAGAGTTGCACATGGGACAACTTGACATTGCGCACAGTCTTCCCAGCAGCACCGGACAGGCCGTCGCAGGTCGCTGCTGCGCTTGACAAGCGTGGGCGCACATGGCAATGTCGCATTCAGTGCCGATGGACAGAACGCTCGCCACAAACTTGGTGTCGGATCCTCGCCTGCGTACTTTAACCTGTGGACAAACCAAGGGTCACCCTCACGCAAGCCACGCACACTGGCTGAGTCGCTGCAGCCACCCCCTGCCGCGACTTACTGCGACTCGCATGCAAAGTACCAGGTCAGCACAGCGGCATGCAGCATATGAACGTCTGGTGCACCACGGACCATCTAACAGGCATACGGGTGTGGTTTGCACTGTGTCAGAGCGCCGTCCGCTGCGCAAGCAAAGGCGCGCCGGCGCGCCTGGGTGTGGTGGTCGACCGAGTGCGCGTTGGTGAGGATGCGGCGGCCGGAGATGATGAAGCCGCTGCTGGTGGACGAGTACTGCCGCTTCCGCTGCCAGGGCAGAGAGAAGTTGGGCTCGGAGTGCACGCAGAAGACCTGCGCGCGCGCGCCCCCGGCACATCAGCGCCCACGCACCCCAGCACACTTTCAGGTGAAGTGCGGCGTGAAAGTACGAATGCAGCCACATGCAGCCTCGCTGCGCACGGCTTGGGACACAGGCTGTGGAGTATGTAGCCGGCAGGCAACAACGTGCCTTCACGACAGACTCCATGAGCCGCTCCGCGTCCTTGGCGGAGCGCTCCACCGCCTCGGCAAAGTGGTCCAGCGGCTCGCCCGACATGCCCGAGCCGTCGTGGTCGTCCATGTCCGCATCATGCCCGCCTGCGCACCCCGCATATCAGGCTTGCTGCTGTGCACGGCCTCACAGCTCAGTCGAGCTGCGTGTCCAGCCACGCAGCTGTGCTCTGCCAAGGCAACCGCCAGCTTTTGCCCAGCGAAGAGCAGCACCTCCAGTCGCAGGTTGTTTACCAGGTTGCCGACGAAACAGCTCATGCTATAATTGCGCTGCAGGCCCGGCAGTGACCGGTCCATACATGCCCAAGCTGCTGGCCGTGCTGCCTTATGAGGGCCCCTCAGCAGACGTGCCTGCTCACTACAAGGCCTGCCAAGCTACCAGGCCTGCATATTACAGTTGAAGTGCGGCTTTGCTACAAAGCAGTGTGTGAAGGCAGTGGAGCGCGTCTGTTAGACCTTTCACTTATGGCAGGCAAGAGCAAAGCGCACCGCCGCTCCCAGGGCCAAGCTCGCCCGTGCTGTGCTGCCGCGGCCGCTTGCGGCTGCTTGGGGCCAGCGGCTCTGGCTCCTCCTCGACTGGCGCAACGTCTTCGCGGCCGCGCCGCCCGCCGCGCTTCGACATGCGCGTGGCTTGCGGCGGCGGCTGAGCCGGCGGCGCCTGGCACGCAGGCGCGGGCAGCAGTGAGCCCTGGTGCGGCAGGCAGGTCAGCGCACGCAGCCCCGCACACCAGCCAGGCGGCGGCGCTGCTTTCGGCGCCGCCGCCGCGGACAGGCCAGGCGCGGCTGCAGCTGCACGTGCCGCGGGGGCAGCTGTGGCAGCGATTCTGCACAGGGCAGCACGCAGGAGTGCGCTCATAGGCTGCGGCTGCCACCAAACGGCATGCTGCCAGTGGAGGACCTGCGCACAAAGCAGAGTTCCTAATCACTCACCGCTGCGCCTGCTTCGCTGCTGGTGACTGCTCCTGGCTTCTTGCCGGCTTTTTGCTTGCCAGCCATCAAGCGGAGAAGAGCTGCGGGGAGCGCCTGTTGCAAGGCAGGCAAGCAGACACCTCAGTGGATGCCAGCCCCACTAGTTACTCTGCTATGTACAGTGTGCGCACAGGGGCCTCTCTAGCTCGCCTGCTTTGTCGTTGGCATCCCTCCAAGCCGCTTGCTGAGACAGGGCAGCGGCCGGCGGTGGTAGGGCTTTCCAGCTTTGCTGAGTCCAGGGCAGAATAGCACAGCCTGTTACAAGCTCTCCAGGACGGACGTCCAGGTACTCTGGTGACGAGCAATAGTGCTGGTCACAGGAAACGGGTTTTGTCGCTTGTGGCGTGCTGCTCCTAGTGCTGGTGCAACGCGCCTGTCTTGCTGAAGCATTGCACGAGCGACGCTTCGCACATGCTGTGTGCTGGGCCCGGGCAGCGATCGTGTGTTCATCTACATCAGGATGGGCTCGACGGTGAAAGGCCTCGAGCAGGCTCTTGCAGAGTTAGAGCACGCGGGAGTGGGCAGCAGGCGGCCTGATGCCCTGCGCTCGTATCTGCGCCTGGTGCGGCCCCCTGCCTAGGCATTCCGGCAGTCTTTGCGCGTCAACTACGAGTCACTGCAGGCACCGTACTAAGGAGGTGGGAGGGCAGGTGCGTGAGCTGAAGGTTCGCGACTCGGAAAATGTAGTCCTTGTGGGGGAGGAGCTGCTGCGCAAGCACCGCGCGCGGCTCGGCGCTGAAGAGCGTGCGCCACCTCTGCCGGCCTTGCTTGCTCCCCATTGCCGCAGCTGCCAACACAGCAACGAGCGTACAGGCCAAGAGTGCTGCAGCAAGGCGGTTTGGTGGTTCTCACCCGCCTCCCTGACAGCCCGCTGAAAGCCAGTGTTACCAAAGCTGTACTAAAACTAAGCGGCTGGTGACTGCACGCTAGCTGGCTTGCTGGAGTGTGTGACGGAAACATGCCACTTCCTGCAGGTCGTGAGAGCCGAGCAAGCTGCTGAAGGGGCTGTGCCGTGCTGGGGAGCACAGTGTGGCTGACGATGGAGCAAGTGGCGACAGCAGCGCTGGACTGCCGCGCTTTCCCCCTGGCGAGCAGCATCCTGAAGCAGGTCCGGGACAAGTTCCCGGAGAGCTTGCGGGCGGCGCGCTTGATGGTCCGCCGCCCCGCTGGGGGTGCTGCGGGCTCTTCCCTGATGCTCATGCTTCGCAGCGTGCCTGCCGTCTGTGTCCATGCCCTCTCAAGCGCGGTTGCTTGCCATGGCAAGTGTGTGTCCCCTGCATGCAGGAGATGTATCACGAGGCGCGAGGGAACTATGACGAAGCGGCGCAGCTCATACAGAAGCGCCTGGAAGACGCGCCAGACTGCCAGATGCTTCTGAAACGCCAGGCGCGCTCTACACACTTGCGTCCCATGTAGGACCACTTGAGAAGCATGTGACGCGCCTGCTCCCCCTCTTCCAAACTGACACATCCCTGCACGTCCTCTGTGTGCGCACATTGACAAGAGCATGCATTGTGTCACAGCGCGGACCCCTGCATCTGGGCAAGTTTTGCTAGCCCTCAACTCTAACAGGATGATAGCCTGTGTCATGATGACCCTGCCACCCATGCGTCTCCCTCTCACTCGCACGGACAGCCACAGGCAGCCGGACCCGGGGCGACGGGCGGTGGCCGCATGCTTTTCCAGCGTGTGGCACAGCGCGGCTCCTGAGCGCTGCCAGCCGCACGGGCAGGTGGCGCTGGAGAAGTCGCAGGGGAACCTGGGCGCCGCAGTGGAGGCGCTGCGGAAGTACGTGGACATCTTCCAGACCGACTGCGAGGCGTGGGAGGAGCTGGGCGCGCTGTACCTGCAGGCGCGCGCTCGCGCGCTGGCGCCCCTGGCCCGGCGTCGCAGGTGACACAGCGCTGTGGCGGGGCCTGTGCGCAGCTGCGCCCTGCGCCCTGCATCGCGTCAGCGTGTCAGGTGGTGCGTGTGAGGCTGGGTATGCATGCGGGAATGCTCGCGGTGTGGAGAGGTCCTCGGCTCGAGCACCGCGTAACTACCGCCTTGGGTCAGCCTTTTGCTTCAGCGAGGAGCAGTCAAGCAAAGCTCCTTCCTGGATGCCTCTGCCTGTGCGGGCGCGCCGGCGGCCGCCGCGGCGTCACGCGGCCCGCCCGTCGCGCCGCGCGCAGGCGCAGATGTACGCGCAGGCCGCCGCGTGCTACGAGGAGGTGCTGCTGCACGCGCCGGCCTCCGTGGCCGCATACGTGCAGCTGGCGGACGTGCTGTACACGCTGGGCCCCGGCGGCGGCGGCGGGCACCTGCGCGCCGCGCGCTCGCACTACGCCGCGGCCGTCGAGCTGAGCGGCGGCGCCAACGCGCGCGCGCTGTACGGGCTGTGCGCCGCGACCGCGGCGCTGGGCGGTAAGGTGCGCCCTGGGGAGGCATTTCAGGCCAGCGTGAGGTCTCAGTGTGCGCGATGCACACGCGTCGTGACGACCGGCTCAGGCGACCTCCAGCCAGGCAGAGAACGCGCACCATCGCGATCCTGCTATGATGCCTCTGCTCACCAGCAAGAGCGCGCGAGGCAGTCCCTTTGCTGCAAATGTCCGGGCACACTGGTTTGAGAGCGACTGCAGAAAGATTATCCCCTGCAGACGCACGGCTCAGGGGTCCATTCCACTTGACAAGAGCTGCATCGCAGCGGCCATGCGGGTCTGGCGCTGGGTGGTCACGGGTGCGGCGGGCGCGCAGGGCGCGGCGGACACGGACGGCCTGGCAGCGGCGGCCGCCGCTGTTCTCGAGCGGCGCTACCAGGAGGACGCGCCGGCATGCCTGCCGCTGGTGCAGGACATGCTCCGTGCGCAGGGCCTGGCCGGCAGTGCGGGCAAAGTGGCGGCCAAGTGAGCTGCTTTGGGAGGATGCGCTTTCCGAACTTGTAAAAGGTTTGCTGTCGGTATGGTTGCATAGCTCTTCGCACTATCCATGCTCTCGCACTGTCCACAGTCGTGGACACCCACAGCTCAGTCGCTCTCACAGACAAGACGCAGCAATGGACAAACGGAGTCGACAGCAGCAGACGTCAGAGCATATGCAAGGCAAATAGATGGGCGCACTCTTGACAAGCAGACACAGTGCGGATCGCTCACAGTGCCCTCACTCCAATGCTGGCAGAAACAGTGCAGGAATCCATTGCGGACGCGCAAAATCGCGCGGCGTGGCCGCAGCCCGCGCGCGCTCAGCAGTCCCAGGTCGACGCAAGGCCGTCGGGCGACTCCTCCTGGATGGCGGCGATGCACTTGTCGTAGTACTGCGCGCCCGGCCGCGCGAGAAGCTTTCAGTGCTGTCTCTGGTCCCACTCCTGCCCACGTCCGGGCGAGTCGGGGGGCCGGAGCAGGCTCGCAGAGATGTTCCTGGGCTTGGCGGAACAACGCTGTCTCTGCCCCTGCTTGGTGCAGAAGCGCGCTGCCCACAGGCCTGCAGCGAGCGCCGCGCGCGCGCCTCGCCGGCGCGCTCGAGGTCGCCCAGGTCGGCGTGCGCATCGGCGATCGCGCCTAGCAGGTCGACGGGCGACTCGTCCGCCAGCCCCGCGCTCAGCGCCAGGCCGCGCTCCAGCGCCGCGAGCGCCGCGCGGGGGTCGCCGCGCTGCGCGCACGGCGCGCCATTGGGACCGATCACTCACGTGTGACAGCAGAGCAGATCTGTTTCATGCAACTGGGTGCGCAGCTTCTTGCGCCATGCGTCAATGCAAACAGAATGGTGTGTGGCGCATGGCGGTGCAAGGGCGCCTGTGCCTCTTCCGATACAAGCAAATCAATCGCTCTGGAAGGGGGTGAGGGCAATGCGGGACCAGCGTCCCATGCTGGCAGTCCTCCCACCGCAGCCCAGAAAGCAGCGTGCATGCTCTCGGTCCCATGCGGGTCAGCGCCTGGGTGAGCAGAGTCCCTGCCCCGCGCTCAAACCCTAGCGGCATCACAGCGGCGGGCAGGCGCATGCCCATTCGCACCTCGCGGTGCGCGCGCGCGAGCAGCCGCAGCACCGCGCGCTCCGCGCGCTTGTCGGACAGCTCCAGAGCCACCTTCTCGGCCTGTGAGTGTGGCATAGGGGTTAAGGCAGGGTGCACTTGGTCGCATGCGCGTACAGCGCGCGGTAATACGGCAGCGACTCGGGGGATGGCATGCACACATGCTGCGATCTGCGCACGTCGGGGGCGGACGCGCAGGTCGCATGTCGCGTGGCTTTGCTGCGGGCGTGCAGGGCCGGGAGCACGCTGCACAGCAGCGCACTCTGCCAAGCGGGCCACAGTTGCTGGGAAGTGAAGCGCAGCCTCCTGCCGCATGTTATGTCACAAACGCCATGAGTGCAGGCGCTGCATGAGCAGAGTCGCGGAGGGGTAGGCCGGGCGTGCCTGCTCGGCGGCGAGCAGCGCGGCGGCCGCGTCCCCGGTTTTCAGCGCCTGCTTGCCCTCGTGCAGCAGCCCCGACAGGGCGCGCCGCGCCTGCAGGGGAGCCCAGGGCCGTCAGGCTTTGGAAACTTTCTGCAAGCTGGCAGTCTCTGGGGCCACCAAGCAATACGCGCAGCCTCTCGACCCCCCGCGAGCCAGCACACCTGGAAGAAGGGCCGGCCATGCTAAGGCCGAGTCGGTGGTGCATGTAGGCGCGCCCTTGCGGGGCACAGCGTGTCATTGTCGCCGCCCCCGCCCGCCCGCCCGCGCCAGGCCCCGCCGGGGGCGCGGGCTTGCGGCGGCGCGCCTGCGCGAGGCTGAGGTTGGCCGCGCCGTAGCCCTCGACCGGGTGCGCGGCCGCCGGCTGCCCCAGCGCGTTCTCCAGCGCATTGCGGTAGGCGACCACCGCCTCCACCTCCGAATCCGCCACGCACACCAGCTCCTGCGCGCCCCAGCAGCACCCCATTGGGCAGCTGTGACAACGGCGTGACGCGTGGGGCAACCGTGGCAAGGGCGCCCCACGGGCGTTGTGCTGAGCGGTGTGGACACGTCATTGCTCTGGGCTTGGGGCCTGTGCGAGAGGCACTGGCAGCCTGGCATGCTCGTGCTTGAGCGGTGCTCTGGAGAGCGGCGTGCTTCCGAGCTGCGAGCGGTGAGCAGCAGCGGGCAAGCCTGCACGCGAGGCGGGGGGCTGGGCGCGCCTCGACCGAGGTGCGCCGCCGCAGCTCCGAGTTTATCTGCCGGAGCCGGCTGTTCAGCGCGTCCACCTTCATGCGCCGTTTCCGCGCAAGCGTGCCCGTCACGAGGCACCCCACAAGCGCCACCGCCTGCGCGCGGCGCACGGCGCACGCTCACTGCCTCGGCGCTGAGGTGCGTGTCGAACGCAAGGTCTGCAGGATATACGGTCACGTTGTCGCCTTATATGTTCGTGCAGTATTTGGCCAGGAGAGCAAGGCTAGGCAGAGAGAGCAGACATGTTGGGGGCGATACGCGCCGCTTCAGCTGCGCTGCTGTGCCAGGCAACAACACACCTGCTGACCAGGCCGCACACCTGCACCAGCAGCAGCAGCCAGGTGGTGCTCGGCGGCAGGCTGGGCAAGGCCAGGCCGCCGTCAGGCTGCACGGCAACCTGCACGTCCCGGCTGGCGCATACCGCTGCTCGCCTGCCCCGGGCGCACGCTCTCAGAGCAAGGAAGTGGCTGTGCACACGCGCTGGAGTGCCAGCAGGCGGATACAACAAGACAGCTCGGCACACACGTCTTGCATGCATGCTGCTAGCGACCAATTACCCAATGCCAGGCAGTAGCTACCACATACAGTGGTGACGTCCGCACCTGAGCCTGTGCACCCTCCTTTGCAAGCGATGGAGCCGTCCGTTTGACGTTGCTCGTTGTTTGGGCAGTGAACACACCAGCAGTGGTGCGCTAACGCGCCACGCACACACTCCGTTCATTGGTGGTACGTCAGCACAGGGGCAATTGCCTATATACTACTACTGAATTTGAGCGCCTAGCATGAGATCCAGTGACTCGGCACCATCCTGCTGACCCTGGGCAGCCACTAAATATGCAATCTGAAGAGGCTGATTGGCAAAGGCCAGTCTTGAGTGCAACACCACGAACGCCTCGCCTCCTCATCTCACTGCTCCTTCTGTCACAGGGCAGGGAAGCGCTTGCGTGACTGGTCTGCGGCGATGGCAGAGTTCCGTAAGTGGCGCGTGGACTTTGAGCCGAACGAGGCCGGCTTGGTTGAAAAGCGGCGCGTGGCCGACCCGCCGGGCTATGCGCCGAGCGCGGGGCGGGAACTGGTGCGCGCATAGGCCTGCACCATGCCCTCGCTTGCTCAGGTCAGTGCCCATCCGCACAGACAGCAAACAGAGTGGCCCGCGTCGCAGAGCACCAGCGGGGCCGCGGGCGGCGCGGATGTGGCCACCAAGCAGGCGGCGCTGAACGGGCGGGCATACGGGCAGTTCAAGTCGGTCGCTTTCCTTTGCTTCATTATGTGGATGAGCGGCAGCCAGATCCACCTGTTCAGCATCATGACCACGGTGTCGGGCATCTACCAGCCGCTGATGGCCATCTTCAACTCTGAGAAGAGTGCGGGCGCGGCTGCTGGGGCTCTGCGCTGCTTCACCCACCGGCCGCGGGCGGTGCTGACGCGCCGCGGCGCGCGCAGTGTTCCCGGAAGAGCTGTCGGAGGGCGGCAAGCTGAACATCCTGCTCCCGCGGCTCCTCTACTGCCTCATACAGGTCTGGCCACCACTGCATTACTTGGGCATGCTGCTGGAAGACCCGAGCCGCTGTCACTGTCCTAGCAGGTCGGTTCCTGCCTGTGGTGGACAGGGGGTGACCCGGCGATTACCCTGTGGACTCCAGCAGCCTGACTTGCATGCACTCTTCCTGCTACATGTTGCGGTGTGTCGGATGCCGTCCAGCTCTAGGATTATGCTTGCCCCTGGTGCGACAGGCGGGCGGCCTGGCGTTTGCGCTGTGGAAGCTGAATGGGATGGGCCTGCTGCCCACGCACGCCTCAGACTACGTCTCGGCGCTGGCCGTGCCGCGCGCGCTGGAGTTCTCCAGCGGCGGCGTACAGCTGCGCTCATGATGCCTGGCAGCTGCTGTCTGCGCTGCAGGCTTTGACCGTCGGGCCGCCTTGATGTGGTGGCAGCACCGCTGTAATATCAGACTGCTCAGGGCCTGCTGCTGCTTACACTTGCAGAGACTTAACCAAGCATCAACCCATCAGTAAGACTTGCCGTGCATTGGCATGCACCACTTCAGTATACCCCTTCCAGCTGCAGACACCATCACATCGTTCCCGCACAGCCATGTCGCATGTGGCCTGTGCCCGTAAGCACACTCGCACCGCTGTTCAGAGGCAAAGTTCACACACAGAACTGAGCAAGCTCCCGTCACACTAAAACTTTAGCATTGCTCAAAGTGCTGCACAGCTGGAGCAGCGCAACCTCGTGGACAGAGCCAAGCAAAATCACAAGCAGTCAGAAGCAGTCATACTGCCCCGGCGCTCATGCCTGTCATAGCAGACAACGAGCGATGCATTACAAGATGACGTACGCATACAAGCAGGGCAGCTGTTCCAGGAGCCAGCAAGGCTGGCTGAAACGCGATGGCGTTTCATACACGGCCACCGCACAGGGCGTTGGGCCTGTGCCAAGCCTAGCGCAACTGGGTTAGGCAGGCCGCCTATTATAAGGGTATGCGCCAGAGCAGGGCATGTTGCCCGTTCGTGCTGCTGCAGCGCCGCGCACAGCTCACACGCCAGCACAGCCGCCGAGTCAGCGCCGGCGGCGCTGCGACAGCCCGCGCAACGCCCTGGTCTGGCGCAAACGGGCTGGCACCCACACCAAAAAGCTCACAGCCGCTACCGCTCCAGGCGCTGGCTGAGGTCCAGCAGCTCGCGCCACGCGCGCGCCTGTGCGCGCTCCGCAGCCGCGTCGGCGGCCGGCGGCGCGGCCGGGCTGTCGAGCGGCGAGTCCACCATGACCGCCAGCGCGCGGTCAGCCGGCGGCACTGCCC
>JAABUV010001213.1_pt1 | contig 37678 bp, 3 predicted proteins | sample 5559971 | NCBI WGS metagenome assembly JAABUV01 (sample SAMN10711881, study PRJNA513362) | rock metagenome | isolation source: Antarctica rocks | place: Antarctica: Victoria Land, Knobhead nord | collected 2015-12-19
ACTAATTTATTTATCTTAAGATATCTACTAATTTTAATTTAAAAGGATCTTTACCTCTATTAATACTTTAATTAGTATCTTCTTCCCTTTAAAGAATATCTTAGAGCTTAGTAAGAGCTTTTTTAGGGTTTAAACTTATAAGTTAATTATAATACTTTAGAAGTATTACTTATTTTATAAACTTTAATTCTAATTATATATAATTTTATAAATATACTCTTTAAGTAAGATTAAAGACTCTCTTAATACTTATAAATAATATTAGATATAAAAGGATATCCTTAGCTATTTATATTAGATTTAGATAAGCTAAAGTATTACCCCTCTAGTACTCCTATATAGGAATATCCTCTAATAGACCTTTAGAATAAAAGTATTAAATAGCTTTACTTTATAATAAAGACTTATAATTTAAATATTAAAGTAGACTTCTCTTTACTCTTATTAAAGGCTATTACTAGTTAGTATAAATTTAAATATATTATTATATTATATTACCTTATTAATATTTTATATATTTTATATATTAGTTATTCTAGTAACTAGTATTATCTTATAATACTTATAAAAGTAATTAGTAAATTTATTCTTATATATCTCTTTATAAGAGGTTAAAATATTATTATTATTTAACTCCTCTTATTTATCTTAAGTTTTATAAAAGGGTCTAGAATATTAGTAAGGTTATATATTAATCTACCTTTACCTTCTATTTTAGAATAATACTTAGTAAGTTTTACTAAGGCTACTTTATGAATATTAATAAAACTTACTCTACTAAGTATCCTACTATTATATATTATTATTTTAGTATAGTTAAAATAGTTAAAAAGGGTATTATATAATTAAAACTTTAAATATATATTTATATTTATTATTTAAGAAACTATTAAGGTAAGTTAATAGATAGGATATAATATATTTTTAACTAGTAAGATAATTAACTACTTATATCTATTAAGGTTAATCTTATTAATTCTTAGATTAATTATATTTTTATCTACTTAAGAATTAATAAATTCATGTAGCTAATATATATAATAAAGTATTAGGTAGGTAGAATTCTAATAAATATAAATATCTTATATAAGTTTTTAAATCTTTTAATAGAGTTTTTTTATAACTATTAAAAACTAAGCTTTTATTATAAAGATAAGTTAATAGTTATTATAAGAGCGCGGATCTATTATAAATATTAATAAATATATTAACTATTTATATTACCTCTATTATATTATACCTTTTTAATAATAGTAGATAGACTTATACTTACTTAAATATCTTTAACTTAAGTATCCTTTAATAAGACTATTATATTATTTAAAGTTTTTAAATCTAGGGCTTTAATAAAGTCTTATATTATAAGGTTAAAGATATAAGTTATATAAGGAATAGAGTTTAATAATTTATCCTATTAAATATTACGCTAAATAAGAGATTTCTCTAGTTTATCTTTTAATATTCTATTATTACTAGTATTATTAGTAATAACCCTAAAAAGTTTATCTTTAATTCTATAAATAATTAATTTTTATTAGTTCTATTATAAGTAAATACCTAGAATAATAGATATTAAGTAGTATAAAAGTAATAAGATATTTACTGTAAGTATTTACTTATTATTACTATTATCGCTATTATTAATAGTACTATTTACCTAGCGCGCCTTCTTTATAGAAGGCTTCTATACTCTACGTACTTAGGTAGGTTTCTTATATATAGAGAATATATCTTCTTTCTATATTATAAATTAGTAGTAATATATAGTAGTAATATTATAGATCTTATTCTAATATTACTAAGTATTATAACTATATTAATAAGAACTACTAGCTCTAGTAGTACTAGCCTTATAGTACTAGTCCTTAATAGCCTTCCGCTCTCTACCTTCTTATCCCCGCTATTAGATAAACGGCTACTACGGCTACTAGTCTATTAGCTATTAAAGTAAAATAATAAGGTATTAGATATTAAGGCCCTTATTACCTTAAGAAATACTATATCTAGGTACTTTTACTTAGTCCCTTACTATTACCTTTACCGCTACTCTAAAGTAAAAGGTAATATCTCTACTTACTATTACCTCTACCTCCCTAGTAGTATATAATTAATAAGCTAGCTCCTAATCTAGTACTCTTTAATTAAGTAATCTATTAATTATATAAGATTAATTTATTCCTTAAGAGTAGTAGCCCTATTACTAATAAGTTTATAATAAAGTCTTAAAGAGTACTTAAGTTCTTTACTATATATTACTTATAGCTAGAAGACTTACCTCCTAACCCTAAGGATAATAATACCCTAGAATTATCTACTATATCCGCTACCTTATAATATACTAGGTAAGTATTATTACCTACTACTATAATATACTTCCCGTCTAAGTAGGTAGTTAATAAATATAAATTTAATATTAATATTTAAGTCTAGTATATTAAGTTTAAGAGGATAAATATTATCCTAATTAGCTTTAAACTTATACTACTACTATCTAAGATACTAATACTAGTACTAAGTATAGCTACTACTACCTTCTTAGAGGCCTAGTAAACTAAAATAGCTAGTATTATTACCTAGGCTATATATATTTAATTAGATATAACTAGGTAATTTATAGCCTATTATAATAGGTCCTTAATAAGGACCTTATTTATCTACCTCTACCTCTATCTTTAAGCCCTAGGATATAAGATACTTTAATCCCGACTTATAAGTAATACCTATTAAAGTAAAAGATAATTATAATATCTATTATAATATCTTTAATTTTATTAACTATCTCTAAGTTAAGGTAGCTAATATAGATCCTACTATCTTAAAGTAGAATATAGATTCCTATTTACTTAGTACTACTAATAAGTAGTATATTAACTAGCTTAATAAACTTAGCCGCTCTAGCTTATATAATAATCCTAATAGTATTAATTAATAGTATAAGAGTCTTAAAGTAAGATTTTATAACTCCCTAGGTAAGTTACTAGCTTTACTTAAATTAGTCTAATATATAATAAAGATATAAGGAACTATTATAATCTAGCTAATTATATTAATACTATTATTCTTAATAGTAAAAATACTAGCTTTACTTTTATAGAAGAGGTATAAGTTAGGTTAGTATATAAATATATAGATAGAGAATTATAATAGACCTTACCTTATCTAACTATAAAGTCTACTATTAGTAGCCTTCTTATAGAGCTTTATTATAAGAAAGATATCTAGTTTAATATATATAAGAAGCCTTTTATAGATATAATAAGGTCCTTATTATAAGTAAGTAAGTAATAGCTATAAGGTAGTAGATAAGGTTAGTAGAATTCTAATTCTAATTATCCTCCTTTTAACTTAAATCTATATTAGTAAAATAGTTAATATAATAATAATTTTAGACCTTATAATAACCTATTAAATCCTTATAAAAATAGGCTATTTAATAATCTTTTTATAACTTATAGAATTATAATAATAATAATTAATAGTAGTTATAAAATATCTAAGTAAGGATTTTATCTAGAGGTCGCTAATAGTTATAAATTACTAGCGGAGATATAAATATAATAGCTAGGATATAGTAGAATAATATTAATAATAAAAATCCCTACTATAAGCTACCTTTTTAAGATAAGCCTTTCTAAGTAAATACCCCGCGTTTATATAATAACCGGGCCTACTAAGTAACTACTAAGGATAAGGAAAGCGATAATAATAAGGTTCTTAATAAGTAGGAATAATATAATACTTATAAAGAAGGCTACTATTAAGATATTAATTAGTCTTAAGTAGATTAATAGGTAGACTAGTCTCTACTAGAGCCTTTAAGCTCTACTACTATTAATAAATTAAGTATTAACGATACTATAAAGAACTACTTTATAAATCCTAAACTACTTAAACCTATATATTATACTTATACCTCTATATTTAAATTAAATAATACCTTATATAGATATATCTATTCTAATTATATCTTATTAAAGCCTTCTGTAATATCTACTTCCTTAGGTAAATTAAGTAAAAGTAAACTTACCTTATTAGGTAAATTATTATTTAAATCGCCTATTATCTACTCTAATATTAATAATATTATTATTAAGGGATATAGCTTCTAGGGATATTATTATATTACTATTCCTATTACCTTTTTAGAAGGTAGTACTAAATACTATATTTATACTAATACTAGTACCTAAGTAAGTCTAATTAATTAAGACTTTTTACTTATAGTATTTCTAGTAGTTATAATAGAAAAATGCCTACTCTAATAATTATAAGAGGTATTAGTAATAAGAAGTATAATACTAGTTTACTTACTAAGATCTCTATATACTTTAAAAATAAATAAGTAGTTACCTTAATAGAATATAAGTTCTATATTATAAATAACCTCTTAGCTAAAGTACTTATCGCGGTAGATATCTTAAAATTAGAATGTATAGTCCTCAACTTTAGTAATAACTCTATAAAAATAGAATCCTATTAAGGTATTAAGATTCTAGTTATAGTAGTTAGCTAGGGTCTATAAATTACTACTATTATATTTACTAGAATACGAACTACTATCCCGTCTTATAGTAATTTTATAGTATTAATCTTAGGATCTTAATATTACTTATTAAGATTACCTTAGGATTATAATTTTATCTTTAAGCCTAAGACTTTAAATACTCTCTTACTATATATTTATATTATTAATATAGTAATATCTTATATCTTTATCTATAATAATAGTAATAGCCCTATTATACTTACACGTAACTAGGCCCTTAGTAAGGTTATTAAATATAAGTTAGCTAGCTATTTTCCTATTAACCCTAATAATAAAGCTCTTATAAGTAAACCTCCTACTATAATAACTAGCTAGGTAAGGTTTAGTATACGCGGTTTACTTACTATTATAGTAGCCTTTATAGCTATAATAAGTACTCCTTAGGTAAATAAGGCCCTTAATACCTTACCCCTATTTAAAGTATATTATCCTACTAGAGTTATAATCTATAGTATTATACCTTAAGTAGCTACTTTAATTACTACTATAGTTAATAAATTTCCTAGTCTTTAGGAAGATACTAGTAATATTATAAGTATTCCTAAGTCTTAATATATAGAAATTCCCTTACTTATAATTAGGAAGATTTATATAAACTAGGTTAAGTACGCGTATACCCTCTTAGTTAGAGGGATAAGGAAGTAATTAATATAGAATTTTATTCTTAGGGAAGGTTAGAATAGATAAATATATCTACGCCGTTCTTATTCCCCTACTTTATTATCTAGAAAAATACTCTTAATAGCTTAAAAGGCTGAGTTATTATTAATATTAGAGCGTTAAATAAAATTATAATACTTAATACCTACCCTATTCCTCTCTAATTAGAGATACTTACCTTATTATAAAATACTTTATATATTTTAATAATTAATACAGTAAGCTTCTTCTACTAATAGTAGGTAAAGTAGGATTATAAGTATTATCTTATAATAGCCTCTTATAAAGGCTAGGAGATATTTAATATCCCTATTATAGGTTTTAGGAACTCTCTAGTATATATCTAATATATAATTAATATTATACTACGGGAGTTTTATTACTTTTACTAGGCGTATATAGATAATATAGTAATTATCTCTACCTTATTAGACGAATATCTTAAGTACTTATATAAAGTCTTTAGTAAATTAAATAAATATAATATATATATATCTCCTAAAAAGTTATTCCTTAGATACTTATCTATCTATTTACTTAGATAAAGGGTTGATGCGCTTAGTCTATTAATAGCGGCTAAGAAACTTATAGCTATTATTATACTTATATTTCTAGATACTCTAAGTTAACTAGAGAAATATCTTAGTATAATAGGTTATAATAGGTAGTATATAGTATTCTACGCTACTATTATAAAGCCTTTACTACGGTGTAAGACTTTACTTATAAAGTTAATTAGCGTTAGAGGTAATATATATAAGAAGATAGCTAGTAAATTAAAGGTCTTAGTCCCTACTCTTAAAGGATTAAATACCTTTTACTATTTATAAAGGCTTTTTACCTCCTTAAATATCCTTTACTACTTTAATAAGTAGCGTTAACTATTTATTAACCTAGATATAAGTAAGAAATTCGGGTTTAGAGCTATTATCTACTATATTATTAAGGATACTTATAAATAAGGCCCTTCTTCTACTACTATAATAGTAGGGTCGACGCTACCTAAGTTCCCTAAGTAAAAATTATAGTAACCTATTTTATTTCTTAGTTATTTACTTACTAATACTAAGATAAGATATTAGCCTATTAAGCTTAAAATTATAGGGTTAATATAAGTTATTAAAAAGGTCTATTATATAATTAAGGTTATAAGAAAGCCTATTATAATTATTTATATAGATTACTTAGTTATAATTTTAATAGTAAGGTAAATAAGTTTAAATATAGTATTAATTAAGAAACTTAATCTCCGTCTTATTAAAGCTTTAGAATATCTCTAATAATTCTACTTAGATATTTATTATAAACTAGATAAAGTAAATATAGTACTTAATACCTTATTAAGACTAGCTAGCTGTAAATACTATTTATAGTAAGATATAAAGGGTGAATTAGATACCTTATTTATAAGATACTTCCCTATTAGCCTAGTAGAGATAAGTTATACCTTTTAGGAATAGCTTATTACCGGTTATTAAGATAAACCTTAATAGGTAAGAGTAATAGAAATAGTTAAGTAAAATAAGGACCTTAGAGATAGTACTACTTCTATACTATATAAGCTTATTAATTAGGTTTTATATTTTAAGGATAATAAATAAGGTATACATCTATATATTCCTTCTATTATAGAAGTAGAAGTATTTAAGCTTATATATAATAAATTAGGATATCTAGGCTACGCTTATATATATAAGAGACTTATTAAAGGCCTATATATCTATAATCTTTCTAAGAAGCTTTATAAGTTTATTAGATATTACCTGTTACCCGTAATACTAGCTTAATTAAATACTATATTATAAGCTATATAGATCTTTATAACCTATCCTAATACCTACTTATCTATTTTATATAATTACTATTAACTTTATCCTAGTACTTCTATTAACTATAAAAGGCTTTAATAGTATCTTAATAGTTATATATAAATTTTCTAAAGTAATTACCCTTATTCTAGGTAAAATAACCTAGATAGCGAAGGATTAGGTAGTAAAGTTACTTAATAGATTAGCTAATATTAACTAGGATTTACCTTAGGTAATAATCTTAGATTAAGATTATAAGTTTATAGTATAGTTATAGTAAAATATCTTTTATTATTTGAATATTAATTTATTATACTTAGCTACCTAGTACCCTTAGACTAATAGTCAATTAGAATAATTAAACTAAACTATAGAAATAGCCTTATAGTACTATATTACTACTATTAAATATAATTCTATATAGCTATCTATTCTTCTAAGAATAATAGCTACGCTTAATAATTCTATTAAATATATATTTATAAATAAAACTCCTACTAAAGTACTTTATAACCTCTAAATAAGGGAGGTATTAGACCTACTAAAGCCTAAAGTAGACTATATATAACTAGAAGTAATAACTACCTTACTAATAAGGCTCTTATTACTAAAAGTAACGCCGTTAATTATAAAAGTACCCTAAGTACCTATTATTATAATAGAATATTAACCTTCTTATATTAATATAAAAGACGCTATTACTTTTACCTTACTTAGGATAAAAGACTACTATAATTCTAAATATATATATTATAATTATTATATATTTATATGCGATTTATATTAGAGTAATACTTAAATAGGCTTAGCGTCTATTATTAATAGAAAGATAGAGTTCTTATATATAGAGAATATATCTTTTACCTACTATTTATATTCTAATATAATAAATAGTAGTACTACCTTCTAGCTACTACTAGGTACTATTAATTACCCTAGTATATTAAGATTATATACTAGCTCTTTAGAGTACTACTAGCTATACTAGTACTAGCTCCTAGAGTACTAGTCCTCCCCCCTTATAAAGCCTTCCGTAGCGATATTAGTCTATTAGCTACGATAGTAGGCCTATTAGTTAGTTACAAGCTATTAGTAAGACGTTTACTAGATAAGTACTAGCTCTATAAGTACTACTAGTTATATTAGTACTAGGTCCTTATTTAGCCTTCTAAACGGTACTATCCCTACTCTATTTAACCTTAGACCACGCTATCTATAAGAGCCTTCCTAAATGGTAAAACACCCTATATACTACTATTATAACCTCTACTAAATAAGAGCCTTGTCTAGTACCCCTAGCTATTATCTAATAGTATTAGGATTATTAACTTAGAAGGAGAAGCAGGCCTTCCTATAATTCTATTTAGTAATAGCAGGCCTATTAGATACTAGAATAAGATAATAAGGTTCTTATTACTATTAGAAATACTACACCGTTAGTAAATACGGTTAGGTACTATCTAAGAATTCTTATTCACCGCTCCTTCTATTATTCGGAGAAAATAGCCTAAGTAATACGCGAAAATCCCTATTACAGCTTTTAATAATAGTAGTAAAACTCCCTACTACGTCTTATTTACTAATAATAATGTGGCGCTCCTAGCTCTTTAGACGCTTAATAAAATAAGATATCTAATATTATAGCCTAAGCTATAAAGATCTTTAATAAGACTTAAGTAGCTTGTTATATATTCCAGCTTAAAAAAATATTAGCTATTTTAGTCCTAATTTATAGGCTAATAACGAGAATATCTATTATAATATATTTAGCTTTACTAATTATCTACGCTTTAAGGCTAATAGTATAGATACGGATATTATAAGATAGAATATTAATACTTACTTACTTAGTACTATAAAAGACTAGTATAATAATAAACTAGATTATTTAAGTAAATATAGTCTATAATACGCCTTAAATAGTATTATTAAATGGTATAAGTTATTAGAAGAATATTTCTATAACTTATTAAGACCCTTATTACCTACGACTATATAGTTATAGCTATAGCTATTCAACCTAAATAAGTTTATTAAGGTATTAAGTATTAATAGTAAGAATCTATACTATTAGCTATCTACGCTACTTTTATTTAATATACTAGTCTATTAGTAAGACTATACTATTCCTATTATAAATACGATATCCTTATATACTTATAATAAGGTCCTTAGTATACCCTTACTAGCTAAGACTACTTAGCCTACTAGAGTTATAATCTATAAAGAAATATCGTTAGTTCCTCTTACTATTAATAGTAGAATACCCCTTTTAGAATAATTAATTACTCTAGATCCTAATAGTCTAATATCTATTCAGGTTATTAGTAAGATACTATAAAAGCCTTCTGTAAAGGTACTATTAATAAGGACCTTAATAGTAACTAATAGTCCTACTATCTCTTATATAGCTTAGCACGTTCCTATAATATATATTACCGTAGGTAACGGGGATCCGCGTGCTATAGTTACTAGCAACTATATATAATTAGATAAATAGCGTGAAAAGAACCTCCTATTATAATAAGACGATATAGTAATAGTTACCCTTATATTTATAATCTACTAAATAAGGTCCTTTATACCCTTATTTACAAGGCTACCTATATACTAGACCTAATACGTAGCTAATAGAAATTAGGGGTTATATATATATATTTAGTATTACTTATAGTATATATTTTACTACTAGATAATATCTATAAGATATTGTAATTAGTTAGGAAGTATAATACATTTATAACTAATAGTAGTATATACTATTAGGGTAATAGCTTTTATTTTATTATTAGTATTTATTGTAATTATTATGCATTTGCATACTATTTATATTAGAGCGATACCTGAATAGGCTTAGCGTCCGTTATTAATAGAAAGACAGACTTCTTACACATAGAGAATGCATCTTTTACCTACTATTCATGTTCCAACGTGACAGTCCTACCGTCCCACTCATTTCGCTGGCGACTGACAGTCCTACCGTTCCACTCATTCATGTCGCCACAGACGTTGACGGTCCATTTACTGTCCATATCCTGCAACAGACCAAATTCTCTACCACGTCAAAATCCCTCATTCAATATACCAGTCTGTCAGGCAACTACAAGAGAGGAAACACAAGACGATGATAAGAAGACACCGCCTGAGTATATATACCGGATCTGTGCTACTACCTTCACGTCAAATAATTCGCTATACCGTTATATCTATTCTAGCTATCTCGTTTTACGTCTAATAACTACTACTACTACGCCTTAAGAAAATAAGACGCCTCTACTAGCTAAGACTACTTAGCCGCCTACTAGAGTCTATATTTATAAAGATATACCCTAACTAACGTTATTAATTCCCCTTATAATTAATAGTAGAAAATCCTATTTAGATTTATTAATTGCTTTAGATACTAATAGTCTAATATACGTTATTAATAGGGTCTTATAGAAGCCTTCTATAAAGGTACTATTAATAAGGACCTTAATAGGAATTAATAGTCCTACTATACCTCCTATTATCCTATATATTATATTAATCTATATCGCTATAAGTAATAGGGATCTATATCCTACTATTAGTAAATATACGTAATTAGATAAATAGCGTGATAAAACCTTCTACTAAGATAATAATATAGTAATAGTTACCCTTACTTCTATTAGCTACTAAATAAGGACCTTTATACCCCTATTAGATTATACTAGATCTAACGTATAACCGCTATAGGAATATCGGGTTACTAGAAAGTTTATATTTCTATTTAGTATTACTTACTATAGGCCTTTTTACTACTAGACGACGCCTACATCAGCAGACTGGGAACTGGCATAGAAAATTCGAAGCTGGAAAATCCGCTGAAAGCGCATTTTCCAGGGTAAATACTAGTAATAAATAGGAAAATTTTAGGTTTTTTTAATTCTAGCCTAAAAGTCCTATATATAGAAAATCCGGATTTAAGGCCTTAGATCCGTGATTTTCCTCTAGCGCTAGGAAGAAACGGGAAGCTCGCTAGAGTTATAGCGGCTACGTCGTTAACGCTAGCGTAATATAGGTTTTAAATACAGTCGATTCACATAATTTATATACGCGTAGAGTACCCCCCCTAGCCTAGCTCCGTTTCTTATACCTATATTACGCCTGCGATTAATTCTCCTACTAAGTATTAGTACTATTAGTTATTAATAAGACTTAGTACCTTATTATAATTACCTAGTTAGTACTAGCCTAATATAGTTATATTATAGCTAATTAGAAGGACTTATCCCCTATTAGTCCTATTACCTAGTATTTTCTAAAAGTTACTAAATGCGCTAAATACGTATTTAGTAACTCAGGGTATTATTCCTAGCCCTAGGGCTAATATATAAGCGCGCCTATTATATACGGAAAATACGCATTTTTCTATAATATACAGGCTTCCCAGTTTACTGATATATAAGGCGTCTAATTAGTTAGGAAGTATAATACATTTATAACTAATAGTAGTATATCCTATTAAGGTAATAGCTTTTATTTTATTATTAGTATTTATTGCGATTACTATATATTTATATACTATTTATATTACAGCGATACCTAAATAGGCTTAGCGTCCTTCCTTACTAGAAAGCTGGACTTCTTATATATAGAGAATATATCTTTTACCTACTATTTATATTCTAATGTAATAATATAGCTAAGTTCTTTAATATTAGTAATCTTACTAACCTCCGCCTTTATAGAGGTTATAAGGTCCCTAGTATTATATTAAAGAAGCTTAGGTAATAGTATATTAGCCTCTTTAAAATCTTTAAGGCTATCTTACTTATAAGTTAGAATTACTAGATATAATATATATTTATAATATTATATTAATAGCCTATCTTAAACCTACTATTAATCTAGTAGATAACTTATATTAATACTACTACTTACCTACCCCTCCTATTATTATTAATAAAGATATTAAATATAAAATTAAACGCCTACTCTAGAAACACCGCATTTATTAGGGTTATAGTTAGTCTACCTAGTACCTAGCTAGATAGCTAGGTTATAGACTAGAAGATAACTAATAGATACTAGATTATTACCTATTAAATATACTAGAGCTTATCTAGGTATATAAGGAGGTAAAAAGGCCTAAGGTAGAAGCTAGGGGATAAATTAGTAATAATAATAATAGTATATAAGTAAAATTTTATACCTTATAAGATTATATCTATCTTTTACTTTAAGTACTTCTAATTAAGGTATATCTTCTACTATCTAATATATATACTATTAGGATAATAGCTTTATTTATTATAGGTATTTACTATAGGTATTTACTTATTATTACTATTATCGCTATTATTAATAGTACTATTTACCTAGCGCGCCTTTCTTATAGAAGGCTTCTATACTCTATATACTTAGGTAGGTTTCCTATATATAGAGAATATATCTTCTTTCTATATTATAAATTAGTTATAATAATATTCCTAATATTAAAAATTAGTATTAATCTAATAGACTAGTACTCTAAAATAGGTAACCTTTCAGGGACTAGACTAAGTATCTAGTATAAGAGAAATATATTAAGAATACTCTAGATCTACTTTAATTTTTCTATATATTTCTTTAAAATCTAAAAAGATTATACTCTATAATTTAGTATAATAGATTAGGGTAAGAAGATAGGACTACGCGCCTTCCTATATAAGAGGAGAGTGCCTAGGGTTAATAGTACTAGCTACGGATATAAATAGAGGTATTAGGACGCTAAGTATATACTTATATTCTACCCTAACTATATAAAGGGGAGGAGGTAGATACTTTAAAAGGCGGGGTTAGGTAACTTCCGCTAGATAGTATTAACCTTAAAAGGGTTAAAGGTAGTAATTAAGTAGATAATCTAGCGAGGTATACTTAGCTAGTTTACGCTAGCGAGGGAATAACTCTTTAAGGCGGCGTAGAAGTAGATAGGCTCTAACCGGAGGGTAAAGGGGTAGGTAACCCTAGTAAAAGAAGAGAATAAGATAGTATAAAGAATATAGGAAAGGGTAGTATATAGTATCTAGAGATCTAGAAGCGTGATAGTAAGTAGAGTAGGGGATAAGGTTTTCTTCTATAGATTACGGTTTCCTCTAGTAAGTTAGATATAGACCGCCCTTATTAGCTCTAAGTAGCTAGATAGTAGAGTATAAAATATAAATACAAATAGATTAGGGTTAAATTTAGATAGGCTATTAATAATAATTACTAAGACTCTAGTTAATTAATAGTATAAAAAGACTAACTTAAGGTAAGAAAGTATTTATATAATTATTTATTCTACTTCTCTTAAGAAAAGTTAGTAGAAAACCTAATATTACTTTTCTTCTAATATTATCCTAAAGAATTAATTTTATATTACTATTTTATATTACCTTAGATAACTTACCTAAGTTAAAGAAAGTTCTATTTATAATAATAGATTAAGCCGCTTTTATAAATAGTATTTACTTATCTAAGTATATTTCTTTATAGTAAATATACTTAAATTACTAGTTACTATTAGGTAGTTTAGAAGCTTCTTATACTTTTTATATATAATCTTTAGTAATCCTTCTACTATTAAAGCTAATTAGGTAAAGCTATCCTAGATATTAGCTTATTTACCTAATATAGCTTTCTTAAATTAAAGGAGATCTTTAACTTTAGTATTAGACTTTAATTTAATACTTTTACTAATAGTAGTTTATTACTACTATACTTTAAATTAGACTTTAAAGGCTAAATTCTATTTAATATATTTATTATTCCTTACTAGTACTAATTCTAAGAATTCTTTTTTAATAGATTAAATAGTATTTTAAAGAAGCTCCTTTTTCTAATAAAAGGATTTATTTAATATACCCTAACTAACCTAACTTATAGATTAGCTAGGATAAATACTACTTAATATAGAATTAAGTATAATAAGATTATCTAATTTTAATTTAATAACTTTATTACTAGGTTTTATAGGAATTAATATAGTATAGACCTTATATATAAAATAAGGTAAGAGTAATATAAACTAGTAATATAAATATTTACTATACTAAGAAGAATATATAATAGATACTAGGAAGATAAAGTTATAAGTATAATAATTATTTAAAATATATATTATAAGGAGACTATTTTAGTTCCTTCTACTATTTTATTAGGGGCTTAGCGTCTTAGCGATACCTTAGCGATTTAAGTCGGATTAACCTAATTCGCTAAGGTATTAAGGCCTTAGCGAGTCGGTATTAATAGCTAGTAACGAGTATTTAAATTAGTACTAAGACCCTAACCTAAGTATTTAGTTAGTACTAAATCTTAGTACTAAATCTCAACTTGACGGTTAGTTTATATATAGAGAATATATCTTTTACCTATTATTTATATTCTAATGTAATAAATAGTAGTACTACCTTCTAGCCTCTACTAGGTACTATTAATTATTCTAGTATATTAAGATTATCTACTAGCGGTACTAGTACCAGCTCCTTAAGTACTAGCGGTATTAGTACTAGCTCCCTAAGTACTAGTCCTCTTATAAAGCCTTCCGCAGTGATATAGTCTATTAGCTATAATAGCAGGCCTATTAGTTAGTTATAAGCTATTAGTAAGATATCTACTAGCTTTATAAATACTACTAGCTATATTAGTACCAGCTCCTAGAGTACTAGGTCCCCTTATTTAGCCTTCTATACTATCTCTAGTCTATTTAACCTTAGACTACGCTATTTATAAGAGCCTTCCGAAGCGGTAAACTACTATATATATCGCTATTAAAGCCTCTACTAGACTAGGGCCTTACTAATTATACCTCGCTACTAGCTAATAGTATAGGGATTATCTACTTAGACCTATATAGTATTCCCCGCTAGTTATTACGTCTACGTCTACCTACCTTAATAGCAGGCCTATTAGATAGTATAGAATAAGGTAATAAGGTCCTTATTATTTAGAAATATTATACCCCTTAGTAATTATAGTTAGGTACTATCTAAGAATTCTTATTTACTACTCCTCCTATTATCTAGAGAAAATAGCCTAAGTAATAGGCGAAAATCCCTATTACAGTTTTTAATAATATTAGTAAATATCCCCCTTACATCTCTTAATAATATTATTAAAGAATCCCTTATCTATATTATTATAGATACTCTAGGCTTTTTAGATAATTAACGTATTAAGATATCTAATATAATAGCCTAAGCCTTAAAGATCTTTAATACGACTTAGGTAGCTTATTATATCTTCTAGCCTAAAGATATTAGCTATTTTAGTCCTAGTCTATAAGTGAATAATTATAATATCTACTATAATATATATAGCTTTACTAACCGTTTATATCTTAAGGCTACTAGTATTAATATAGATATTATAAGATAGAATATTAATACTTACTTACTTAGTATTATAAAAGACTAGTATAATAATAAACTAGATTACTTAAGTAAATCTAGTCTATAACACGCCTTAAATAGTATTATTAAATAGTATAAGTTATTAGAAGAATATTTCTACGACTTATTAAGACCCTTATTATATATAGATATATAGCTATAGCTATTTAACTTAAATAAGTTTATTAGAATACTAAATATTAGTAATAAGAGTTACTACTTTTAGCTGTTTATATCTTAGTCGTTTAATAACCTAGCCTATTAGATAGAAAAGTATAAGAATAAGGTCCTTTATTACTAGGAAATATATATATATTATATCTATTTAACTACTTTTAATTTAAATAACTTATTATACTATTATATCTATTCTAGCTATCTTAATTTACGTCTAATAGCTACTACTCCACCTTAAGATAATAAGATCCTTAGTATACCCTTACTAGCTAAGATTATTTAACCTACTAGAGTTACTATCTATAAAGATATACCCTAACTAATATTATTAATTCTCCTTATAACTAATAGTAGAAAATCCCTATTAGACTTATTAACTACTTTAGATATTAACTATCTAATAACTATGTAGGTTATTAATTAGGCCCTATAAAAGCCGTCCGCCTATATTATTAAGAAGGTACTATAAAAGCCTTCTATAAAGCTACTAATAAAGACCTTAGTAGTAACTAATAGTTCTACTATTCTACTAATTTATATCGCTATAAGTAGCGGGGATATACGTCTTATAATTACTAGTAACTATTTGTAATTAGATAAATAGCGTAAAAAACCTCCTATTATAACGAGATAATATAGCGATAGTTACCTTATATCTATTATCTACTAAGTAAATAAGGTCCTTTATACCTTTATTAGACTATACTAGGTCTAATATATAGCTGCTATAAATATTAGGGGTTATATATATATATTTCTATTTAGTATTACTTATAGTATATATTTAACTACTAGATAATATCTATAAGACGTCTAATTAGTTAGGAAGTATAATATATTTATAACTAATAGTAGTATATACTATTAAGGCGATAGCTTTTATTTTATTATTAGTATTTATTATAATTACTATATATTTATATACTATTTATATTAGAGTAATACCTAAATAGGCTTAGTATTAGTCCTTTCTATAAAGGTAGACTTCTTATATATAGAGAATATATCTTTTACCTACTATTTATATTCTAATATAATAATTAGACTAACTATTTTATATTTATATTTATACTCTACTATCTAGCTACTTAGAGCTAATAAGGGCATTCTAACTCTAGCTTATTAAGAGGAAACTATAATATATAAAAGAAAACCTCTCTTACTTATCTAATTTACTATAATACTTCTAGGCCTTTAAATACTATATACTATCCTCTCCCTTATACTCTATACTACCTTAGTATTAGATTCTAATACTTATATACTCCTTTCTCTTACTAGGGCCTTACCCCTTTCTTTATACTATTTCCTAATAGTACCTCCTAAAAGGTCTATTCCCCCTTAATTACCCTCTTACCCTTCCCTATATAATTTAATTAATATAAGTACCCTTAACCCTCCTACTAGTTATTACTACCCTAGCTACTCCTTTCTTATATTATCTAGTAATATAATATCCTTATCTACTTAACTTATAATATATAGGCCTTAATTACTATTATATTCCCTAGCTAAGTAGCCTAATAGAAGGCTTATAATACTCTTATTAGGAATTACTATATATCTTTTCCTAATATATAAGAGGGGGCTATTATAATTATTAGGAGGTATAGATATACTTTATTACTATTATTATATTACTATTTCCTAGTATTAAGCTATATAATAATCTACTTATAAGGGAAAGTAGATTATATTAAAATCCCGCTAATTATACTTATAATTATAAGGTTACTACTCCTACTCCTATATATAGTTATAGTTCTCCTAGCTAAGTAGGGTAGCCCTAGCCTTTTATTTTATCTTTTCTACTTAGTATATCTTCTATCTCTTAACCTAAAGTCTCTTATACGTTAAGCTAATACTATTAATAGGAACTAAGGTAGGTATTATTATATATACTAAGGGCGCGCTTATAATATATATTAAAACTCTATATTATAAGCTCTACTATTATATAATATCCTAGTTTTATTCTAACTATATTTAAAGAGACCTCTTAGCTCTATTAATAAGTAATAGGTTCGTAGCTAGTACTATATACAGATAGATCTTATCGCTAGCCTAGACTAACTATTAAGTCGGGTTTTAGTACTATAAATTAGTACTAACCTAAATACTTAGTACTAGTTTAAGTACTAACTTAAATACTTAGTACCTACTTCTAGTATTAACTTAAAAAGCCCTTAGTACCTTAGCGAGTTAGGTTAGACTAACCTAACTTACTAAAGTACTACTAAGACGCTAAGCTCTTAATAAAATAGTAAGAGATACTAATCTTTTTCTAGAACTACCCTTATACTAAAAATAGATATTTTTTAAATTAGAATTTAAATACCCCCCTTAATTCCCTAGGGATATATATTATCTTTTTATATTACCTTATTTACTTTTTAGAATTACCTAGGTAATAATAATAATAATAATTAATAATATAGTAGTAAGTCCTATATATAGTAAAAAATATTACTATTAATAGAAAATATTACTAATTTTATAGTCTTTATCTTTATAGGGATATATATTACTTTTTTATATTACCTTATTTACTTTTAAGAATTCCCTAGGTAATAATAATAATAATAATTAAAAAAAATAGAATAAATAGTAAGAAATACTACTTAAAATAGAAAATATTACTAGGGAAAAAAGGGTTAGTAAGTTAGGTTGATACTTCGGGTTAATACTTAGTACTACCTCTTAGTATTAACTCGAATACTTAGTACTAACTATTAGTACTAACTTAAATACTTAGACTAGGAATTTAGTATTAACTCGCTAAGAGTCGAGTTAGGTACCTAACTCGAGTTCGAAGTACTAACCCGACGCGGTTAGTCTAATTAGAATAAGTGATATGGGTAGAATAATTGTAGGTGGAATGGTTAATTTTCTATTAAGGATTCTATTAAGGAATGACAAGGTAACTACGGAAACCTTCCGTAGTATACGCTAATACCATGTCTATAATAAATGCCCACTAAAAGAAAATAAAGTAGCGCCCTCGCTACTACTTCCCTTTTAATAATCTTAATTAACTATAAGTACGTTTATTAAAGTCTTTAATAAGCTATATAGTATTATAAAGGTCTAAAATATTATACTATATATTATATTAAGGGCTATAATCCTTCTATTTAATAAGGTATTAAACCTTATTCTTACCTATAATACGCCTACTAACTATAGCTTCTAACTTATACTTATCCTCCGTACTATTATTATAAACAGGGGGGTTATTATATTATAGTCGCTTATACGGGTCTAAACCAGGGTATAATTTAAGCTAAGTAACGGATATAACGGGGTATATTCGTATTATAGGGGGTAGTTAGAGTCTATAAGCTAGGGAGCTAATATAATTAAGGACCTTAAAAGGTCCTACTTATTATCAATATAACTTAGGATTAGTAAGGCCTAGAATAGAGTAATTATAGTTTAGGCGTAGGTAGAGTTTATTACCCTTAGATATATTAAGAGCCTAATATTTATTATTATATCTGGCCTTAGAGAAGATACTAGTAAATATAATAGACTCTTTAGCTTATTCCCTTTAAAGCTATTAGAGCCTACTAAAGTCTTTAGTAGGGATATCTATAACTAATAATAGTAGGCTAAGTGTATTATATACCTTAAAGCCGTAGATAATATTATTAGGTACTAGGCCTATTAAAGTATTAATAGAGTTATTAAGATAGCTTTATAGATACGGAATAATAGGGGACTAATTAATACTATTAATATAAGGGTACTAGGAAGTATAGAAGGGTAAAGTAATTTTAACTATCTAGTTAGTTTATTCTAATTGTCTATTAATTTAGGCGTAATAGGACGTAGATATTAGTAGTTAATAATTTAGCTTATAAAATAAAGCCGTCTAGAAACTTAATATAAATTTTAGGTCTTAGTTACTAATTATAATATATAGGATCCCCTAGTTATAACCTATAAGGCCTACTAGTACTAAGTCTACCTATTAGGTAGTATCTTATATCATTTAACTTATAATTAGGAGGATATACTTAGAGAACTTATCTATAATAGTTAGTAGACTATTAAAGCCGTTTTCCTATATTAATAATAAAGCGAGGATAAAGTCTATTATAATTATATAGAAAGGGATACTAGGCCTATTAATAGGCTATATATTACTATAGGGTTTATAATATTTTATTTAATTAACCTAATAACTAGGGTAATACTTAATATACGCTTAGAGATAAGAAGTAAGATACTAGAGGTAAAGGGAGCTAGTTATATATTTATAAGTCTTATAAAAGCTACTATAGTATTATTTATTATAAGCTAAGTAGAAAACTTTCTTTTCTATTATATTTAGAATATATAGTCGCTCCCGCCTATTATTAAAGTTAGTATAATAGATAAGATTATCCTAGAGTTTAAATCTTAGGGATATATAAGAGGCTTTAGGAGCTTAGCTAGTTACTTTAAGTATATTAAGGACCTTATTCTATTATTAGTTATCTTAATAGGCTTATAATAAGCGTATTTTAAATATATATAATATTTTAACTAGGGTAATATAGAATAACGGCGCCTTAGATTTATTTAAGAGATAGTAGTCTATATTATAAAAGGCTTTAGTATATAATATATCTAATATACCGGCTATTATAACTAGTAAGATATCCCTTATATCTCCCTTAAAGCGCGATAGCGCGTCTAGGATAATATTACTCTTACCTAGCTTATACTTTATAAGGAGGTTAAACTATAATAGGTACTAAGATACCCTAATAAGATAAAGATTAAGTTTATTAGTTAATAATAAACTAAGGCTAGTTTACTTAGATATTAGTACTACTATAAAGTAGTCTATATAGATAATTATTTGAGGCTTATAAGAGGATTTTAATAAGATACCTAGTCTTTTAAATAACTTATATAATACCTGCTACCTTAAGCTCTATAAGCTAATAGTTTTATTTAGTAGGATTAAGTATCTTATTAAGGAATATAATTAGCTAGATATTAGTGCTTATAAAAGGCTTTAAGCTATCTAGATTACCCTTTATATAATATATTATTATAATAAACCCTTAGGCTTTAAAGGTATCTAGGTTAATAAATAAGAACCTTATTTTATTAAAATATATTAGAAAGCGGGCTTTCTTAAAGGCTTCTATTAGGTTATAAAAAGCCTAGAGTTCTTCTTTAATAGGGTAATAGAAGGCTTTAGTAGCCTTAGTCTTTCTAGTATAGCCTTTAATATTTAATATAGTAAGAGGGGTTATAAGGTTAGTCTTATATCTTTATAAGGGATTAGCTCGCTAGGTATACCTTAGTATAAATAACCTTAGCTATCTTATAAAGCCTAAGAAGATCTCTAGATCTCTAAGAGAATCTAGAAAGTATAAGGTAGTAATAGCCCTTAGCTTTTCTTTTAAGGTAGAAAGCCTAAGGGCATTAATATACTAGCTAAAGAGGTTAATAAATAGGTAACTAAAGAAGGTTTTCTTAGGACTAAGACTTAGACGACGCTTATAGAATAATATAAATAGTCTTTAAAGATAAATTAGGTATTTTAGTAGGCTTTTAGAGAAGCTTATAATATTATCTATATAAGTATATATAAAGTTTTTATATAGTTAAAGCATTTTATCTATCTATTATTATATATATAGGGGTAATCCCTTATAACCTATTAATATAATATTATATTATTCTTAGCCTTAGTAAGAGATAATAGTAAGCTTATAATAATCGGCTTTTCTAATACTAAATTAATAGAAATACCCTATACTATCTATAATAGAGATAAAAGGTAACCCTATTATAACTAATATAATTTTACTTTATAATAGGATAGGGTAACTATCTAATTATATAATTATATTAAGGCCTTATATATTAATAATAACGCGGCCCTTCTTCTTACTATTAACTTCCTATTATATTGTAAAGACTAGATAATTAAATAGGGTAGGTTAATTTAACTACTATATTTTCCCTTAGGAATAAAGCTTATTAAAAGTCTTATTAATTATTTACTTATCTTTATAACTTACTAGGTAAACCCTTAATAGCTTAGGGGCTATATTAGGCTTTAATATAATTAGTATCTATTTAGCCTTAGGAACTATAATTATAATACCTTAATCTATTTATATCTTAAGAAATATATTAATAACTCTAGTAATCTAAGAGGCTACCTTAGGGGTATTATAGATAGTTATACTACTTAGTATAATATACTCTAATACTAGGTTAATAGATAACTATAGTAGGCTTCTATATAAATTAAGGCCCTTATTTATATTAGTCTAAGGTAGGGTAACTATATTAGCTATAATATATAGTATAAGAGTTATAACTATAGTTATAAGGCCTTTAGCAACTTATAACTTCTATAATTAGGTGTTTCTAATAGCTTATAAAGTAATTATTAAAGTAACTAGATATACTCTATCCTATTTATATTTAATAACTAATCTAAGCTAAGTCTTATAAGGTAGTTATATAATAACTAGTAAAGTATTATAGACCTATATAAATAATATATTAGAATTAATAATATATATATAGATACCTCTATTAGGACTAAGATCTTATAAATAATCTAGTTTAAAAAGATAGTTATAATTATTAGATATATTACCCTTATATATTACTAGAACTTTAATTATAAAGTATAGAGGGATTATAACTATTAATTTCACCTTAATTATACGCCTTAAATATAGTAACGCCTAAGTATAAACTTTAATTAGGGCTATTAAGCCTTTATATAATCTAATTAAAATTACCTTCCTACTAAAATTAATAATAATACCCTAGAGAACTAAGGTATTATTATTAATAAGTATATTAGCTCTAAGGTTATCTATAATATAAACCTCTATAATTATTAATACCTATCCTAGAGAGTCTTTAACCTTACCTTAAATATATATTTTAATAGAAGTATACTTATAAGTCTTAATAGTCTTATTTCCTACGCTATAGACTAATATAGGTAAAGGTATCTTTTTAAGTTAGATATTAGGGAGGTACTTTATAAGGTATATACGGTTAATAAGTATAATAGTATAACTACTATTAAGGTAGACGTTAGTCTACTCCTAGCCCGATTTAGACTAGGATACTTTAACTATAATACATTTCTATCTATAAAAGCCGTAGCCTAGTAGCTTACTCTAATCCGGAATTATATTAGAGTTAATATAGATAAAGTTAGTCTAAGGGATATTATTAAGGTCCTTATTTATAACTTCCTTTAAATTAATTTAAGGGTCGTCTAGTAAAGGCTTTAATAGCTATAGTATTAGCTTAGTTAGCTTAGGAAGCCTTAGCTAATATTATAGTCTTAAGTAATTAAATAGCTTATTCTAAGATAAGAAAGTAGTTTTATAGTTAGAATAAGGATAATTAGTATCCCTTAGCTATATAAGGAAGTTAATATCTTAAGTCTTATTATAATTATTATTATAGAAGCCTTTAGTAGATAGTTTATTATCATACTTATACTAACTAGCTAATTAATTATATTTATTATTAAAGTCTTCTATAGACTCCTCTACTATAGCCTAATAGGCCCTTTAAGGTCTACCGCTATTATAAGTACTATTCTACCCCTATAATTAAAAACCTAACCCGTTTACAGGGCCTACCGTAATTTAAAGCCTTTAAGGGGCTTATAGTAGCTATAGTAGCTATAGTAGTTAAGGCGTATCTTAGCCTTAACGATTTTAATTCTAATTAGAATTATAAGCTAGATTATTCTAATAGTAGGGGTAAGTATTACTAGCTAATTAGTTTTATAGCTAATTAACTACTTAAGATTAATACCAACTAGATTAGCTAATCAGCCTATTATTATTATCTTATAACTACCGTCCTATTATAACTATTAAGGTCCTTAATATAAAGGACGTACTATTTATATAAATATTAAACTAGATATCCTTTTATAGATATAATTCTTTAATTAAGCCTAAGATAGTTAATATAGTATTAGGCTTACTTAGGTTATAATATAGTTCGCCGTCTATATATTTATAAGCTAGGAGTACTTATAATAATTTAGTAATTATAATACTAGTATTAGGACTATTAATTATTATATTAGCTATATATTTAGCGGGGTCGCGTCGATTATAAACGTCTTAAATAGTATAATAAATAGACTTAAGTATACCTAGAGACTTACCTAGGGAATCTTGAAATCTCTTCTCTAGTATATTATACTAGCTATTAATGCTATTAGGATTATATCTTAATCCTTATCTAGAGTTATATATTAATTAACTAGTAAACTAGTTACTAGCTTCTCTAAGTAGATAAGTATTAAGATTTTATCGTAAAATAGCTATATCTATAACAGTAGCCTTTACTTATAACCTAGTAGTAAAGCTATAGACGTTATAATAGATATTATACCTATCCTTAACCTTAATAGTAGGTATATTAGGCTTTAGTTTAAAGTAGCCTATATCTTAAGTATAAAACTAAGTAGAATAAGGTCCTTAATTAGGATTAGCCGGATTTACTTAATTACTATTAGCTTACTACTAATTCTATAGTAAGGTTATTACTTAAGTAATAATAGTAGCTATTTAATTAGCTTATACCTATAAAAATAGAGTAGCTATATTTATAGAAGGCTGCGGAAGATTACGGGGTATCTCTCCTTTAACTAATATACCTCGGGTTATTAGTAAGTAGGAGCCTGGGCTAGACTAATCTAACCGTGCGTACCTTATAAAGCACCTCCCTAATATCTAACTTAAGAAGATCCCTTTACTTATACTAGTCTATAACGTAGGAAATAAGACTATTAAGACTTATAAGTATACTTCTATTAAAATATATATTTAAGGTAAGGTTAGAGACTCTCTAGGATAGGTATTAATAATTATAGAGGTTTATATTATAGATAATCTTAGAGCTAATATACTTATTAATAATAATACCCTAGTTCCCTAGGGTATTATTATTAATTTTAGTAGGAAGGTAATTTTAATTAGATTATATGAAGGCTTAATAGCTCTAATTAAAGTTTATACTTAGGCGTCACCGCATTTAAGGCGTATAATCAAGTCTGTAGAAGACTTTAATAATAAATACGATTAATTAGCTAGTTAGTATAAGTACGACGATAAACCGTCTGCTTTGTATTTAGATCGGTATGGAATAAGGCCCTTGTTATAGACTATAAGGGATGCTTTTAGTTGCAGAAGTAGTTACTAAAGGTATAGGACTTAGAGGGGTTAGAGGACTTAGAGGGGGATTATTAGTATTATAGAGATAGCGTTAGTACTATAAATAGCGGTTAGTACTTCTAGGTAATTATTTAGTACCTTAAAGATAAATACCTATAGTATTACTACTAATTAATATAGGTAGAATAATTATAGGTGGAATAGTTAATTTTCTATTAAGGATTCTATTAAGGAATAATAAGGTAACTATAGAAACCTTCCGTAGTATACGCTAATGCTATATCTATAATAATAAGTAAATTAAGTAGAGGTCTATAGGTTTAATAAGGCTTTAAAGTAAGATAGAATAAATAGGAGTTAAGGGGAGCTACGCTAAGCTAAGGAGCTATATACTATAGTATCTAACGAGTTAATTATTAGCGTCTTGGCATTTTTCTGGTGTGGTCCTTATTAGAAAAGTGCCAAGGCGCTAACAATTAACCCCCTCGACACCTAGTACACGCCCTCAGGGGAGCATAAGGTCTTTCTACTGAAGGGGAGTGTTGGAAATCAGTCTCAGCCCTATATGCTTGGCATGGACTATAAATAGCCAACTTGTCCATAGCCGAACAATCAACCGTTCCATCAACTATTCATCAAGAGATTAGTAACACGTTAATTTTGTCTGTCGCAACGATAAGGTGGCTCGATCGTTCGTGTGTCATGGATTCGCATTTAGTAACGGGTGGAGATGCGGCCCAGCAAACGGCAGAGGCTCTACATTATTTGCAAGAGAAGGTACCGCAGCAATTACGTAGGCCTGTTGTTGGCATTATATGTGGCACCGGTCTAGATGGCGTGGCCGACAGAGTGTTACCGGAGTCACGTCTGGAAATTTCCTACGCTGACATTCCGCACTTTCCGATAAGCACTGGTATGAGAGTGGCCATGCAGGTATCGTGCAATATCGGTAGCTGAAGTTTCAATAGTACCCGGGCACGCTGGTAAGTTTCTCTTTGGGCTACTCGAGTCTGGTGGAAGGCCTGTAGTCTTAATGCTAGGAAGAGTTCAGTCAGTGACTCACTTTCTTACGTGCACCAAGATCCCGACTCTTATTAGTTGTGTTTTGCAGCTATTATGAGGGCCATTCAATGCAGATGATCACACTTCCGATTCGATTGATGAAGCGCTTAGGAGTTGACACCATCATTGGTAAACTGTCCAGGCGTCCAATTCTTGCTTCAAATGTATTGATCGCTACCCAGTCACCAATGCTGCCGGTGGTTTGAACCATGACTATTCCGTGGGAGACCTCGTCGTGCTGAATGATGTAAGCCTCTAATCGAATACTCCGAGTATAAGCTCACACATTACCAGCACATAAATCTGGCTGGTCTTGCGGGCATACACCCGCTCCGCGGACCAAATATAGACGACTTTGGAGCCCGCTTCCCAGCTTTGTCCGATGCGTATGATATAGACCTGCGACGGCGCGTACACGGCGTTTGGAAGCATATGCGCCGAAGGCCGGAGAATACAAGACGCTTGCACGAAGGAACTTATGCGTTTGTTGGAGGCCCAAGGTAGGCTCGAACTTCTTGATGGTAAAGCCGCTTGAGGCTGACTGAGCCTAGCTACGAAACAAGGGCAGAGTGCCGTTTGCTGCATAGCTTGGGTGCGGATCTTGTAGGAATGTCGACCGTGCCAGAGATTATTGTAGCACGGCATTGCGGCATGAAAATACTGGCATTGAGTCTCGTCACCAACAAAGCGGTGTTGGATGCCGGACCGCGTGGCGATGATTTGAGTATTCGTACGTATGATTTGCAGTCATTCAGTCCAAAGACATAGGGAAGTCTTGGGAGCACGAGAGTCATCTGTACAAGCCATGCTTTTTCGCAGCGTGCACGACGCTTATCGTTATCCCTGGAAGATAGTACTGACTCCGAATTTTCCATAGAAGGCGCAAGCCATGAGGAAATGGCTAAGACAATTGCGAAGGGCAAGGCGAATCACGAGGAGGTGCTGGAAGCTGGTCGGAAAGCTGCCAAAGATGTCCAGGTAAGGCAATATACCACTGAACGGACCGAATGTTGAATTTTTCATAGGAATTGGTCGGTTTACTGGTACAGGATATCATGAATGTAGACTCCACGATCTGAGCCACACGAGTCTGTTGTAGCCGGTTTGGAATTTACACCTCTCAGAGAAGGCGGGCAGGGCCCATTATTGTACCCTCAATCAGTGCATGGCGGTATATCTCGTAGTTGATGAAGAAACCAACGTTGGATCTCGACGTGATTAGAAGACAACGGAGGTTCACGGCTACAAATCCTGTAGTATGGAAACACTCAAGATGATCAGCTGCCTCCCAATCTCTTAGATTTCAATTTCTTGTAGTACGCTCTCTTCCCGCTAACCTTAGAAGATTGAATTTCGTTATACCTATTTTTGAAACGTCCCATTGAACTCTCATCGGCCAGAACCGCTTCGATGAAGGTACGTTTCCGCTGTTTGTTCGATAGGCGAGTGTTGTACCCCAGTGGGCCCTCTGTAATCCTTCCCACTTCGGAATATTCGGACACGAGGCTCTTGGCGGACTCTTTCTTGTAATGCTGTTTCGGATCCAATATACCCCGAACTTTCAAAAGTGACAAATCTGCCTTGAGCGTGTCGTTGAAAATGGCCTTAGGCATGTTGAAATGTGAGCCTAAGGTCTGGCCTTTCAACTGCTAAGGCATTAGTCCAGAGCACCAGAAAAGGAACAACGAACGCGTAAGGACAAGTTATCGCCTCAGTGTAACTATGTAATAACTCTCAGGAAAGGCAGAGCGATGCCCAAGACGGGATTGAAGTATCTGCGTCAAGCAAAATTGGGATATTCTCTTCATAGGCGACAATAGGGAGAAACGAAAGCGCCTACCATCGTAGCTTTCTCTCTTACTGTGACAGGGTCTTTCATCAGCGTGACACTGTTCGACAGTCGCCTATCCTCGTCCTTCACAAGCCGGCGATGGTCTGTTCGAGCGACCCCGTTGATTGATATTATATATGGCTGCGCTATAGGTTGGGGGTCGAGCTTAGGGATGCTAGGAAAATAGTCAGCCCAGGAAAGGTAGGGTCACAGCAGTGTCCAGAGAGCAGCAGACCGCTGCAGAGCTACAGCTCTTGTGTCATCTGTGCTGAGGCCTGCGTTTTTGTGTAGTCGCTGCTCTGCCTTTCGAAGAAGTCGCTTCATTTCTTCATCGGAGAACTCATTGTCATCCCAATCCTCGTAATTCGCCATCAGTTGTTGCGATTGCTGCGCCAGCATGCCTAGTTTGATTTTCGACTGACGATATCTCCATGCAATCAGGCAGTCCACGAGAGGAGACTCTTGGCGAAAGTTATTCTAGCGGCTCTGGGCGTCTGGTAATCGGCTATTTAGCGTGTGCAGTTCCAATGCGATTGGCCGGCTGTAAGACCCTAACTACGACCCTGCGCTAAACCTACTTAGTTTTATTTATAAAACCCTATTAGATCTAAGTAACTCTTATACTACTACTATTTATTATTATTATAATTATTATAAAGACTAAAATATAACTTAATTAGATAATTATAATATTATTAATATTTATCCTTTAATATCTTATTATCTAATTAGTATAATAGCTCTAGGTCTACCTCTCTACCTCCCTCTCTACCTACCTTATTACCCTTATTATAGCGGAGTTATATTATTATTTAGAAAAGACTCCTTAATTTATAAGTATACCTATCTTTTATTTAAATTATATTAGCGCCTTAAAGTAATTATAAGAGATACTTATATATATAGAGTAATAGGCTTCTAATAGAAAAGAAATCTTTATATATATAAATAAATAATAGTCCCTTATTATTTATACTATTTAAGCTAGAGTTACTTAATAATACCTACTACTCTTAATACTTTACTTAATTATTAGTATTAGAAACTATAACTATTTTAGGAAGAGTTAGCCTATTACTTAATAGAGGAATAGGATATATCTATTTATTAATCTATTATCTTATAAGCTTTAAAAGATACTAAGATATCTTATAAAACTAGTTAATATATAGGGCCTCAAAGTTAAGAACTTTAGATTACCTAGTAAGTATTTATTAATAAGGTAAAAGTAGAGTAGTTTATCTTTATTAATAAGTCTTTATTTAAGCTTTAGATAATATAGTAATTTATAATATATATACTTATAAATAATCCTACTATAAGGGTACTATATAATAACGTAGCTATTAAGTACTATAAACGGTGCGTATATACTTATATATAGAACTCTCTATTCTTATTAATCGTAAGACTAATTACTACCCTTCTCCTTTAAAGGGAATTCCCTCCTTTATATATTATAGGTAAAGGGGTAGCGTAGTACTATTATATATATTATAGACGCTATATTAATAGTAGTACTATATCCTTAAATAGTCTTTATAATTATCTTCCTATCTAGGCTCTTAGGCTCTAAGAGTATAAAAGGTTATAACCTATTAAAAGTACTCCCTTTATAATAGAATATAACTCTAATAAGAGTATAATAATATAACTATTTATAAGGCTCCTTAAGCTAAGCCTTAATAAATATATAGTTTCTTTAAATTATAATAATTTATAAGGGTACTACGTAATAATATAGCTATTAAGTACTATAAATAGTATGTATATACTTATATATAGAACTCTCTATTCTTATTAATAGTAAGACTAATCGCTACCCTTCCCTTTAAAGGGAATTCCCTCCTTTATATATTATAGGTAAAGGGGTAGGTAGTACTACTATATATTATAGACGCTATATTAATAGTAGTATTATATTCCTATTTAATCCTTATAATTATCTCCCTATCTAGGCTCTTAGGCTTTAAGAGTATTAAAGGTTATAACTTATTAAAGGTACTCCCTTAGTAATAGAATATAACTCTAATAAGAGTATAATAATATAATTAATTATAAGGCTCCCTAAGCTAAGCTTTAAGGGATATATAGTTTTATTAAATTATAATAATTATAGATAATACTCTTATATATAATACTATTATTATAATATATTCCTATTATACTTCCTATTATTCTTTATTAATTTATTATAAAAGTAGTTAGAAGTCTTAATATTTTAAAGTAAATAGGGAATTATTACTATTAAAGGTTTATTAAATACTTGAAGTATACCTTTATTATATAACCTTAATATCCTTCTTTTAATTATAATATCTTTATTTTTTATTAATTATATTAAGTCCTTTTTAATTTTTATTTATATTATTACCCCCTCTTACCTTATTATATCTCTTTATACTTCTAGTAGTTACTTTATAAGTATTCCTTTAATAATTAACGTATCCTCTATTAATTAAAGAAGACTACTACTATCCCCTCTTATAATAGTACTTAACCTCCTTTATTAAGTTACTTATAACCTATTCTTATATTATCTTATATAATATACCTCTAGTATATTATATTTTAAAGTAAAGAGTTATAAGTCTAATATTTTTAATTAAGGCTTTATTTATCCCTTTAATAGTATACTTTATATACGCGGCTCCCTTAGTTCTATTAGATATAATTATTATAAGTATCTTAATATTAAGTATAAATAAGAAATCCTTACTTTTACTTACTAGTTTTATACTTACCTCTTATAAGCCTTAAATATTATAACTACTTTAAATACTAGCTTTAACCCCCCTTAGCTTACTAGATTCTAGTAAACTTTTAATAGGCTTATTTAATAGTACTATTACTACCTCTACTATACCCCTACCCCCTCTACCGCCGCTACTTTAGCTAGGGTAGACCCTACTATTACTAGGTATATTATAAATACCCTTAAGGGTATTCTTAATATCCTCTACTAGTATATATATACTTTTATATCCCCTTTTAAAGCCTTATTAAAGCCTTTCTAATATATTATAGGAGTACCTCCCTCCTATTATAAAGGATAAAGATAAGGATAAAGAGGAGGATCCTATTAATAGTAATAATAAGGGTAATAGGCCTAGTACTACTACTTATATAATATAATAGCCCTTTAATATAATACCCTTAATAGCCTTAGGTATCTTTTATTTTTAATTAATAATAATTAAAATCTCTCTCCCTCCTATATAATATAAACTTTATATTTTAGGGTAATCTTACTTAAATCTTTCTAATATATTAGGTATATTAATTAAGTCCTATTTATATAACTATTAATTATAATTATAAGATTAACCCTTCTACTTTATTAAATATTAAGGATTATTATAAGAGATTTTATAATTAAGAATAGCTTTAACCTCTTATTTATCTTTATTATTTATAAGCTCTATTTATATAGCTTTTATAATACTTTTATTATTACCTTTATATAGCTTTATAAGTAAGATATAAAAGATATTATATATATATAAAAGGTATTAGGTAGTTATAACTTATATATCTAACTACTAATATAATTAAAGACTTTAAAAGGCCTTAGATAATATTATAATAGTTTCTTAGTTACTTATATTAATCTAATATACTTTATATTTAATAAGATATAATTATTTATATTATATTATCTTTACTTTTACTATTTATTTATATACTCTACTTATATAGCTTATACTTAATATAAGTACTACTTTAAACCTTTTCTTTATTTCTAAAGTAACTTAACCCTTTCTTATACTAATAGGACTTCTCCTAATAATAGCTTTAAAAGCTTTATATCTAGCTCTAGTAAGTAATTATAAAGCGCCTTATATAGAGGTAGTCTAGTATTAATATACTTTATATAATTATATATAAACTCTACTAGATAAAGTAACTCTACCTAGTTATTTTATTTCTAGGTAGAATAGTAGTATAAATACTACTTAAGCGTACTATTCTTAGACTAACCGCGTCGGGTTAGTACTTTAAACTTAATTCGGGTTCCTAACTTAACTCTTAGCGAGTTAATACTAAATTCCTAGCCCGAGTAATTAAGTTAGTACTAATAGTTAGTACTAAGTATTTAAGTTAATATTATAAGGTAGTACTAAGTATTAATACTAAAGTATTAACCTAACTTACTAAGACTTTAATTTTAGTAAGGGTATTTTACTAGATTATAATATTAGGAATACTTTATAATAATATAAAAAGGTAATATAATTATTTAATAATCTTTAATAGATAGCCTATCTATCTATCTAGTTAAATATCTTTATAATTTTATCTTTATAATCCTTTTATTTATTATTATCCTCTTTACTATTATTATACTTATTATTATTATCCTTACTATTACTACTAGTCTTATTAGTATCTTCTAGCTTATATTCCCTATCCTCTTCTTTATCCTCCTTAGTAGTATACTTAGTTTCTTTCCTATTAGTATTAACTTTAATTAAGATACCCTCCTTATTTTAATTCCTCTTTATAAGGTTAGGTATAACGCGATCCTTTATATTAAACGCGTTAGTATACTCTTATATAAACTTAATATAAGTATTTATAATATTAAGGTCTTATATATCTTTTAACTCCTTTAAACCCTTATAATATATAATCCTTTACTTAATAATTTATATAATTAGTAGATTAAATCTAGTAAATTCTAGCCTAATAATATCTATATCTTCCTTAGAAGTATTCTAAAAGTTAAGTTAATTAGAAGATAGGATTAAAGATTAATTATATATTTACCTCTTTTATAAAACTAGTTATACTATTTATATTCTTTATATAATTTACTAATTTATTTAGCTTAGCTTATTCCTTAGTAGCCTCTTTAGACTGACCGCGTCGGGTCGGTACTTCGAACTCGAGTCGGGTTCCTGACTCGACTCTTGGCGAGTTAATACTAAGTTCCTAGCCTAAGTATTCAGGTTAGTACTAATAGTTAGTACCGAGTATTGGAGTTAATACTATAGGGTAGTACTAAGTATTAGTACCGAAGTATTAACCCGACTCACTAAGACTTTTTTCTCTAGTAATATTTTCTATTTTTAGTAGTATTTCTTACTATATTTTCTATTTTTTTCCTATTATTATTATTATTATTACCTACGTAATTCTTTAAAAGTAAATAAGGTAATATAAAAAAGTAATATATATCCCTATAAAAATAAAGACTATAACATTAGTAATATTTTCTATTTATAGTAATATTTCTTACTATATATAGGATTTACTACTATATTATTAATTATTATTATTATTATTACCTAGGTAATTCTTTAAGGTAATATATATCCCTAGAGAAATAAGGACTATAATATTAGTAATATTTTCTATTTATAGTAATATTTCTTACTATATATAGGATTTACTACTATACTACTAATTATTATAATTATTATTACCTAAGTAATTCTGAAAAGTAAATAAGGTAATGTAAAAAGGTAATATATATCCCTAGGGAATTAAGAGGGGTATTTAAATTCTAATTAAAAAAAATCTAATTTTAGAATAGGGGTAATTCTAGAAAAAATTAAGTATCCCTTACTATTTTATTAGGGGCTTGGCGTCTTGGCGATACCTTGGCGAGTCGGGTTGGTCCAACCTGACTTGCCAAGGTACCGAGGGCTTTTCGGGTCGGTACCGGAAGTAGGTACCAAGTATTCAGGTCGGTACCTAAACTAGTACTAAGTATTCGGGTCGGTACTAATCTATAGTACTAAAACCCGACTCGACGGTTAGTCTAAGCCTCTTTATTATCTTTAAGGTGTAACTCTACCTTTAAATATTCTATTATATAGTATTAGCTATTTAAGAAGTATTATATTACTTAATTATATTATTATAAATCCCTTTCTTATATCTTTCCTCCTTTATAATATCCTTAACCCTAGTTATAAGCTTTATATAATCCTCTTTAATAGCTATCTTTTATATATCTAATTCCTTTAACTTCTTAATCCTTTTTAATACTACTACGCGGTTATTAGATACTTTTATATATAATAGCTTTTTATTATTATCCTAGTCCTTTACCTATTCTCTATTTATAATTAATTTAGGATTCTAGTTATAAGGACTTAATATTATTATAGTATTACTAGAAAATACCTATAAAAATTTAAGATTTTTACTTAGGAAAAGTATACTTAAAAGTATAATTCTTTTATTTATTAGTAAGTAATAATAGTTATAAGGTAAATTTAAGTCTAAATATAATAGATATTTATACGAACTTTTATAGATACTAAGACCCCCCTTAAGTATTATAGGAGATATAAGGTAAATATTACTAAAAATATTAATTTTAAATTAAAGGGATTATTTATAATAGTTACCTAATACTAGAGTATTAATAAATAGTTATTAGGCCTACCTATAATATAACTCTACTATAACGTTACTATTTAGGACTAATAGGGTATAACTAAGTATACTATTATCGAATGACTTATTAGATTAGCTATTATTAGGAAAAGATATTATTATTATTAAGATAGAAGTATTAAAAGACTAATACTATCTACTAAGTACCCGACTAATTATAGGATATCTAGTATAATAATATTCTATTTAACTAATAACTTCTATACTACTAGACTATTTAATATAATTCTTAAATTATTATACCCCTTATATTATAATATATCTTTTATATTCTTATAATAACTATTAATAGTTATACTAAATTTATTATATTAATATAGAGGAATCTATTAGATATAGGAGTCTATATAGCCTAGTATTTATCTAGCCCTTTAAAGTTTAACCGGCGGTATTTAATAAACTAAATAGTAGAATAGCTTATTTTTATTATTAGAAAGTCTAATATTATAGTCTAATATAAAGATATAACTATATAACTAAGTATAATATAAGGTTATTTTTATGCTTCTAATATTATAATTAATATTCTTATAAACTACTAAGTAGCTATTAATAGGTTCTAGGTATTAATAATAAGTTATAACTAATATATTAGGGGTAGTCTACTTATTATTTAATAGTACCTACTTATATATAATATTTCTTATTATTTAGCTAGATATATATTCTAGAGTTTTAGGCTTAATAATATAGAGGTTTCCCTATCTTATTACCTATAATAGAGTTATATATAACTAATTATAGTTAAAAGTAGGCCTAGTTTATAAGTTAATACCTATATACTTTATTAATTAGCCTTATAATTTATTAATAGTTATAGTAAATACTAGTTAGATAGGATACTACTTATAAATAAAGGGGGTAGGAATCTACCTATTATTTTCTTTAGATTATAATAGCGTCTTAAATAGTATTACCTTCTTACTATTATAAGTACTACTTATAATCTCCCCCTTAAAGATATACTTATTATACCTTATTACTTATAGTTAGGTCCTATTATATAGACGTAGCGGATTAAGGTTCTTTAGTAGTATAACTAATACGCCTAGCTTAATATATAGCTTATAAGATAGTAGGGAGGGTTTATAAAACCTATAAAAGTACTTAAGGGGGAAGAGTTTATTATCTTCTTCTAATATAGTATAATTAATACTCTAGTAGGTTATTATATTACTAGGGATACGCGATATTATCTTAGTATTAATACTAATAATATCTTTATTAGTAATAGTAAGAATAGCCTATCTTAATAGATAGACCCTTTAAGAGATATTTATCCTAATATTAGTATAGATATTCTTAACTAAATTATTAATAGTATTTCCTAAGGTATAACTATATTTTTAATATAATATATCTTTATTAGTAGTAGGGCTTTTCTAGATATTAATACTATTATTAATAGTAAGGAGATTACTTATAAATAGTCCTATTTTATAATATATAATATCTATTAGGTTAGGATTATTAAGTCGCTTATTAATAGTAAGATTTAAATATATAACCTTATTCTAGAAATAGGCCTTTTAAAAATACGCCTTAATAACCTAGCTACTAGATCCTCCTAGAATAACTAGGAGTATTTATTAGAAGTCCCTATAAAAGTAGACTACCTTACCCCTAAAATAAGCCTAGTTATTATTATAGATATCTTAAAGGCTATAACTAATAGCTTCTATATTATATTAGCTTTATATAAGAGACTTATCTTAAAAGATAATATAAGCTCGCTTAATTAGCTTAGTAAGATTAATCCCCTTCTTAATCTTATATAAAGAGGTAGTATTAGAGTCTAGGGGTATCTTAAATTATAAGTAAGTAGTCTAACCTCCCTATAATAGTATTAATATAATACTAGAAGATACTACTACTAGGGTAACCTTTTACTAGGAATATAGCCTTTTTATAATAGTATTTTAAACTATTATCTTACTAGTCCCCCTAGTACTATTAAGGAAGAATAGTATACCTAGAGTACTAAATTTATTATTAGTATTAGCGTTAATAGCGGTAATAATCTAATTAGTAGCGTAGCGTTAATTAGTATTTAGCCTATTTTATAAGACCTTAGCCTTATTAGGGGTAATTTAATAAGATATTTCTTCCTATAAAAGTCTATTTAAAATATTATCAAAATTATTAAATAGAATAGTTAGAATAAGTAGGCTATATTAGGTTAGATCCTTAGTATATTTAGGGGTTAATTAATATTATAATTAGCTATTAATTAGGTAAAGGGCGTACTATTCTATAAATAACTATTACTTATAATAATTATTTAGTATTTAAAGTATTAAAAAATCCTATTATAGGAGGTATAAGTAGTTATTTAAGATATACTCCTTATACTTATTCTATAAGGTAAGGGCGTTAATAGGTTAGAGTTTAACTAATATTAATATAAAAAGACTATATAACTTATAACCTCCCTAGAAATCCTTTCCTTTATTAAGGATCTTATTAGTATATCTATTATTTTTAGTTAACTTAAGCTTTATATAGGCCTCCTTCTAACCTATTAGCTAGCCGTCTACTATTTAGAGGTTATTAAATAATATAGCCCCCTTAATATAATAGAGGAGTAGTTAGTAATAGTAGAGATCCTTTATTTTTAGACTAATAAAATTAATACGCCTAAGAGTCTCCCCCTTTTTATAGATTTTTTATTTTTTATTTCTTTTATTTTATATAAAGAACTTAAGAAAATCCGCGTATAGATAGTTAAGTAGATCTCTTATAATAGCTAGATATTTCCTATTCTATTTTATAAAAGGTAATAGTTAACTATTATTATAAACTTCCTTAGTAAGATAGTTTATGTTAAAAAACTCTATTAATATAGTCTTATAAAGCTTATTACTATCTATTAGCTTTTATTTAGTAGCCTTATTAGTAGCCTAGTTATTAGCTAGCTTAAAAAGGGTATACTATTAGTCTAGGAGGTGGATTTATAGATACTTTATATAAGGCTTTATAATACTTATACTAAATAAGAGTATCTTCTAGATAGCTTTAATAGACCTAATCTAGTAAGCGGACTAATACTTTATAATTTTATCTACTAACTCCCCTTACTATTATAGCTAGCTATTAGGAGTAGGGTTATTATTATTACGCGTATAATTCCTAGTAAGGGAGATATTAACCTAATTAGGTCCCTTATAAATATATTTATATAGATAGAAAATAGACTTAATAGAGCTATATATCTTAATATTAATATAGGTACTATATTTCTTTAATAGGTACGGGTTATAGGGGATAACCTACCTATTATTAATAGAGGAATTAGGTTTAAGAGGGCTAACTAGATATTTATAGAAAGGATAACTCCTATTAAGTATAAAAGACGTCTCTTAGTAAAAATCCTTAAAAAAAGCCTTATTATAATAATTCTTCTCCCGACTAAAATATCTATTACTAGGGACCCTAGTATAGTAATTATAAACTATATATTATAAGACTAACTCTTATAATATATTATTATCCTATTAAAGGGGGATAAATACTTAAATAATACTATTAATATTACTAACTATCTAGATCTAATCCTCTTCCTATATAATAAGGAGAATATAAGTATATAAGAGACCTTACTTCTAAAACTTAATAATATAATAGTA
>JAABUV010001214.1_pt1 | contig 37668 bp, 42 predicted proteins | sample 5559971 | NCBI WGS metagenome assembly JAABUV01 (sample SAMN10711881, study PRJNA513362) | rock metagenome | isolation source: Antarctica rocks | place: Antarctica: Victoria Land, Knobhead nord | collected 2015-12-19
TGTCATGCTTTCGTACAGAGTGCAGAGCGCGATTAGTCAGGGTTTTGTTTGTACTTATTACAACAGACTATTGCAGGTTAATGAGCTTATGACGCATGCCCTTTGACGTACTCCACCGACACACTAAGTGGCAGTATGGCCTGTAATAATATTTGCCCTGACCTTCAAAATAACGAATTCGAAAACTAGGGTCTTCAACACAGCAACTTTCCTTCAGAGTTTTATTTCGAGCCATCAAACTCATGTTTTTCTGTCTCAAATATTTGAACTCAGCCGTATCCTCAATATCCCACACACTCGATTGACTGGTCCACATGCACAGCTTTAGACAGCGGTGATCACCTACATGAACTACTAGTGGCGTTGAGATTTGCTATCCTGTGACGAAGTGTTAGATATACGAGCAAGTAAGTATCAGTCAGCAGTTGGCTGCCCTGAGTTTATTATACATGCGAGTTAGTCTTCTAGCGGGCTAGTAAATAAGGTCTATATTCACATGCGAAACAACGAGGAACTGCTTAGGTCTTACTAAGATAGATTGATCGATCAGTGACTCCAATCAAGACAGATCTGATTCTAGAATGTATCCGTGTGATTGTTGGTCAGTTAAGCAATGCGACCTAGGGTCTAGGCAGAATCTACAGTACAGCTGCTTTATGGTTTCAACTTGCTTTGAAGAATCAACATTCCTTTTACCGTCTTGACCTTGAGTATAAACAGTCTTGGCAGTCCAGACTTGATACCAGTCTCTTGACTCGTGAAAACACTCTTGCAACCACTCTTGAATCATTCTCCCGACCACAGCGACCTGTGCTGCGGTCACATGCCTTGTAACAACACATCCCCCAACAAAAGTTTTTCCCCGTGTGCTTGACGTACTTACGCAAGCACACCAATATGCATCACAGACCCTCAGCCTGTCCTTCAGCTCTAGCAACTTATGTTGAAATCAAACAATTCTTGCACCGTTAATCCATGTAAATAAAGCTGTGCCTTATACCCTATTCAGCATGATATTGTATAGAATCTCTATATCTACATGCCTCGTCGTTGGTGTTGTGGCCATAATCAGGCACCCAGAGTTTTTGGCTGTTGATGCAATCATCAAATGAGAGATCACATGCTCGGCAATTGCTGTGGATCTGAACAATAACTAAAAGATTATATTCCTGTCAGGCATGCTGCAGCACCTAATGGGTCCTTATGGCATGATGTCATGCAGGTAGGGTTGGTGAGCGAGATTCAACCCTAAGACTCAGAAAAAGTGTGGAAGATATGAGCTCAGAATTCTGCACGAACAATACAGCACCAAGTACTGCTGAGTGCTGAGTATAGTGTCTTACGTCTTACACTTTCACAACCAACAATAATGAGCTCATGAAAGCACTTAAAGAATAAAGGTTTGAGATGTGACTGTAGATGATGTGGCACAGGGTTTTCAAAGGATTTAACTAGCAAGTCAGACCAAATTCTGTGAGAACCCGTTGACGCCGCTGAGGTGTGGTGGCCACATCTTGCCCCACCGTCTCTCCATGAGTGTAATGGTCTTGAGATATTGATCAAAAGCTAGTGGATTTATTCCAGAATTGAGGTAGTACAAAACGCACCATTGTCCTGGACACCAATCATTGTGTACCAGTACAATCCTGTGCCAGGGTGTTAGTGGTAGCCCGGTTGCCGCCCTTGCTGACCCTGCCTGTAGTCGCGGCATACCCTGCTTTACATATGAATGTCTACGTTTCGTCACATAGCAAGTACTTCAAGCAGGTGGCAGGACTCTCAAGTACTGTACCTGCTGAGCACCACGTCTGTCATTGTCATCTGCATCAGCACCCACCGCAAGCTCCTGCAAGAATGCAGTAACAGCAATTTGTCTCCTTATCAAAAAGTTATAATATCTTCTGATCTGTGCGCCTTCTACCCATATCATGTTGCGCATGCATCACCTGCTGGGTGCTAGAGGTGGCGTTCACATCGGCTTCGTCACCCAGGCTCCAGCAGGCAATGCATGCACACTGCTCAGGCTGCTTATGCCAATGCATTCTGATTTGATGCTCCCTAGCTTCCAAAAGGTGATGTGACGCTCTACCCCTTACTCTTGCAAGACGCCGCACACTTCAGCAGCAGCAGCAGTCTTTTGCAACGTTGCCTGTACCTGTGCTCCTGCTCCGACTGCAGTCTGCCCCGTCCCAGGGGGTAAATTCTGTGGGAGTAGCATTAGGACTGCGACTCCATCAAATAGATGCTGGACGTTCCCATGTCCTTTTGTCTTGCTGCTGGATTTTGTGCCGTGTTGAAAAGCAGCGAGATCTGTGTTGAGGTGCTGGAAAGCAACGTCAATGTCCTTCCCAGATACATGAGGTACTTTCGCCGAGGGTACGACCTGAGTGATGTGAACCAGGGAAGTTGGTGGATAATGGGCTTGAACACTTTTTGCCTGCTCACTCCTGTTCTTTTGGAGTTGCTCATGCCATCGTGGGAACTCGGGATGCAAATGTTCGGCCGCTAACAGAGTCTGCACCGTAGCTTCAAAAGAACTGGAAGATCGCTGCCATCCTGCCTGAGAATGTGGCTGCATTCTGCGACAAGACCAGATCGAACTTGCAGAGCACGCCGTGACGTCAACACATCCAGCTAACGAGTTGGGCATCGACTGACTGCTTGCAGGGCTACTAACGATACCCAAGTCTGCACCGTGACTTGCCGGAGTTCCTCTACCAACTAGCCTCGTGAGTGTTTACTCCATGTGTGTATGCAGTTGTCCGGGATGGGAAAGCCGCACACGCGACCAAGCTTCCACAAAGCAGTGAAGGCAAGTGTCCGACTTTTTCTGAAGCCCAAAGCTGCTTGCCGATGCTTTCACCAGTGTTTTGTTCCCTTCAGGGCCGTACCAAGAAGTCGTTGAAGGACAAGAAAACCGTCAGTCTGTGCAGAGCTCGCTCAAGGGTTTTGGCTTCACGTTCTGCTCAAGAAGACAAGTCCGAACAGTCCAGTTAGCCAGAGGATGTGCCAAAGATGGTGTCAGTTCAACCCCTGTTCACCAAGGAGCTTTTCCTGCAGTATCCTCCTCCTGCTGAGTTTGGCCTGGATGATGATGACTTCGCAGAGATCCAGGCTTCCTTATGCGGCAGACCAATGCAATCAGACCGCCCTACACAAGAGCAACTGAAGGCCTGGGGTCTTGAATGTTATGAGCAATTTGTCGTATATAATGCATATGAGATCTGGTGATCGTCAGCCAAAAGCTCATAGGCTGGCTGCATCAGCATCTTGTCAAACAAGCAAAGCAGCACAGGCAGTCAGCTCAGGCAGATCGGAACACAATTTGGAAGTTTCTGAGCGTGCTTGTGCACACGTGTCTGCCCTGCCTTGACAATCAGTGGAGAGTAGTAGGTTGGGTCTTGGCTATTCTGTATTGTACTTTGCCCTTCAGCTGTTAAACAGTGATTTGTCACTGTGAGGAATGCTTGACATACCTGTATAGGCTGAATTTGGCTGTGTGCATGTCTCAGCCTATGTGTAGCTGCTTGTTCGCGGAAGGTCCTGTGTATCATTGACCGTGCTGTGCTAGCCTGTGCACCTGCACAGCAGTAACCAGATATGGTGCCCGCGTGATGTACGCAAGCAGACCCTTTGATGAACTGGCAAGATACGTCTTCAATAGCAAAGCATTGTAAAACCAACATACACTGCTAGCCACACTAGCCAGCACATACACTACCACAATACTGATGTTCGTTGCAAAACACTCGAAGTGTTTTGACAGTGTTTCAGTGGTGTAACACAAAGCCAGTCTGTGACTGTCTTATATACACAGATGTCACACATTGTGCCAACAATCCAATGGTATGCAGCAAGTTCGACGTTGTCTGCTTTGCGCTTGACGTGCTGCACAGACTGTCTGCAGGACATCAGCATGGCATGAATATGTACCTCTAGATTCATGCACAAACGGAGCTTGGATCGTTTACAGCGCAGGGCACCAGAAATAAAATGCAGGAGTTTGAGGCTAAAAGGGCTGACACAGCTTGCAACTGCAAAGAGCATGTGTATGTACAGATGCCTCGTCTCTCATATGGCACTGAAGTTAAAACTGTTGTACACTATTAGCCACACTAGCCAGTACACTAAATTGAAACGCATGTAGCATTCTACACTGGACACACACTCACAGTGTTTCGGCAGTCTGGAAGCAGTGTAGCACACAATCAGTATGCAAAAGTTTTATATTGCAAGGGTGACACATTGTGTTCTAATCAGTGGGTGGTGAGCAACAAGTATGGAATTGTCTGTCTTGCGCTTGCAGTTTTTAAGTGTGCAGCAGACGTGTCAAAGCAGCAATACACCGGCTGTGGGACACACCACATCTGTCGACTTGTTTGCAACCGATCAGCTTTACTTGTTGACACAGCTTTCTTTGGTGTTGTCCTAGATGTCAGCAATGCCATCCTGCAGTCAAACTGAAGGTGTGTGACAAGCTTGAAAACAGTCTGATCACCTGAAACTTGAAGTCATGAAAACCTAAATGCATTTAGTTCATCTCTAACCCATCACGTAGACTACCACTACACGAACCCAGTCTGTGGCTGCATTACACGAGAACATCAAGCAAACAGAAAGACTGCTCAACCATGCAGATATTGATACGTATTGCTGCATGGTGGCGATGAGAATGCCGATCAGTCATCGAGTCCATCTCATGACTGTCCTCTGCGTGGCCGTTTGAGACATCTTGAGGGGCCATATGGCGCTAGTAGTTCGATATCACCCGCCATGACTTGTCTTTGCGCACACTCGTACAGATCAGTGTCTATGACAGGTTTCAACTGCAACTTTTCGATTGCAAAGTTTCCCAATGACCCTCACCTCACATGGGCAATGCAAGCCTTGGCAAGTAAAACCAAATTGCTCATGGTATCGGTGCCTGCTGACGATCTTACGTAGCAGACAGTCCCACTGAAATAACCTTCCTAGGTCCAAGTTTTCATGGCGTACATGTATCCAGATCTGGACGTCACGTGTGTACACTCTTACAGTAGCAGTAATGGCCATGGGCCATTGTACAACACATATGCGCTTGGTTCATATGTGCATGAGATCCGCGAGAGCACCATCGCGGGCCAGGAACGCTAGAGTGCACTATCCCCATGAGTTGAGCTACAGCCGTACAGCCGAAGTCACCCCAGCTGCGCTTCATCATGCTTCTTCATGCACGCTGACTCTCTGTGTACATCCCCACAGCTGTGGACACGTGGCGTAAGTTAGTACATTAGCCGCTGGAGTGCCTCGTCAGTTCGATGCCGTGGGCACTTTCATTTGCTCACGCACCTGTTTGTATCGGGCCATCGAAGCCATCTCTGCGGCGATTATTCTGTCCGACATCCTTTCAGAGGTTGCAGTAGCTATCAGCTAAGCTTGTCCTGCCCTTGTAATCGTTCTATTATTCACGCCATCCGGCGTCCGTCTACACGCAAATGACTTGCGTCGTGGTGCCCCAGGGCAAGCCATTTGAGGTATGCGCATGTTGTTATTGCGTATGGTCGGCATGGGTTCCCTAACTCCCAACTGTTTTGTTGTGTCACTTGAGAGGTAAATATCTTCAAGCATCCAGTTGGAATTGTGTACTGCAGCAGTTTCACACAGGCGTCTTCAAGGGCGACGACACCTTCAGCGTCGACCGTCTAGTGGCAAGTTGCCAACCTCGGGTCATGCCAGCGCTTCCAAGTGCTGGTCGTGTCTTGGTGCCTTACTTTGAGAGCCCAGAAGACTGTGTGAATGACACTTTGAGCACAGCAAAAGTCGACCCCGCAAGGTAGTGCTGCAACCTCTGACAATTCCTTTTGTCTTGCACATTGTTAGGAGTATGATGTGAGGTACTTTGCTGTGTATCTCAGGAAGAGGAAGAAGTCAGGCAAAAAAGCAACAAGTGTAGATGCGACCAGTTCCACCTCCAGGGACAACAGTCCTGTCAAGTCTGTTAGCAAGCACTCAGCACAGAAGCTGCAGCAAGCTCCCTCTCAGTTCAGAAATGGCAGCAAACATGTGCGCGGTGTGCCAGAAATCTCTTTGGCAGATTCTCGCTATGGTAGCTCCAAGTCAGCAGTTTCAACAGTGCCCAGAGGCCCCAAAGCATGGGCTGGACCTAGCTACTACTCCTCCCCCCCTCCTGAGCACCTACCAATGCCAACATCATTTCTGTTGGCTGTATAATACAGCAACAATGCTGGCAGCTTACATAACAAGCTGATACTGTGAGCGTGTACTGTTCACCTCCACATGGTATTTTTAGCAAGGGCGTCTTTTGAAAAGCCGCTTGCTGAGTCACCATTTTGGCCTTGTACTGTGTTCTGTGGTACTTCTCAGTTGGTCAGTAATTGTCGTGCCATTATTAGATGACTTGGTAGATTGAAGGTCTATAGTCTTGTCTCATCTGCAGGCAAGCCTCACTTGTACCTTTTTTAGTCTCTGTGTATTTTAGCAACCATTTTATGCATTGCGATCCATCGCTGTGGTGGTCGCTGTGCTGTGGCACAACAGATGAGAGTGCAGAGTAGGCAGGCCACATGTGTTTTGCACACACTGCAGTTGTGAAATGTTTCCATCGCTGAACTCTCGTCACTGCCAGCTTTTACTGGCACAGACTGTTTTTGCAGTTCTGCTGCTTTTGGTCTGCAAAGACAGGCTTCAGGCTGCCAAGGCATCACAGACTTTTGCAAGTGAACTGAAGTAAGAGGACTGCTGTCAAGTCTGATTATGTTGGGGTTCATTGTTATCTCATCTTTTGCAGTTTTGTTTTCTGCTTGATGCGGCTTGTTCGTTCGTCTAAGATACAGTGAGTGTATCACTAACACTTAGGGATGAGGTGGAAGCTTTGTCTGGACAAATCAAGCACAATTTGACGTGATTAGCTGATGCTTCACATGCTTGAGCATCAAGGATGGAGGGAATACTTTGAGCGTCAAGGATGGAGGGAATACTTTGAGCAACAGTTTTATGGTCTTTGTACATAGCGTTTGTTCTGTTTCAAGGTATGACAACTGCTGTTGACACAATGGATTCTTAGGAGTTTGCAGAAAGCCTTTTATAGCAGCACTAGTCCTTGTATGTAGAGCTGTATGTTGTAGTGGCAGACTGACTTTTCTCATCTGCAAATACCTGTTGTAACTGGTCATAAGTGTGCTCAATCACAACCGATGCATAAGTATGTTCAATCACAGTAGGTCAGCAACGCATGCTCTGATCAGTCGGTCATGACCGACTGGACTTGATGGTTTGTGATTTACGTATTCTAAGAATGTTTCCTGTACTGAAAGTCAGTGCACCTCTGTCAAAGCAGCCGATGGCAGATATGGCACTGCATCTGACAGGCACACAAACAGTGCCTTGGGCTGAGCACTATGTGCCAACATTGAACAAAAGTGCAAGCATTTGCATTGCACAAGCATGCCATGTACAATTGCTGTGCACAACACCTGCAATACAGACTTTGCATACGGCACATCTGGACTGTTATACTGGTAGTTCAAGTGAAGGTAATTGCTTCAAGTCGTGTTACAGTCATTGAACTTACACCATGACTGCTTTCCAAGCCACCTCTACATGCTTACTTACAAGTAGAGCTTATAGTCAGCTTGATGGCGACACTTTGCTGCCAATTTGCATCTACCACTCATTTCACTCATTGAAACTATTTGCCATAAGCCACTGTGTAGTCTGCTTGATGGTTTCTGATGTAGCTGTGCTGGAGGGCCTCAAGACTGGAACGCTTGATGAGGCAACATCTGATGGCAGGCTCCTCCAGCAGCTTTGGCTCTCAAGGATGTGGCTATGAGATGACGAATTGCTGACAATTCTTTGTTCAATCATCAAATCATCTGCTGCAACAGCATCAGATGGAGGTATTAGCACAAACAGCAAATTTTCATTAGAGATGTAAAAACCTGAGCTATAAAAGTTGCCTTCATGCAAAGAAGCTTGACATTCCAAAGCCGAAGCTAGTACAGTGTTGTGTCGATACCTGCCGTCAATGGTGACCACCGCTTGCTTGTTGCTTCTTGGCAGCACTAGCTGCCTTGGTCTGAAAATCGTAAGTGCAAAAATGAGTGCGCAGGTACTGTGAGATGATGCAACCAGTACAAGCGTGTGCTGGGCCCTACCTTGAGATAGCCTAGCTTGACACTTCCATAAACCAGACCAACCGATGCGGCCGATATGCGTAGAACCTACGTCGTGCAACAACACGTCAAGCTTGCAACAAAGCTGTACAGTGCAACTTGCATACCGCATCAGTCCGAGCCTCACCTGCGCCAAAGAGCTGGTCCCAGAGTAGGGGTTCATACCCAACCAAAGCCGACGACCAGCAATTTGCTGATCTGTTTGATCGAAGGCCAATGATCTGTTCTGCTTCACACCGCACGGAATGCTTCACCAACTGCAGAGTGCAGATCAAGGGTATTCAAGGGTTCTGGGAAAGCTTCGACAGATGCAAATTGCAATAGCTTGTTCAGTCAACACTGAGTCCTCATTCACCGACCTGAGCGACAGGGGTTCTGCCTGATACTCTCGACTCTGCTGGTGACAACCAGGGAAGCAGGCTCAGATGATCGCACAGATCGAAGCCTCCTAAAAAGTATTTCGCTCGGTGGCATAGACGATCACTGCTCTATCAGTGAAACGCTACTCATCCCTCAAGACGGCTGATGGGCTTCTAAAGGCAGGCGACGGCAATGCATGCGCCGTGTCATGGAGTACAAACAGGTCAGCCCCAGTCAGGGTTGCCCAGGTGCCAGCCACGGCTTGCAAAAGCTTCAGATACCAGGCGCAACACGCGGTCGGACGCTTGTCACCAGAGCAAGGTGCTACTTTGTACAGCTACCCTGGAAATGTCCAGCTTTTGCAATAAAATCGACACTCGGCCTACACCGCAGGTGGAGCTATGCACAGCACGCAGCAGTTCAGTGTATGGCAGACGTCCCGTGCTTACGGGTGTCTTTTCAGCACAAAATGCTCAGCGAAGGACACATGCAGCTGTAACATCCCGCAAGATACATCCACATGGCAGACTGCACCCTTTAGCTGCTGCTAAGGTCCGCATTATAAGCACACGTTGCTCTCCTTCCTTTCAAAAATTCATTGCTAAGCTTGCTGTGCCATCACATTCTTTGTTTCATCAGTACAGCAGCCTGACGCAGCTGTGCATGCAGACTGAAGAAGCTTCAGGAGTGCCAAAACCAAATGAGAGATTCAGCAGAAAGGTAAAGCAAGCACGCTGCCTCACCTTTATGCCTACTTACATTCACTGTTCACCTTCTTGCAAATGATCAGAGCTGCTGATTTCAAACCCGTAGAAGTCCATGTATTTCCTCTCCCATACATCGACACTGTGGAGCCTGCAATTTTTGCTCAAATGCACCTGCTCAGCATGCCCGAGCATAAAAAAGCATTGTCATCGACATAAAATGTCTGCATCAGCTTGCACCAATACCAGCACGTATCAATAGCGTATCATGTGCTGCAGGATTTGAGGCGTATAAAGCAGCAAGGCCCAAATGAGCAGGATCTCATAGAGCGCTACACTGCAGAGACAGATGATGGTCAGGGCGAGACGGTCATGATGGAGCATGATTACATCCCATCAGAAGTCCTAGGCAACGTGAACTATGATGCAGAACCAGATTGGCAGAGCTTGCCACAGATGCCATACATGGAATTTTACCGAGGTCTGCAACAGCGAAATTGGACGTCAGAACATTTCGATGCCTCAGCACAGCCCTGGGACATCAAGTTCTACAGGGATAGTGGACGCTTTCTGCGGCCTATATTCCCTGGCTTCAGAGCGCAAGTCACAAGGGCTGACGGCAGTCAGTGTTGGGTCGATCTTCCCAATGCTGGCACTGAAACGTATGTCCACGATCACATACAACCCACTGTCCCAGGCAGCAAGGCACAGCTGCAAGAAATCCGTGTGCCCAAAGACAATGTTGCCATGTACCAATACGGTTACAACCAGATTTTTCAGCAGCTGTTTCAGGCATATGAGCAGCAAATACCCAAAGCAGCTAAGCGCGAGTTTCAGCAGCAAGGGCACACAGACCTGGCCAAGTTCAAGTATAGTTGTCCAGGGGAGAATGTGGGAGTGTCCTTTCACATGACCCCTCAAGAGGCCAGTCTTGCCAGAGTATGGCAGCAGATCCCGGCTATACTGTTTTTCTCCTTTGCATTTTCTTTCCTGGCTGTCTGCCTAGGGCTGGGAATCTTCAGGTGGGGCTTGTTGGACCTCCAGCATGATGTGCTTAGCCACATACAGACCTGTCCGTGGTGTTAGACACTAAGGCATGTGATGCAGGCTTTGCTGTGACAGTCTTGCTTTGCATGCTATCTGTCCTTGATTGAATCCCACTGTGTTTTTGGTGGACTCACTTCACTTCACATGTTCTTTCCATCTGCATCTGGCTTGGTCGTAAGTGCTTCCCCTGTTTGACAGGCCTCGCAAGATGATGCCCAGCGATCCAATCCAAGCCATGGAGTTTGCCCAGTCTAAGGGCCAGGCTCACAAGGAAGGCAGAACCAATGTCACCCTGAAAGATGTTGCAGGCCTGGATTCTATTGTCGGCAGGCTGCAACAGGTGAAGGCATGTATGGTTGAGCAATTGGCTGATTCATTCACTGCTTGACCTTGAGGTCCATGAGCCAGGATGGTAGCTGCAAGCAGCTGCCACTGTGTGTGCGTGCGTGCGTGCGTGCGTGCGTGCGTGTGTGTGTGTGTGTGTGTGTGAGTGAGATAATGGCAGGTGTTCTGTGCTGACGTGAGTCTGCTTTGTAGGTTGTGACGTACCTGAAGGATCCCCAGGGGACCCAGTTTAGGGGCCTTGCCAGGCCCCCCAAGGGTGTGCTGCTGGAAGGTGATCCTGGAGTGGGGAAGACGCTGATTGCCAAAGCCATTGCTGGCGAGGCAGGAGTCCCTTTCTTTCAGGTGTGTTTGCCACAGTCTTTGCCATTCTCATAATATTCAGGCCCTTAAGGTTGCTGCACACATGTCCAAAGGAGCGCTTTGGCGTGCTTGCCATATGCTGGCCCAACAGGATCCATATGCCATAACTGTCTGCACGTTGACCCGCTGGGCAAAGCCTGAGCTTCTGACATCATGTGTTGCAGCTGGACGCTCAAAAGATGCCTTCACTACCACATGGCAGTAGAAGTCTGCATGATTAAGTGATGTAATCAGAAGAACTTTGCTCTACAATTTCACTTTGTCAGCACAAAAACAGCAACAGTAAGTTGCCAATGTCCTGCCTGCAGATGAGTGGCAGTGAGTTTGTGGAAGCCATTGTGGGTGTGGGTGCAGCACGTGTGCGCGACCTCTTCAAACGGGCCAGGGCCCAAAAGGAGCCCTGCATCATCTTTGTGGATGAGATTGATGCCCTGGGTATCAAGAGGGCGGAAGCAGGAATGCGCACCAATGAAGAGCGTGAGCAAACGCTGAACCAGCTGCTGACAGAGATGGATGGATTTATACCAGGTGCGCATGTGTGGCCTCATTCCTTGGGAGTTGTCAAATTTGGCACCAATTGGCATGAATTGCCACACCGGTAATGTGCACCAAACCGAAATGCTGCAGTGTATCAAATGTTCAGCTGACATACTCACTTACAAGCGTGGAAATGAGACACTCTGCACTGACTTCACTTGTGCAGTGGCTGCTGTGCACATGCTGCAGCCTGGGCAAAGGCAGCGTTTTCCTGAAGTCAACAACGGGCTGAGTTTGCGCCGCCTGCTAAATATATGTGGCTAGTCGCATGGCTTATTCCGCAAGCAATCTTGCTTACACGCTTGCAATCAGCTGATGCAAGGGACTGCATATATGCTAATGATTACCCCACTCCCTGGATATATCCTCTCCCCCCCCCCCCCTCTGCTCCCCTGCAAAGTCCTCAGGGCTCACATGGCCAGAAACAGCAGTACCATTGAACCTGCCGTTTCATTCCCTGCTGTTGTGGTACACCTGGGTCTGAGCTCAGGCATGACATTGGTTGCAATCTTGCTCCTGATGCTTTCAGGGTCGGGTGTGGTTTTCATGGCTGCCACCAACAGGGCCGACCTGCTGGACAATGCCCTGACGAGGCCAGGGCGATTCGATTGGCGAGTCTTCATCTCCAAGCCCGACCAAGAGGGGCGAGAGGCTATTCTCAAGGCAAGTCAACCTCACACAGACCTGCAGCCTATGAGTCTGCCCATCATGCAACTACATTGTTGCCGCCAACTGGTCTGTGTGTCATCTGAGTATTGCATGCACACCCACAGTTGTCCAGCAGTCAAGTGCTGAGCTGCCACCAGCCACAGAATGTTTGCTACTGAAGCACAGCGTACCTTTCCAGTGAAATATGTCATGTTTTGCAAGATAGGGGTGCCCAGTGGTTGTTAATTTGCAAAGGCTTGACTTCCTTGTGCAAAAACCTTGCAGGTGCATACCCGGCACCGGCCAATGGCAGATGATGTGAACTTGGCGCAGGTCGCACAGGATCTACCAGGCTTGTCAGGTGGGTCCTGCTGATCATCAAGTACCACTTTCACATACAAACTTGCACAGCCACAGCATTTTTGGCTGATATTTGGGTCTGTATATTGGCATCAGATTGACCAGGAATTGGCATCAGCCCTTGCATAGCCATGGCACTTGTAGCTCATGTTTGCATCTGTATAATGGCACCAGATTGACCAGGAATTGGCATCAGCTCTTGCATAGCCACAGCACTTGCGGCCGATAGTTGTGTCTGTATATTGGCATCAGATTGACCAGAAACCGGCATCAGCCCTTGCATAGCCACAGCACTTGTGGCCGATGTTTGTGTCTGTATATTAGCATCAGATTAACCAGGAATTGGCATACGCCATGTAGCGCTCCTCTCATCACATGTTTGCTTGCTGGGCACAGGGGCTGAGCTAGCCAACGTCATGAATGAAGCTGCCTTGGAAGCTGTCCGACGTAATGGATCTGTAGTCAACACGGCAGACATCTACAATGCCATGGACCGAATTCTCCAGGTCAGACCTGTATTTTGTGTCTGCACTTAGCACTGAGCCTGTGAAGCAGCTCAATGCCACCTAGCCACAGAACAAGACACAAGAAGCACATTCAATGCAGCTCAAGAGCAAGCTGTATGACATCACACCGCTCAGACAGCATTTTGTACAACCCACCAGCCTTGATTTTGCTGTATGCCAGCTGTGCCAGTGTCTCAGTCTGGTCAGACTAATTCGCATGTTCAAAGTCAGCATAAGGTCTGAGCCTAAGCAATACATGTGACTTGCCAGTGATCAGCTCTGTCTACAAACCTGCTACAGGCCATTACAGTCAGCAATATGGTATAAACTGGGGCACTTGCACGCAGGGTGTGAGACGGCCACCTCTGCCTGACTACCTAGAGGTCAGGAAGTGCTTTGCAGTGCATGAGTGTGGTAAGGCCTTGGTTGCCACCATCCTCAGGGATCAGACAGGCCGCCTTGAGCAGGTGGAGCGCGTCTCCATTGTGCCCAGGGGCAGGTCAGGTTCTGCCCCATGTTGCCATGCATGCTAGGGCTGCCTGCTGCATCTGCACAACTCAACATCCATGTGTTGATGCATCCACAAATGTCTGGACTGCAGCATTAGCACAATTGCCCTGTAAAGTTGTTGTAAGCTTGTCTGACATGGGGTGTGATACCCCTGTGAGTGATGTCCACAGAACAGTCTGTATGCTGAGTCAATGCATGTTGGTGCTGACAGATTGCCCAGGGATTCCTTGGTGCAATAGCATCAACATGGCAGCAGCTTGCTTGTGTAAAACCGTCGACGCGGTCTGCATTGTTATGTTGATACTGCAGGCCTACCCCACACCCAGTCACTCTCCTGCAGTGATGACACCTTCTAACAGAGCACCCTCAAAGCAAGGATGCTCCACAAGCGTTGATCATATGACCATACCATGGATTGACCTGTTTGGGCTATTCATCATAGGGAGCTAAACCTCCCTGTTACATACAGGGACTGGAGCCGCACAATTTTCTTGAGAGGCGATGATGAGGACTACACCATGACAACGCGAGGCCGCATGATGGAGCGATTGCAGGTCATCCTGGCCGGCAGGGCTGCTGAGGAGATTGCCTTCACCTCTGCCTCCTCCTACAGCATTTCTGACCTCAAGGTGTGCAGCCAGGCCACACATCCATGCTCTCTTTCTGCCACAAGAGAGACACAACCTGCATAGAAGGAACTGCGCTTTGCATGGGCACTGTGGCATTGTATAGGCCTGCAGATGCATGTGGCATGTATGGCTGTGGACTGTTGCCGAGCATTCAGCTTGCAATGCCACTTGTCAGGGCCTTTCAGACACGCAGACATTGGCCAGCCAGCTCTTGAACCCAGCCAACAGCATACACATGTCTGGGATAGCCTAAGGCCTGCAGGCTGCATGCCATATGTATTTGTACACATGCACCTCATGCTCAAGGTTGCTTGTATGCTTGCATGAGTGTCCACAGTTAAAACAGTCTGCAGCTCCCAAACAAGTGTGCCAATACAAATTTTCTTTGTTTGCCCTGAGGCTATTTGGTCTGCTCATTTTGCTTGTGACAAAGTCTCTGCATGTTGACATGGGTTTTGAAGGGTTCCTTTGGAAAACCTTCGTCATAAAGGAAAATTGACCTGTCAAAGTGTTTTTTTTTTTGGGTCGTAAAGAGAAGGGTGCAGCAGGTCTGCACAGCTCATGCTCAGATCTGTGACCATGCCGTGAAGCTGCTTGGCATTGTGCAGGATGCGACGCAGCTAGCACTCAAGATTGTGACCAACTACGCTCTGTCCGATGCTGGCATCACAACCTACGCCTCGCCGGGGCAGTCGCTGGGCTACATGCGCAAAAGTTTTGAGGTGAGCTACCCAAGCAAGCTGACATTTGGTGGCATCAGTGACCATGGACTGTTGTTGCTGCCACAGTGAGTTATAATCTTTGCCAGCTTGAGCTGATCAAAATCTTTGCCAGTTTATGGTAATCAGGGATGAGGCTGGTCTTGCATCTCCAAAGCAGCTTGTCCTGAGTGTGCTTATGCAATTTGGCACCAATATCAAAACTGCATTCATAGTCAACCAAACCAAGGACTGAAAAACGATCTTAGGGCTGCCTACAGGACGTTGCCCCTTGTTCTCACCAAACAGCAGCTTCTTTGTGGCTGTGAGTCTGCCTATCTGTCTGTATTCTGCCAGGCTCGTCTTGTTGTGGGTAGGCTAGACATCCGCCTGCTGCCTCAGTTACAGCTGCAGAGTTGTCTTGTCGCCTGCTGGCCAGCACAACGGCCAGCAGACAGTCTGCCAGCTGTATCTCATCGCGAGTAGGCTGTGAAAGCTGCAGATGATTCATTCAGGCCATCAAGCTGCAGCACACATGCATGTATGTGTGTAGTCCATCCTCAGCAAACATGCTGCATTGCAGGTATCGGTGGGCAACATCGATGCTGACTTGTTTGGGCGGGGAGTGCGCGGTGGCAGCTTCCAACCCTCAGATGACACCTTGCATGCCATTAAGTCGCAAGCCATCACTTTGCTTACTGAGGCTTACGACAAGGACATGGTAAGAACAACACCTTGCATTTCATCAAGTCGCAAGCCACCGAGGCTTGCGATAAGGACATGGTAAGAGCTGTGTGCAGCTTTTGAGCCTGTTTTGTCCTGTACCATGGGATTCTGCTGGAGCATCAGGTTGCCATTTGCTCAAGGTTGTCAGCATGAACACAGCAAATCTGCAGCTGCCCTGCTACAGCCCCATTTGTCCCATCAACCTGCATCATGTCAGCAGTCTGGCAGCTTGGGCATGAGGCTTGGTTAAAAAACGTCCACCAAATTGAACAAGGTCAGCATGCTAGAAACCACTATCTGTAGCTTGTCACAAAGTTTGCAAATTACGCTGCAAGCCGTTCATCACAGCAGATCTGGTTAGCCTGGCACATGACTTGAGCCGACCAACATCATAGCAAGACAGTGACTTGGTGTTAAAGTCTTGAGTGATTGAAGGTTGTGCTGCAGACAGTGTTGAGGCGGCATAGTGATGCTCTAAGACAGGCTGCCCTTGCCATTCTGAAAACTGAAAGCTTGACTGGGCAAGAGATAAGGGACATCATGGCTGAGCACCCTCCTCAGGACCTGCCACACAAGCAGGTATGCCTGGCAGCCATGATGCAGTCGTTTTGGTACCGCTTGGGTGTCTGATACTGCCTGTGTGTAGTCATATCCAATGATTTGTGGCTGGCTAGTCTGCATGCTGTCATGCAGTTGCCTGACCAACAAAAACAAGCCAGACAGGCTGTGGACACAATCTGTACTGGTTCTGGCCCTTATGTGCAGCTTGACACACTGACGATGTCATGTCCATGCCCGTTGAATCGCCTGTTGGTGTGCAGAATGGGACTGGTCCAAATGGCAGCAGTTCAGGCCCAAAAGACAGCAGAAGCAATTCTGAACAAATGGACACACTTTCGACCCCTATTTTGGCAGGAACCATTCATACACATGGCCCTACTGAGACCTGACACAGCATGTTGATCTGTGTGGCCAGGTCACATTGCTTGAAGTCTGTGGCTATGTATACATCACTGTAGTCACGCTTTCTACACACGGTGTGTTTGGATGCTCTGCTGTGAGAGCTGTTTTGACATCCTGAGGTTTTTATGAATGAACAACTGCTGCTCACACAAGCTGTCAATGTCGAAAATGCTTTTGGGTAGGGCTTGGTGGCAGGCAAAGTCACAGAATTTGTCAACGGCCTAACAAGCCAAAGCGAATACACTGTACGTCAATGCGTATCAAACAAGACACATCTTTCAACTGAAAAGCCTGCAATACGCTGCATTGCTGCGCATAACACTGTGGACATGGCACACAATGGTTGGTTGGGGTCACAACATGTCTAGCCCTGAGTGACCAACTCCATTTGTGCATACTTGTGGGGTCTGAGAAGTACGAAGTTGATCGTCGTATATCATCATATCAAAGGCCAAGGTTAGCTCCTGCCGGTAGGCCAAGGTTGGACGATAGCTCCTTCATTCTTGACTTCATTCCCTGCATACCAAATGGCAGTGGAGCAGTGACTCATTTACATCACTCCCTGGCAAGCTGGCAATATGTGTAACTCACGTATCAACACACTCACAAAACTATCACAGTGATAGCTTGTAAGAACCTAAACTACAGGATAGCTTGTAAAATCTTAACCTACAGAATGAGGGTAATGGCGGGCTCACCTCTACACTTTTAGAGTGAGCGTCTCGCATGGCTTCTGTGACTAGCGCTGACAGCTTCTGCAACACAGCAGGATCCATGATGGTTGTGGTGAGACATGTCATACCATGGACTTGCCAGCATTGGCATTCTTGCATGTCCAATGGTAATACAACGTGAACACAAGATAACACACAAGATGTGCTTACATCTGATCCCTGTTCAATTGCAGTCTCTGTGATCTCCACAGACTTAGGTTCTTGGTTGCCAGACATTACCACTCTCACTGTTTCATCTTCTGAGTAGCCTTCAAACTCAGCTCTGCAATATGCAAATACAAATCTGGTAAATAACCAGGCAGTATGAACCACACAGACAATTGAGGCACACCAGTCAATGCATGCATTACATCACTGCATGTTATACTTACGCTGCCAGCTCTTCCTGTGCCTTTGCAGCCTCCACTTGTACTAGCTGTTGCGCTTTCTTGACATTCTCCATGATGTTACCCATGTTGCCCAATGCAGCAAAAGGATTCTTGCCACCTCCCTGCATATCAGCAGAGGATGCTGCTAATGCTGAGCATAATGAATATTCTATGTGTCACTGCTTGGCTCAAACAACAGAAGCCATACCCCGTCTGCACCACCCTTATTGCCGAACAGCGCTTGCGTCTGCATCCGTTGATGTCGTGACGGCCTGCAAATATGCCCACGCAACCTTTATCAAAGCCGCGCAGTAAGGGCTTGAGTTGGCGTATACATCTTTCACCTACCTGCATGTCTGCCTGTTGGAGTGTCGGCTCAACCTAACGGACGGCCGAGAGCCCAACAATTGTCCCGATGCACAAAAGCTTGTCATGCTTGGCCCTCTGTATTAGTGCGTGTTGATCACTGACACAGCGCAGACGATGCGGCCTGGTGTCTTATCTCCGTGCTCGCTGATCGTTCTACACGGCAGCCGTGCGCCTCAAATTCCCGTTTGTGGTGATGGTGATCGTGAGCTCAATTGAGTCAGACAGATCCTCCAGGAAAGGCAGAGACGCACAGAGACTAATATCTGATCTTCCAATAGGGTCATGACCATCATCATTGTGTTTGCTGCTGCACAATGGACTGGCTTGCTACACAATATCCTATTTCAGAAAAACTTACCCATGTGGCCAGATCCATAAGAATACGTGCCTGACATACACATTCTTACTGCAAACTCACACACTCATGCTCAAGATTCTAGTCTGCTTCTCACTGAATCTACTTTTGTCGTCAGAATTGGCAATGATAGTTTCTGACCAACTTTCAAGGTGAAACAGCCTCGTCTTCTTGTCAATTGATGCAAGGAGAAGGACTGCCACATCATCATGCATTCTCCTCAATAGCCAAATTGACGAGGCCTCTGCCTATGCTCTGTTTGGCATCTGGAGAAACAGGATCACGCCCCAAGTACACATCAAACAGCGTCCTGGTGAGCAAGGATGATTTGATGATGCCAACCTGCAGACGTAAACAAGCATGTCAGTGCTTTGCATCTCATTGGATTGTCTTGTACACATGCGCATGATGGATGCAGCCAGTCATTGGGTCTTCACCACAGTAACAGCGGCAAAGAGGCAGAAAGAAACAGCCACTACTTTGATGAGGAATGAGAATAAAAGGAACAGTTGCAAAAAGGGCAAAGTCTGCCCAAGAATTGGGTGACCCTACTTTGGGATTTTTGTTTTGGCTTTTTCACCCCTGTTGGGCACCTATGGGCTTAGTCTGTGGCTGCTCAGGAGGTCCACTCATCATTGCCAGCAGAAGTAAACTGGTCTTTTGCTTTCTCGCTTTCACAATCATTACATGCAATGGCATGTGGAACCATGATTGGCGGAACTGAGACTATATGCAACAGATCACAAATGGCAGCTGACTGCTAGCAACAAGTACCTCCTTGTTGTCAACTTGAGTGATCAGCGCTCCATCTTTGCTGGAGGTGAAGTTCAGCTGCAAGCCCTTCCTGAACTTGACATCATCAAACAAAGCACCAAACTCCTGCAGGGGAGCGACGTCCCCAGCCTGCACGTAGCATGCATGCATAACTTCATGTCCATTGCACAAGCAAGAGAATGCTGGAAACGCGCTAAGAAGGGTTTAGAAGTGTTATGACAAATGGAGAAAAAAGAACATAAATATAAAACAAATAATGACGCAATCTTGGAAAAGCAGCAACTTAGCTGATATTGTTCTCCCCCTTCTGAAGGGCATGACGTACCATTCAAGTGTAGCAAACCAGTGATTGAGAAGTCCAAGCACGTGGACAGACAAGCAGAGGCTAACAGAGACAATGAGCCCAAGATGATAAATGCTCTGGGAGATACGTGAGTCCATTTCAGTCAGGGAATTAACTGCTGCTGCTGACCTGCTTCATGGCAGGCTCCATTCGCTCCTCCAAAGCTGACCAGAAGTTTTTTTTATTGACGCCTCCAAAGCTGATCACCATGCGTAGGGACTTCTCAACATCGTTTGATGTGACCAGATCTGCACGTGATCAGGTCACAATGCTTTCTTGCTAACTACGTGCACTTGTCAAGCCAAAAGTGAACTACCATAAGCAATGTGTGTGGTATGACGGCTCGACAGTGTGTGTCCCACTGAGTTTGACCTCTTCAACACGATCCTTCTTTGCCCAGAAGGATCGTATGCTTGTTTCAGACTGTTCAGAAATGATAAACACTTAGAACCAATGTCTTTTACCAGGATCCTGACAACCCTGGCACACCTGTACAATGTAATTAATTGGCTGACCAGTGTGTGCGCACCGTCAAACACTGCTTGCTCAGGAATGCCTTGTACGGCAGATATATCAGCCTGTTTGCTGCTCAGCAACTTTTTGGCAGCCTTGGGATCCACATACAGGCCAACCGCGTAGACTGCAGATGAGGCGACAGTCTCAAACGTCTGGGCAAGGGCGCAAGTTGTCACACACACCCTTGAGCTTACCCTTGATTGTTTTCATTCCCATCAGCTTTTTGTTTCGCACTCTGTGCTGCCAAACGCAATTTGTTGATATGGTGGCCAGGTGCCACAAGAGACAGCTCATCAAAAGCCTGTCTGACAAGACTGCTTACCCAAACCCTGTCAGGACTGGGCAATTCTTCTGGGTAAGCACACAACACTCCTCAGGAAATTCCATTCCTGTGGCTTGTTCCTTCCTCTTGTCACCTGATTGAGGCAAATGCGTCATGACGGCGCGGGATAGGGAAGCGAAGGGACCAAACGATGGAAAATCGCGATGGGTTGTGACATGCGCAGACTGGTTAGCACTTGGAGGTGCAACAGTCGATGCAGGCAACTTGACGTCATGACGAGTGATGAACATAGTTACAGCTGGACCGAGCGTCTCGTGCGACCTTCGACACGCTAAGCTCTACTTGCGACCCATAAAGCTGTGCGTTACAGGAACAATGGTTAAAAGTGCGTTACACCATGCCCGTTTTGCGTTCAAGCGCACGGTGTGTTGCTCCTCACGATGAGCTGCCAACGTCAAATGAGATCTGACATTACATCTGACACTCTTGTATCAGAAGTGGCTGTGACACGCAGCAGGCTGTGATCACTGACGCTCGTCAACGCTGGCGGACATGCGCAGACGTTTCACGCAGCATATTCTGCAATGCGCTGGTAGATTACAGCTTCAGCCTGCAGCATGTCTGCCTGATTCCCAGCTGGGCGGCCTGGTAAGAACGCTGGTGGTCTTGTACTGCTCCGGTATAAAATATTGGTAAGCCGAGGAAGTTCAAGCTGCTGTAGGCACGGCAGGGGGTTTTGGCCGGCCACAGACACTATCAGACGGGCTTGCAAGAAGTTGAGCCCTGGACGTACGCTGCGAGCGTCATCGAGGAGGTAGGGCCCTCAGCCAGAGACCTCGAAGCCTGCCTAAAGCCATCTCCCACTCAGCCTTTGAACAAAACTTGACAGTCATTACAGCACAACACATGTGGCAACACAGGGTGCTTTTTGACCCAAACGTTAGTTGTGTTTCAGGCAGCCACACCCCCGTCTTCTTGGTACACCTCGTCAGCAGTGTTGGAAGCTGAGCTTTCCACTGTATTCCAGAAGTCATGGCTGGTAAGTGAGCTGGCTGACCCTCCTGTTACAGCAGGGTACCCTATCTTTCATACTGGACTCAGACAGCCTATGCCCTGCAGTTGATGGGTGAGAGTAACAAGTTGCAGCAGCCTGGGGACTTCATAAGCTCATTGGTCACCGAGTAGCCTGCATTGACCAGCAAGGGCAGCTACAAGCATATCACAATGTATGCTGACCTGATATGCATGTCACATGCTCTGTTTTTATTGCCACTAGCTGTGGTTCATGGCTTCGCTCAGTGACTGTGCATTGCGTCTGCTGCAGGTTTGTCGGCACCATGCAGCTGCTGTTTGTGATGAGGCACATGGCAATGCAACGCAGTTTGCATGTCCCTATCATGGCTGGACCTATGGTATGTCAACATCATCGCAGTGACATGCATGTGGCAAACTGCAGAACAGCTCCTCTTGCCCAATGCGCCTGAAGCTTCCTCCTTGTCGTCAAATCACCAACACTGTCATGATATGCATGCAGCAATGGCAGAGCAGCTCCTTTTGCTCAGTGCAACAGCAAAACCCTCTGTTGTCAAGTGACAGATCTTGACATCATCTTGGTCTTAGCTGCTCTTTCACGTGTGCATAGAAAGCTCCTGGATTATAATGGAAGCATGAAAAAAATCATGCTATAGAGTTTGCCCAAAATCAGCTGTGTTGCTTCAGGTCTGGATGGTAGATTGCAGAAGGCAACAAAGCTGAAAGGTATCAAGAACTTCAAGGCCTCTGAGATGGGTCTTCTGCCTGTGCCTATAGACACATGGCAAGGCTTTGCATTTATCCAACCCGGCAAACAAAGGCAAGTACTGCATAGGCACAGCTATGACACTCAATTGCTTGTCTGCATCTGTGTAATGATCAAATCTGATGGCAATGCAGGCCTTTCTGGCAAGTGGCAAGACTGCCTGCGCACATGCCTTGCTCATTGGGTGAGTGCACCCAATGAGTGCACATGTTCTGTTCCTAGCTTCAATAGAATTGCAGGCTAGCCTCATCTCAGCACGTAGTACTTTCACTGAGCCTGCACATATGTAATGTACCAGGCAGCTGAGCATCCGCACACTTTGGTCTCATGTGTGCAAGACATAACATGATTGATTAAATCAATACAGCATAACGACCTCACAATTGATTAGTTGACAGTGTTGTGCTTGCAGGACAATATCCCTGACAGAATGGCTGGGTGAGGGTGGTGATGCCATGAAGGCAGCTGACATCAGCCTCACTAACATGAAGCACATCAAGACCCAGCACTACCAGATCAACTGCAACTGGAAAGTCTTTTGTGACAATTACCTGGTGGGGCTCTCAGCCATGAATTTGCTTTGTGTGAATATTGCAAGGACCTATCCCAACAGCTGGCCTCTGGATTGACTGCACACAGTGTGCATTATCCTGGACACCAGCAACATCTTCAGCATACCGTGTTTTGGCAAAGGCTCAGAAAGCTTGCGTGTCTGTCTGCCATGTGTGACCCTGTGCAAGCTTGCGCAAAGATAGCTGGTGGGGGCTTGGACCCTCCAAGCTCCCTATTGTACATCCACACCTTTTCTTCTGTCTTCTCTGCAACAGTCCTGATATATTCTTATTCACACTCAACGTTACAATTGTTTGCAGGCATTGATTACAAGGCTTAGCCCAATGTGACATAGTTATGGAGTGTACGCCATGATCATTTGAATGCTGGCTTACTAAACAAGCAGACGTGATGCATGCAGGACGGGGGTTATCATGTGCCATTTGCTCACAAGGGCTTGGCATCTGGCTTGCATTTGGACTCTTACACAAGCAGTCTGTATGAGCGCACGTCTATACAGTCGTGTGCTCCTCAGCAAGCGTCAGCTGAAGCAGATCAGCGACTCGGTAAATTGAGCTATCACATAGTATACTATAACTTGCATTGTTTTTTCCTTGACATGTGTGCAGCAAAACAGATCTGTCATGCCAAAATGCAACTATGTGTTCATGCTGCTGTGCCACTGTGCTTGGCTTGAAACACTGGTTGAGCCATCAGCGCTGGACAAACCACTCTGCTTTGCAAATGTCACTAAGCGCTGTGCAAGTCAAGGTTGAAGAGTACCATCAGACATAGATTGCTGATGTGAACTCCCAGCTATGCGTACCATTGCACCGTTTCAAATGAAGCTACTGCGCATGCAAAAACCCCACATTACACCTTACAGATCTGCACATGTTGCTGCCATGTTCATGCAGGTGAGCAGTCTGCAGAATATGCCTTTGTGTATCCCAACCTCATGCTAAATCGTTATGGCCCCTGGCTGGACATCAACATAGTAGAGCCCACAGGATCCCAAACCTGCCAAGTTCGGTTTGAGTACTTCCTACATCAGGATCACGAAGCTGGGGAGAAGTTTGTGGAAGAGAGTCTGCAAGCTAGTGATGCAGTCCAACAGGAGGATGTGAGCTTATGTGAGGCTGTGCAGAGGGGTTTGCGCTCCCCAGCTTATGACACTGGCAGGTCAGTCCTTGTCCCTGCACACTTACTAAGCTCTTTGTGATGGCAACACGTTTGTTTGTCAACCGTTCCTTCCTTCCTTCTTTCCTATGTTGGCTTGTTCGCTCGATTGTTCGCTCGTTCGTTCGCTCAACAAGCATCTTACACAGATGTGCCAAGGCAATTGAAGCTGCTTGACCTCATCTTGAGCAGACAGAAAATCATATTGAGCTGACAGAAAATCAGTCAGCATAGAATGCTTGCTGCACAGCAGACACATGTACACACAAGAGGCAAAGTAGCTTGCAAAGCTATGCTGCAATGCTTTGAGCCGATGGCACTTGATGAGCCTTCTGTGCTGTTGCTGATGAGTAGGGTTGCGTCATGCATAGCTGATTCTGCTGTGGCATCTTCAAAGCCTGGTCCGCTTATGTACACTGTGCCTGATTCGTGCAGCAGATACACGGTCATCAGCCTGTAAGTACTGTACCAGAATGCTGTATTGCTGCTTCAGGTATGCTCCCAGCATTGAGAGGCCAATGTTTCATTTCCATCAATTGCTACATCAAGACCTGTTGCAGTAGCTGGTGGGGGTCTACAGCTCGGATGGTTGCAGTCGGTTGACTATTTCAAGGATGGCTGTCGTTGCCCTGTGATTGATGGAAACGCTTGTGTAAGTGCTGAGCATTTGGGACACTGCTCCTGCATGAGTTTGACAAAGGCTGCCTGGTGCATGTCACCTCAAGTGGCATGTGCTCTCATTGTTGATGTGCCGCCTTTGAGAACAATTTCTGGACTTGAAAATGGTAAGGCTCTGTACAGTGCATGGCAAGCAGTGCGCCGCGTGTTCTAAAGTAGCGGATTTGTGTATTCATTCAGCCTATGTCAAGACGCCTCTTAGTGTATCTCGTCTCCAACAACGCCAGTCCACTGGCCAATCAGGATAACACAGCAAATAGGCAGGGAACAAGTTTGCACGAGCTGTTCATTGCCAGCATGGGGCTGAACCAGCTGCAGAAGAATTTCTGAAGTGGCGTTCGTTCTGAAACAGATCCTAAAGGCCAAGCAGTGAGCAAAAGATCAATGGTATGCACTTACTGTATGCAGCATTGAGGCCTTTATGTCTTCTGCCAAAGCAAGCTTGTGACATCCAGTCAGGACCTCATGGGTGTCCAAGCTCAGGTCCTGCAGGCGACGAATTGCGACTGTGAAGTCCCAATTAGCGCTAGCCTCCTCGCACCCCACCCCGATAGTACCCAGCTCACTCTGACTTGCTGGCTGGTGCTTTGACACAGCGCTCAAGAATTCATGCCAATTCCATGAGGATCTCAAGCAGCAATTCGCATGCATCAGATTCCTCGGCTGGACACCACAATAAAAACAGCATAAATAGTGAGAAAGAGGCTAGCTGTCTGTTGAGGGAGGAAATTGCACCAATTGGAACTGAAATCGACTGCAGATGGTTACAAAGCTGCAATGGAGTATTCACACAGAGCACTCAGAAGGTTCAGGCATGGCGGACGTTCCACCTTGAAATGCAGGCTTGCAGAAGCAGTCTACAGGCGAAAGTACTACACCCATTGTAGGCGGACTCAACCCCTACTGTCTTTTACCCCTTCAGTTCATGCCTGCCCCTCTCTCAGAAAAGGAAGGTTCGACTACATAAAAGCTGACCAATCCATATAATGAAGAGGTTACACTTCTGAAACAGAAAGTGTACATATGTTAGAATTGATGTGTTTTCCTAGGTCGGATCTCAGAAACACATTTGCGTCGTCAGCATGCTTACTCACTTGAGAAGCATAACTGGGCAAACCGCATGTAGTCATAATGACACCCCATCCTGCAGCTTACAATCAGTGAAGCGCAATTATTCAGTTGGAATAGTCATCTACACCACACTATCAAGTGCTTTTCGGCAGTTTCACTCAAGACTAACTAGTGATGAGAAGTCGACAGATAGGCACTGTTGACTTTCAGAGCACGAATCGCAACATAAAAAGATTGGGGCTAAGCAATGGGTCAGAAATTAGCATTTGCTGCCAAATTTAGATTTGCTGCTCACTGCTGTGGATCAGCATCATTGCTCTCTGGACCCTATCCCAGCTTGCTTGCTCCCAAATAATAAATCCTGACACTATGTACATTTGGTGCATACCAAGCACCACTGCAGACCAATCTGAATAGGTAAGGCCAAAAACAACATCAGATAGTTATGCTTTCAGAACAAGCAATCTGCAGGGTCGAAATCCAGCTCAGCGTCGTGATCCAGATTTAAAACAGGTCCACCCAGCAAATCCAACGAGTCCAGCCCATGATCAGATGAGTCAAATTGCATTGCAGCGCTGCCCTGCCCTGATGTAGACTCCAGCCCGACATCCCCAGGGGACTGCATACAGTCCATGGAGTCCAAAAGGGAGGCTTGGTCAGATGACCCATGATGCTTGGGTTGTAATGCATCTGCCATAATCGACTGCTGCGGCTGCTGAGTCATCATGGAAGTGAGGTGAGAAGCCGTCAGGATCTGCTGTTGCTGCTGCTGCTGCTGCTGCTGCCAGGCATGTGGCACGGATGAAAGCTGAGGACTGAACACAGATGTGAAACAGCTGCTGCTGCTGGTGCTGTTGTGTGCTGGCTCCACGCCAGTCTGATGTAACAGGCCTGAGGAGAAGTGACTTGCCATGTTTGGCTGCTGACCAATGCCCTGTGTGAGGGCAGCAGCCATGTTGGGCTGCTGTGTAATGCCCTGAGGAAGAGATTTAGAGAGATGGGCAATGCCCTGAGCAAGGCCGGCTGAGCCCTGTCTCCCAAGCCCTGGCAGAACTCCAGCCAAGTTCTGCCGCTCAAAATAGGGTTGCACCAGACCCTTTTGCAGCCCCAGCTGAGTCAGCTGGGCCTGCTGACAAGGCAGGACTGGCATGCTGTGCTGTCGTGCCATGCTGGGCTGTTGCATGACAGCTGTTGGTCTCACAAAGCTTTGCTGTGGAAGGCCTGGTTGCAGCATCTTGCCTGGTACCTGTGGCATCTGGTCTGCGCCCTTTGCAAGCATGCTGACAACCAGCCCACTGCCCAGCTGTCTCCCCGGGGTGCTGTGGGGGGGCACAGCAGAGGGGGGGCCAACAGCAGTCACAGTAGCCCTTGGAAGGGCAGGCAGCTTCAGGGCAGCATTCAAGTTGGTGCCCTGCACAATCAGGCATAAATTCAATGTTGTAAATAAAACAAAAATTGGTAGAATATTTTTTCCCACAAAGAAAATTACCGAAAACAAAGTTGTCAGTGTAATTTCTCAAAGTCAGGCTATATCACATTTCCAGACGTGAGCCTCTCATTACATGTCTTGGCACAGTGATGTGAGCCAGCAGCATTGATCTGACACACTCTGCCAGCACATGTCTTAATGCTGAACAGCCACACAGCACACCCTTACTGTCCATGTCTACTTGTGCAAAGATTGCGTAGCCTTCTGTCCCAAGCATCAACAAGCAGTCTGGAGCACTGCACAGCACCAACCACACTACACATAGTCACCATTCCTAAGAGAACCTTAGTCACCATTCCTAAGATTCTCTATAAGACAAACAATCTCTTGTTTATCTACAACAGAGTACGACACATAATAAGTAGAGGAATTGGACATGCCTGCAGCCATTTGCTGTCTGTTGTTTCCCTTTTGACAGCCGCTAGGCGCTGCAGGAAGGCCAGCTGAGCAGAGGAGTCCATGTCCCTGAAGGCCTCCAGGCTCTGCCCAGGCAGACCCCCAGGCAGACCCCCAGGCAGAGGCCCACTGCTGCTGCCGGTCAACCTGCCTGCATCACCTGCACCCAAGACTTTACATTCACAACAGCAGACGCGTTCTGCATGTACAGCGATCTCATTCCTCCATGCACAATCTAGCTCAGCTTATGCTAGGTTATATGTGTAAAGCAATGCACAGGACAAGCCAAGCATGACACTACCAGGAACTGCTCCTGTTGCTGCTGCTGCTGCTGTATTTTGGCAGCCAGTACAAGCTTTGCTCAAGTGGCAGCAGACCGCAATGCAAGGCGATATGTACTAGCAGTGCACAGGACAAGTCAAGCATGACACTATCAGGAACTGCTGCTGCTGCTGCTGCTTGACAGCCAGCGCAAGCTAGCTCAAGTGGCAGCAGACTGCTATGCTACCTTGTGCAGGCATGACCACCCCTGGCTGGTCACAGCCTGCATGCAGGCCTGCAGAGGATACTGAATCGCCATCCAGATTCATGCTTTCAGTGCGACCTGCATCCCCGGAGCCCCCTCCCCAGCTCTGCCGGCGGGGCCAGCGGTAGATCCCATGCCGGCGGCAAGCCCTCTTTAGGGTTGTGGGGCAGATGCGCAGGTTGTGGGCTGCCTCTCGCAGCCCCACCCCAAATTGCGACTGCACAAGAGACAATGCTCTGGCTTGAAAGATGCGCTGTGACGTGAGTGATAATGCATGATTGCTGACAGGCAGTTCAAACAGGTGGTCCAAACAGGCTTTTGTGTATACAAAGTATGCAAGATGTCGCAAGCACATGCAGGTGCAGACCAGTGCAAGCAACAAGAAGGATTGGAGCAGTGCTGTGGCATGTGCGTTTCAATCAAGCAAAACACAGAGTGGCATCTGGAAGGCAAAAACAAGCAAGCACTTGTTTTGTGGAGCACTTGCTTTGTGGAGCAAAGCAAGAGTGCAGTAGCGGTCTGTTTGTACCTGCAGGTCTTCCACTGAGAGGCGCTTTCCAGCCCCTCCGGCCACCCTGTTATTCACCTGCATGTCTTCATCCCCTATAGGGGACCCCTCCTCCTCCTCCCCCTTGGGCTGGGGGTGGCTGCCACTGGGCAGAGGCCCACCCACGCTAGGGCTGAAGGGCTGATACCCAGCAAACGCCGATCCTCCTGTGTGTTCAGTGTGTTCAGTTTATATTCAGCATGCCAGTGCAGCACAGGCAGGCTGTGTCTCTAAAATCATGACACAAGTCTGCGCAATGACGCGGACACATCCTGTCAGCATCAACAGAGGTGAAGAAACTGCATCACAAAGAGATGACGCCACGGACACACACACTGCATACAATGTGAAGCTTTGTGAAGCTGGCCAAAATCTGAGACAACCTGCAAGGGAAAAAACCAGTCGTGGTATGAGTCCAGTGCAGAGATTGACTGACCTGTGGCAGGTGTGGCAGGCCGCATCTGGGTCTGTGCATTGAGCTGCGACTGCAGCTGCAAGGCGTTAGCAAGAAACTGCAGCTGGTGCTGGTGCTGCTGCTGCAGCTGCTGCTGAACTTGCTGCTGCTGATGAAGCTGTTGTTGCTGCTGAACTTGGTGCTGGACCTGCCGCTGTGTAAAGGGGGAGGTGGCTGGGGTGGCTACTTTGACAGCTGCTGAGGTGACAGGAACACTGCAGAAACAGGTGGAGACAGTCAGCCAGACATACAACAAGAACGTACAAGGCATGAGGATTGCCTTGTCACACCACAGCACCATTGTGCCCACGTCTTCATGACACAATAAACCACAGCATTTATGTATGCTTGAAGAAAAAACAAATCCAATTTTTGTGTCCTTACAAAGCTTTGCTGCGAGATGTTGCCTTTGCCGCTGCTCTGCGTTCAGCTACTGACAACAGCAACATGCTCCAATTCTGCATGACTTCTGAATTCACGACATTCCCAGCATGTGCTTAGTGCCACACACATCAGACACAAGCTTTGTGTGATTGGGCAGGAGAGACTCTGAAGCAGGTCGGCAAGACAGGATGCAGCACCAGTGCTCCCCTACCAAAACAGGGATGGTGCTGTGACAAGTCTAGCCATGAGTGGGCCAGTCTGCAGTGGGCCAAAGCAAGATGCCATGGGAGCAGCGGATGCTGGAGTACCTTTGGTGAGCAGCAAACGGGGGTGTCTGCAGGTCTGCAAGTGGACTGGAGACCTGCATTTGAAGGTTCTTGCCCACCGCAACCAAGGTGGCAGGAGGACAGCTTGCTACACCAGTTCCAACAGGCATGGCAATGCTGCCTGCAGACAGGTGTACACAGTTGTCGAAAAGCTGCATCTCACATCAGCTGCCAGTACGTCTCCTTTGTATTGATGCTGCTGAAACGTCTCGTACTGGACAGCATGAGGTCTTTGTTGCTCTCAGGATACATTGCTCTGATGCTCATACATGCTGCGACCTGTGATGCAGACAATGCTGACTTGTAGCAGCAAGCCATCGCAGCAAGCCAGTCCTACTTTTCAGCCATGTGTCTTTACAAGTCACAAGACCAAGTAGCAAGTCCTGCTGGTCGTCCTCACAAAATGAGTGATTGTCAATGTTGCAAGCAGACAGGTGTATGGGATAACAGGTCATGGTTTTGCACTCACCTCCTGAGCCAGTCTGAAAATCTCCAGACTGCTGCCGCTGAGTAGAGCTCATGCGCTGCTGCCCTAAAGATGCTGGGTTGCTGCTCTGAGGAGACCCACCATCGGGCTCTCTTGAACTACTGCGCTTTACCTCTTCGCTGTCTGCAGTCACCTCATGCATCTTGCAGGCAGGCTTGTTTACAGTGTCTGACCGGGCTGTTACGCCCTGTAAGTGGCCCTGTGCATGTAAGCTGTTGGCGCTGCAGTGCGCTTGGGATGCCAAATCCTGCTGCGTGTCGTTCCCTTGGCTGTCAGTCTCCTCCTTGAAGGCAATTTTGCCAAGGGTGCAACCATCCTGGGGGCTGGGGTCCTGCTTAATAGGTCCTATGGTATGGGTGCGTAAGCCCATGGTCAAGGCTTGCTGATCAGCATCAGCTGTGAACAGCTGGACCTCCTGCAAGAAATGTGGGCCACATCAATGGGAAGATTGCTAACCTTGAGTTGGCAGCTTGTGTCTGCTGAGTGAGACAGGCGCCTCGATTGGGTGATAGCAGGCATGATTGTTTCATATGCATGTGACGGGCAAACAGCCAAGCCACAGCAGCTAAAGCAGCAGCCGAGGAGCCACAGCTTCAGCAGCTTCAAAGCACAAGTGTGCAGCTGACCTGTAGACAGCACTTGAGCCAGTGCACCAGCACAGGGAACAGTACATCTGTGTCTGCCTGGACCACTTCAAAGACAGCAAAGGGCTGATGCCGGTTTGCAGAGGTGTACAGAGGCATGAACAAAACACTGTGGACGCGGCACCGGTGTGCCTCCTCCACTCTAAGAAAATGACGCTTGTCATATTGTTGCACATTGTGAGACATCTCTGGCTGCCCCGTCGAGAACACACGCCCAACAGCCCCCTGTATAGGTCATTGCATGTGCTGACAAACATTACTTTTGGACTGTCAGAGGATTTTCAAAACTGCAAAAAACCAGCTCACCATCAGCACAGGCTTAGAGGTGTCTGTACCGAATTTGTATCGACAGGAGACACACCGAAACAGAGCTAGCAGATCAGCACACCCTGCCACAGAGAACGGCACACCCTGCATTCCAACGGCTGAATGAAACAGTCTGTGGTGAGCACAAGTGCAGTCATCTGCTAAACGTGCGATCGGGAATAACTGCATGCCATATGCAGCAGTGTTCACCAAGAGCGAACATAAAATGTCAGGTGTGAAGGTGCAGCAGTGGCAGACGGTGCAGCACTGCCGCGGTGTGTGAAACATCCTTTGTGTGACGATGCAGCACAGATGCCGTGCAGCTGAGGGGAATGAGGCCGTATCGTTGCACTGTGCACAGAGAACCTCGTAAATAGCATACACAGCTTCAGTGTTTTTCGATCGCTGGCTGGGGTCCTGCAAGCGCCTACCTGTGTGTGCAACATCACTGGCCCGTTTGCTTGGCTATCTGGCACCCAGACCTGTGCTAGACAAGCACCGCGCTGTGTCGCTAAATGCTGGCTGAAGTTGCAGGTGGCACTTGTCAAGCGACCTCGCAGTGAGTCTATGTCCGCACTGCGCATCTTAGACGCTGAGTCCTCAACCAAATCCAACATGGGCCACTCACAACCTATGCGTCAGGTCTTGATTGCTGTCCGAAATGGCCGACTTAACTTTGCAGCCACTCTGCACTAGCATCCTGTCTATCGACGACCGCGGCCATTTAGTCTCAACGGGATAAACAGGCCAGCAGCTGCGTTCTTTGCTGCCTCTTTCTCGGTAATGCTCAGAAAGGTTTCTAGCTGGTGAACGTTGACAGCTGCTGTTTGCAAGCGCGTGATCGAGTTGAGCGAGTCGACGCTTGCAAGCGCGCTCACTTGCTTTGCCTGAGACGCTTTGCGTCCATTGGCCTCAACTCATTGAGTTCACATGGATGAGCTGATCTTGTCCGCCGCTGCAGCAGCTGCAGTCTGAGCTGCGGTGTTTGCTTCGATCGTCTCAAGAGCATGGTCAAGCACTACGGTCTCGTTTGATGAGCAGTGCAATGCCCCGCAGCTCACATCTGACTGACATCATATGCTTGTACATTTCAGCAAAGTGCAACTTTCGAGCTGCTCGGGTGTCAACGTGACGTGCCGCAGCAGTTAGCAGACCCCATCCCAGGCAGCACTTTGGTAGCTTACACGCGTGCTTGCGCTGCTGTTTTGCGCAGTCTTGCTCAAGCTCAGCCGATGACTAGATCCGATGGAAGAAATAAGGCCAATCTTTGACGTTGATTGGGCTTGGCAGAGCTTGGTGCAATACGCCACCGCATGGAAACCATCGTACGCCTGCCTGCACCTGTATTTTTTGCCAGCAAGTAGAGCAAGTATGACATCATGCGCGACGGGCTCTATCGTGTTATGCAGAACTCCGAAATTTTCACTTTGACCTATGGGTCGGTAGTTAGGCAGCTGATCACTGACCTAGAAGATCTGGAGGAGGTCAACAAGCAGCTGGATACAATGTGAGTTTGCTGTAGGACGTGTATGTTTTGCATCACTTGCATGCCTGTGGCTTTGATCTTTTAAAATCTGCAGGGGCTACAACATAGGAATTCGGCTGATTGACGAATTTCTGGCCAAGTCTAAGACCACAAAATGCGTAGACTTCAGAGACACAGCAGACAAAATTGCCCGGGTAAAGACAAACGCTAGTCCACATAACAACTGTTTCTCATTGTCTAGCAATGCATGAAGCAACTTCCTTTTGCTGCAGATTGGATTCCGCATGTTCCTCAGTGCAAGTGCCAGCGTGTCCAGCTGGAATGCTGACAACACTGCCTGCAATTTGGTAGGAGCAGCAGCAACATGCTTTGCTCTGGACATCATGACATGTGCGTTAACCACTTGACGTGCTGATGAAATCAGGTGCTTGAGGATAATCCTCTGGTAGACTTTGTTGAGCTGCCAGAGAACTGCAGTTCTCTCAAGTTTTGCAATGTCCTGTGTGGAGTCATTAGAGGTGCCCTTGAAATGGTGAGCTGCTTGGCTGGACAGCACCCCTGCTTCCATTACGCTCATCAACGAATTGACTGCAGCCCCACAGGAATGCATCTGACCACAAGCTGATTTCCTTCACAGGTCAACATCCGTGTTGAATGCACAATTGCAAAGGACACTCTCAAGGGTGATGATGCCACAGAGCTGCATTTAAAGCTGCTCTCCCATGGTGCTGAGAGCTATCCTTTCAAAGATGACGACTGAATAATTCCTGTCTGCCTCAGCTGTTCATAGAAGCTGCTCAGGAGCTTTGCCGTTCATACAACTGCAACAGCTTTGGAGAGTCCTTGGTTTTGTCAGTAATTGTGCCAGATCAAGCAATGCACACTGCTGCCTGAAGTGCATCACATGAGGATTGCCTCCCGTCATGTGGCACAGTCTTTGGCATATGAAGAGCATGCCCCATTGTCTAGTTCAGATTCTCAGCTCAGAAACTAATGCCAATCCTACGGCAGTACTACACCAGAATTATGACCAAGCTTAGACATATTCAACTACTCAAGCAAGGTTGACCAACTCGGAGACTTTGTGAGATTTGATGTGATGCGTTGCCCCTGCAGTCTGTGGGTTCAGGACTGCAAGTAAGAGAGTCCAGGGTGTGGATGCAAAATTGGTGTCAGTGACGAGGAATCTGGAATCGCAGCTGCACTGCGCGCACTGCCTGCCTGCCAAATCACGATCACCGCATTTCCTGCCTTCGCTATCAATAATATACTGACTGCATGCGTTAGTGACCGTCAACAAGCCTGTGGGATAGAGACGCAAGTTCAGGCCTGTCCGCGTTCGCTTGTGCACCAGGCTTAGTTTGTTAACCAGACTGCTGCGCGGCTTATCGCTAAGCTTTGCTGCCGTCAAGGCAACCCATATCATTATTTTGGGCCAAAGCCCGCGTCCTTAGCCTGGCAGCTCCTGATAGGTCCCGTTTGCTAGGCAGCCATGGCGAGCGGATCAACGGTGTCTCCGCTGGCAAAGTACAAATTGGTAAGTCAGTCGATGGATACGCATCCCATGTATTTCCCAAGATTGAGTGATCTCTGAGTTGGCTGCTGCTGTAGGTTTTCTTGGGAGATCAATCAGTAGGCAAGACCAGTATCATCACCAGGTTTATGTATGACAAGTTTGACAATACTTATCAGGTGCGATGGCGTACAATGCCTTTGAGCTTTGTATCAAGACTCTGACATGTTCCGCTATGATTGCTGACACAGTATGCAATTTCAGGCAACAATAGGTATTGATTTTTTGTCAAAAACCATGTATCTTGAAGACAGGACTGTGCGCCTACAATTATGGTAAGCTATTGCTTTGCATTCCTGACATGCATGCTCAAGTTGCAGAGCCCAGGTTCACTGCAGGACCTGCCATGCAGGGATACAGCTGGACAAGAAAGATTCAGGAGTCTGATTCCTAGCTATATCAGAGACTCCTCGGTTGCTGTCGTTGTATACGATGTCTCAAGTACATGATGCACCCTCGAGCTTCACATCTTCACTCGTGCGGAAGTGATTTCTTCTGACGCATGATTGCTGCACTTGCAGACAGACAGTCCTTCCTGAACACAGTGCGCTGGATTGAGGAGGTCAGAACAGAGCGAGGGAGTGATGTGATCATTGTCCTGGTTGGAAACAAGACAGATCTGGTGGACAAGAGGTGCTTTCAATATAAAATCTTGTACCATGGTGACAATGTGCCGCGTGTCTTGTACCTTATATGCATACCTGTGCACCTGGTAGTGCATCATCATCTTGCAAAAGGATAGTCAGTAGCTGTGCTCTCATTGCTGCGTTGGTCTTGTATTGGGCTGCAAGCGGCAGCAGATATGCACAATTCAGCTATTTTGATCATATGAAGCGCAAGATGCGATTCCTCCACACCTGGCTAAATGTGCATAGCGATAGTCGCTGCCTAATCATGCACCTTTATGACCAACAGATGGTTATTTTCTTCAAATTATAAAGATATAGGAACACTATATTCAATACTTGGTGCTCTGGTATTTTAGGTACTATTTTTTCTATGATTTTCTTTATGGAAGCAGCAGAAGAAGAAAAAAAGCTTATCGTAACCAAAGTGCAATGAGCAGTAAGTCAGCTTGTGACTGACAAGGCTGTTGCTCTGCCCAGGCAAGTGTCAATTGAGGAGGGCGATGCAAAAGCGCGAGAGTTCAGTGTGATGTTTATAGAGACAAGTGCCAAAGCTGGTTTCAACATCAAGGTATATTGCTTGCTGACGACAAGTACTTCAGCCGGTGATGATTATTGCAGACAATACTTGACAGGCTGTTACTGTAGCTTTGTGAATGTGTAGGCTTTGTGAGTTCACAAAATTGCTGAAGCTTGCAGCAGAAATTTCCTCTACAATAGTGCAATGTGGCATGTGTTACAGCAACGTGTTGTGTGTGCATTGACAGGCGCTGTTCAGGAAAATTGCAGCTGCCCTTCCTGGCATGGAATCTCTATCCACACAAAAACAAGAAGACTTGGTTGATGTCAACCTGACCTCAAATTCAGCACAAAACAAGGGTGCAGGCCCGACAGGAGCAGTGTCAGGGTGCCAATGCTGACGCGTGCAGCCAGTTACATAGTATCTACTTCTAAGTGTCCTGCAGCAGAAGGGATAATCACACATATACAGTAAATCTGCTTGATGCTTTTATTGAGATGCCCTTGTGGCAGACCCTGACAGCATGCACAATGCTGAACTGCAATGCTGTGAGTGGCATCCTCAAAGTACAGTAGCTGTCTTCTGTTCATTGTCTGCCAATGAGCATGATGTGATTACACACAGGTCCCTGTGGGTATATGTGGCCTTGGTCAGACCTCAACTTCTGAAAGCTTCAAACCTGACTAGGTCCGAAAACATGTCAAAATATTGGAGGTGTGAAATGCAAAATGGTGTGGTGTAAGGGCGCAAAAAAAAAACCTCTCGTTTGTTGTTTCTGCAAAAAGAGTATGTTAGGGTTCCAGAATTATGTAATGCATTGACCCTGACCCTAAAAGGATCAGGGGACTGAAAGTTGTTGAGACCCCCATGCCAATTGCTGTAGGTCGCAAGCTTTTCTGCGACCAAACGACAGCACCTTCACTCAAAGACACTGTAAACATAGCCTCCAAAATGCATAGCAATGCATCGCGCGGCCCACCAAGTTGCTGCTTGAGAGCATACTTTGTGTGCTTTACGAGGCCTAGCAAATCAGCAAATCATGTCTTTGTGTCTGGTTGAGAGTTTGCTGAAAAGTGCTGTTTTGGCCAAATTTGCCTTGGTTATTTTTTTGTGTGACTCCACTGATTGATGTGAACATCATGGATGAGACAACAAAAAATCATGTTCTGGGAATTTTATTTCTGTCTGCCCACTAGGGGTGAAACTGAGTCGTCAAACATTAACTCATTAGTATGATTCAGCTGTTGACTATGTGCAATGCGACAAGATCAGTACGGAGCTAGCAGACCAGAGGAGACCTGAACATTAACACTGTCTCAGTGGAATCTATGCTCGAGCTTCCACACACATCCTGGGGGCTTTTTATTCTGCTGATATAGGATAACCACTGACACAGTCTCCCAATCTCAGCTCTTCATGCATTGTGCTTGCACTTGTCACCACTTGTCGGTCTTCAACTAACAATCAGCAGCAGACGCTACAAATGATTCTCAGCTGCCTTCAAAGTCAGCAGTTCTGCGCCTTGTACAAGTTGCCCTCCAATTTGCATTTCAATGCATGGCGCAGCCTAAAACACAACCTTGCATGACCGCATACTGCATCTGACACATTATATAACACAGATATATCTCTACGATCCAGGCATTTTACCAGGCTCTGCAAATCAGTGCATCCTTGGGGACATGCATTCAAGATGTGATCTATCAAGGAAGCACTGACACTCACATATTATCACACTGAACTAAGGCATATGTGCTTCATTTGCTGCTGCTGTGAGGGCCTCAATTCTGGCATCTTCATCTGTGCTCATCAGACTCTCGAACGCTTTCTGTATTGCCTGGAATTTGGTCTTGGCTTCTTCCTGATTTTCAGGATGCTTGTCAGGATGCCATTTCTTAGCCAACAAGCGGAAAGCCTTCTTGACATCAGCCTGTTGCAAAACAGGAAGATTGCTTAATTTAAAGGAAGTGAGTAGAATATGTACCCTCTTGCACTGCATCTGCTATTGTATGAGGACAATGTGCTACTCCACTGAGCATTACTTGATCAACACATGTCATTACACAGGTAGGAAGAGAAAGGTTGCAGCGCTTGTGCCCAGCCCCTGTCAATGTAGAGGACACAAAATCTGTGCGTTGCCGGAAAGCAGATGCCAATGGTGACAGCGTCTTACCTTGCTAGCTCCCAGGGGAAGCTCCAGCTCCTCGTAGTCATGTGTATGCCGCATGTGGTACAGCTGTCGATCCCTCCTCTTTTCATCCTTCTTCTTCTCATACTCCTTGGCTCTCTGCTTGGCCTTCTGCTCTTTGTTGTCACA